>VTLG01017343.1_pt1 | contig 15525 bp, 27 predicted proteins | sample 4694571 | NCBI WGS metagenome assembly VTLG01 (sample SAMN12604809, study PRJNA352737) | marine metagenome | biome: ENVO:00000447; feature: ENVO:00000209|ENVO:00000569|ENVO:01000036; material: ENVO:00002151; isolation source: viral sequences binned using virsorter ...
TTACGATCCCGAGAATTCTGCAACTTGTCCGAAGTCGTCCTCAGATCCAACGATGATATGCAATCTATCAAAGACAAAGTTAGGATTGCAACTATCCTTGGAACTTTCCAATCAACTCTCACCAATTTCAAATACCTCTCAAGAGAGTGGCAACGAAATTGTGAAGAGGAGCGACTTCTTGGAGTATCTCTTACCGGAATCATGGACAATTCTTTAACGAATGGTGCTAAAGGGGACATAAAAAAGACTTTAAATGATCTCAGAAAAATTGCAGTAGAAACGAATAAAGAATATGCAGAAAAACTCGGAATTAATAGAGCTGCCGCAATTACTTGTGTCAAACCTAGTGGTACTGTATCTCAGCTTGTTGACAGTGCTTCTGGTATTCATGCCCGTCATAATCCTTATTATGTTAGGACAGTAAGGGCTGACAACAAAGACCCACTCTGTAAAATGATGAAAGCAGAGGGTTTTCCAAATGAACCTGATGTCAGTAAACCTGAACATACTACTGTCTTTTCATTTCCACAAAAGAGTCCAGAAGGGGCAACTTGTAGAAACGAAATGACTGCATGGAAGCAGTTATCTTTATGGCACACCTACGCAAAAGAATGGTGTGAACACAAACCAAGTGTAACTGTATCCGTCAAGGAAGATGAATGGGTTAATACAGCCGCATGGGTCTATGAAAATTTTGATGACATTAGTGGTATTAGTTTTTTACCATTTAGTGATCATACATATAGACAAGCACCGTATCAAGATTGTTCAGAAAAAGAATATAAAGAATTAAAAAATAAGATGCCAAAGGATGTAAATTGGGCATCTCTTGCAGAATACGAAACTCAAGACTATACTAGTGCAAGTCAAGAGTTTGCGTGTACTTCAGAGAAAGGTTGTGAAGTAGTAGATATTTCACCTGCAGTCTCATAACTTTAACAAGGGGGCACATGTCAGTTAAAGATAAATTTGATATGTGGTTAGAAGATGTAAAAGATAAAGTATATTTTACTTTTCATAGAGACAAATTAGAAAAAGATAAACTGTACGAAACGAGATGGGTATGGTATCATACTGTGCTAGTCGTAGAGTTAGCTATAATAATTCTTCTATTACTATATATAGCCGTAACATAATCGAGGGTATAAATAAATGCAAAATTCAAAACGTCTCGGAAGACAATTAGTTTTAAATAAAGAAAAATTTATTGCTTCAAGATTAACTAGTCAAACTTGGAATATTAAGTATAATGGTAGTGATCACGGGATGAAAACTGAAGCAGAAACACTCCGTAATGATCTTAGCACATTTACAGGATTAGATAAGAAAATTTTTAATTGTTCTGATGGATTACCAAAGCATAAAGATTTTAAAATATGGTTTGGTGATAAATTGTTATGGAGTTATACACAAGAACAAAAATTACCCTCACCTAGAGAGTTAGTAGAACAATTGGAATTAAATGATGAAAAGTTAAATTCATTTAATTGGAAAAAAACAATAGAAACAAGCTAAATGCCAATAGATATTGAATGGGAAGATGGAAGCGCCAATATCAATATATTATGTGACGGATGCGATAAAGAATACTTGATTATAACGGATGATATTTCAGGTTTAGAATCATGTCCTTTTTGTGGGCATTATCTTGAAACAACCGATGATGATGATGAAACTGAAGATCCCGAAGAAGATAGCTGGAATTGATTATTCTTTAACATCCCCTGCAATATGTGTATGGGAAACACATGATGATACATTTAATTTTTATTATTTAGGTAAACCTTCTTCTACATATAACAATTTATATTCTACTCCCTACCCCAAATGGGAGACAAAAGAGCAGCGTCATGAAATGTTGTCAGATTGGGCTTTAAGTATAATTAAAGGTTGTGAACCATATATTGAAGGATATGCATACGGGGCAACAGGAAACGCAATTCTTAATATTGCAGAGAATATGGGAATATTAAAACATAAAATGTATAAAATAGAACAATCATTTACTACTGTTCCTCCTACCGTTATTAAAAAATTTGCAACAGGCAAGGGTAATGCAAATAAGGAATTAATGTATGATGCTTTTATTGCAGAAGAATCCACCCCCATCGACCTCAAAGAACAGTTAACTCCCAGAGCAGAAAAGATTAGAAATCCAGTTAGTGATATTGTTGATTCTTATTTTATTGCAAAATATGGATTGTCATTATGGAATTAACTAAAAAAGAGAAAAAATCTATTGCTAATAGCAAATATTATCAAAAGAATAAGGATAGACTTGCTGAAAAATGGAAGAATGATGAGGTAAGAAAAGAAAAATTAAGAGTTTATTATCAAAAGAATAAAGAAATTATTCTTGAAAGGGCTCGTGAATGGAACAGAAAGAATAAAGAGCAAAGAAAAATAATTACAGAAAGACAAAAGAAAACAAAAATACAATCTTTTTGGCAGGTTAATAATGAACATCAAAAGTCATGAAGAACTTCTTTCTTTAACGGAAAAAGTTGAAATTACAGGAAATTATTTAGTACGCAGATTTAAGGATGATAGTGGTAACTATTTGATAATAGATCATTTTGGTGATTTTCTTGTATTAGATAAACAGTCAGCTGGAGATGTACTTTCAGCAATATGGGATGATCTGTATGTGCACGATCCATCGTTAACACCTTCTACGGGATTATTAAATTGATAAAAATATTTTTAATTATAGTTGTTTTACTTTTTGGTTGTGGTGTACCTCCTGAGGACTGGCACAAAACCCATCTAGAAGAAGAAATGGCATCTATGGATGCATCTTTGGAAAAATGGATAGTTGCATCACAATATCTACCTAAAGAAAAACTGCAAGGGTTACGAGGTGCAGGATTTTTTGAAATAGGAGATGTAATATATTCTCATCATTGTGATAAACATGGAAACATGATACGATTGAAATATAATGAAGAAAATAATACATGGAAACAAATTAAATATGAAACATTAGGATGTGGAACAGATTCTTAAATGATGATTGTTTTAATGTTTTACCTACCATTGAAGATGATATAGTCCAGTTATTATTTACAAGTGTGCCCGATATTAATGATTTGGGGTTAGATAATGATATTGATAAGTATGATAAATTTTTAAATGATTCAATATCACATTTTTGTAGAATAACTAAGGATACTGGCTTTATTGTCTTATGTCAATCAGATAGAAAAATAAATGGGAAAGTGTTTTCAAAGCACTCTTATTTGATTAACAAAATGGAAGGACTAGGTTATTCATTAAAAGATTATAAAATTGTAGTTAAAAATAGTGTAGAAAGTAAAGATCAGTATATCTTTCCTTATTTACATTTATGTGTTTTTACTCGCAAAGGTAAAATATTAAGAAAAGGTGAATGGTTAAGAAATATTTTAGTATATAAAATGAGTAAATCAGGATCATTTTATGCGTGGCCCGCTGAATTTGCAAGATTAGTCATAACACATCTTTCAAATGATAATGATTTAGTTGTAGATCCTTTTGCGGGTACAGGAATTGTGCCTATGATGGCAAAGGAAATGAATAGACAATATATAGGAATTGAAATAGATGAGAAACATTTTAATGACCCTTTCTCAAATTTCTATACCGAATAAATACTAAATAGTTATACATATTAATAATATCACAAAAAAGGGAGTTGATATATGCAATCTAAAGAGGATACTGTGATCGGAGTTGGACAAAGTAACACTTTAAAATGTAATGGAGTATTTACACTTCTTGGAGGAAACCCCGGCCAATATAAAATTTTACGACAACAAGGTGCCACATCAGGTGAAGTAGAATTCATAGATTTCGCTGTATATGATACCGATGGATCAACAAGATTATTTTAAAGAGGGTTAATTAATGGCAGAACGTAGACCTTTTTATTTTAATGGGAGCGCTTCCTCGTTTAGTTTACGTAGGATGACCGATACAAATTTAGCTTCATTAAGATATCAGTTACGTGTAGCATATGCTGCGGTTTTAAATGGAAATGGAAACGGAAGATTATATACAGGTGGTTCCAATAACGTAGGTCAAGCACATAGTACTGAATATACATACGCACAAAATCAAAATAATAGAAACTGGAATTATTATGATGGAGAAGATTGGCCGGGATATCCCGGTTTAGGAACAACTACGCGTTCTACTACCACCTTTACTCAAACGAGAAATAATGAAACTTTTCCTTCTAATGCTAATCTAAGAGATTACGGTTGGTTGTATTGGAATGGTTCAACTACATCGTTTAACATGAGAGTAATTTCAGCAGAACAAGATTTTGTTGACACTCTTTTAACTGATACTATATCAGAAGCAGTTTCTGGTGATGAAGTAGGAACATATAGAGTTGCTACAGGAACGCCTGGTGGAGGATCATGGACAAATAAAGGTGGTGTCTTTACAAATACTATCTATAGTAACAATTCACAAACCACATGGAATTTATATCTTAAAACATCACATTCTGATCCTGGCGGAGAAAATCCTGTTGGATACAAATCAGGAGCAGTATTTCAGGCGAGAGATCGAAGTTCGGGAGCGAGTTTAATTCAAACACTTCTTCTTCCTATGTTACATAGGAGAGTTGCTAACAACGGAGCCTTAAATTATAATATTAATGGGGGCGGAACCGGAAGAGGAACAATGTCAGATACCCGTTATAATTCATCTTCTACCAACCAATGGTTTACAAGTAACATATACTACAGATCACGTACACCATCCGGCGGACAATCTACTAATGCGAACTATGAATTAAGAATTACAACATAGGAGACATATAGATGGGAATATTTCAAGCAGGAGTAGCATTAGATAAATCTCATGTAGGACTCGGTAATGCAGATAATGAATCTAAAGCAACTATGTTTACTTCACCTACTTTTACGGGTACGGTAGAATTACCTTCAGCTACAAATTTTAATGGAACCGCCATGCAGGGAGCAACAGTTACTACGACATGTATGAAACAAGTTGGTAGTATTGCTTGTAGAAAGTGGATAAAAACTTTCAATGGTCCCAGCTCTTCTTCATCTCATGATATTATGAAATTAGCCAGATGGTGGTGGGGAGAAGGGGCAATGCTCATATACTCTATGGAATGGTATTATGGCCCAAATACTGAGTGGAGGTTAGACAGATTTACCGGCACCACAAGACCCGGATATAGTCCCAGTTTCAGTAATATTTTTAATTACGGCGGGCCGGGACCTTATTGTACAAATCATGATACAAGTGCGGAAAATTGTGATGTTAGAATAGATTTAGCGGCATATAGACGGTCTTGTGTGGTAATAGAAGTATATGGTATGAATTATTTGTCTAACGCTGGTGATGTAGGAGCGGGAAATGAATATCATCCATATGGTTTTACGGAGATGGTATGATATCACCAGAAAAGGAACGTGAAATAAATTTAAGGATGCTAACAGAAACGTTTGGTTCTGAAGAGGAAGCTCTTGAGAGATATGATGAAATGGTTGCTATTATGGAAGAAGAGAAGGTAAAATGGTTAGCGACCCAGTATCAAAGAGATAGAAGAGAGAGTTATCCTTCTCTTGAAGAAGTAACTGTTGCATTAGCAGAAAAGGCGGAAGGAGATTCTACTATGTGGGATGATGTTTCCTCTAGACGCGCGGAGATAAAAGTAAAATATCCAAAGGGAGAATAAATGGCGATATATCAAGCAGGATCATTATTAGATAAATCTCATATAAGCCTTGGTAATGCAGATAACGAATCTAAAACGACAATGTTTACAGATCCCACATTTACTGGTACGGTTAACTGTAATGACTTGAATGCCGATAGAACTTTAAGGAGTTACGGACACCAAGTCTGGACTACTCAGGGATCAGGGGTAGGTAACGCAGTTTATATCCCTTATAATAGTGGTTATTACACTACCCTTTTTTACAATTCTGGTGGTTATCATGCTTTGACGGGCAGGCTATTGATTACAGTTGCTATTTCACAGGCCCATCAGGGGACCTATGACTTTTGTTTAAATAATTATGGAAGTGGCATTTCAAACGAGACAACAGGAGCACATAACAGTTTTATAGGTTTATCTACTGTAAGCTATTCCGGACAACAAGCTTTGAGACTTACAAATACTAATGGCTCTTCTTGGGGTAATGGGTGGTATTATATAACTGCTATTGTCTGGGGTGGCGGTGAAAATCGGTTTGTCTCTCTTTCTGCCGGCGATGACGATAATTTCTCATCCTCACAATCAGGAAGCTTTTTTACAAGGGTAGTTTAAAATGGCCAAACATGAATTAGATGATGATAGAGAAATTTTATACTGGGCTTCTCCGGAGGAAGAAGTCACACTACCTGAGAGTGACCGATATGCTTGGTTTGAGGAGTTTAAACTACAACATATAATTTCGTTGAGGAAACAACGGAATGTATTATTAGCAGAGAGTGATTGGACACAAGCTATAGATTCCCCCTTATCAGAATCAAAAAAAGTGGAATGGCAAACATATAGACAGGAATTAAGAGATATAACAATAACAAATTGGAAAATAGAAGATACTATTTGGCCAGATAAACCTGAGGAATAAATGAGTAAAGCACGGGATTTAAGTTTAAGACATGCTGCTCCTACATCACCAGTTACTAAAGCTTCATTAGGTTTAGATAATGTGGAAAATACATCCGATGCAACTAAACAAACTGCATTTTTATCTGCAGCTACAGCTTCAGATGTTGGTTTAGGTAACGTTGATAATACATCCGATGCAACTAAACAAACTGCAATTTTATCTGCGGCTACAGCTTCAGATGTTGGTTTAGGTAATGTAGAGAATACTGCATTATCATCTTGGGCTGGAACATCTAATATAACTACACTAGGAACTCTAACAAGTCTGGCTACTGCTGAATTAAGAACAACTGGATGGCATATTTACGGTAATCAATGGTACAATCATGGAAGCAATGGTGGATCAAATGTTTATTTAAGAACACCTATAGTTCACAATGAAAGTAATATGTTTCTGATTGAAATATTATCTTATGAATATGGAGGATCTTATGTTGCTTCCTATCTGTTTTCTGGTTATGCTTATGGTGGAAGTTCTTTAATTACCGCAAGAACATCATCTATAGTTGGTCGTGGTATCGGTATGGGTGTCAATAGTCAGAATAAAGTTTATTGTGTGGTTAATAGTGGAGCCGGTTATTATAATCATTTTACTTATAGATATCATGGATGGGGACAAAAAAATGATGCAGATTTTACATGGCATAATTCAGCGGGATAAATAATATGCAAGATTTACCAGATCCAGATATAATACTGAAAATAGAAGAAGCCAATAAATGGAAAAATGATAGACTGAATCTATATGAGCAGTTGGGTGAACAATTAGATAAATTATGGCATGATATAGATAATGGAACCTTAGATAAAAATGGTGGATGGTATAAAGCAATAAAAGAAATAAAGGACGGCAACCCCAAACCCGGCAATCTAGAAGAATTAGAACAAGAAATTGAAGATTTAATTACTGCGGAACGCGAAGCTAAGCAGGCCGCTAATGACTAGTATCGGAAAAAAGTAGAGACCATAGAATGAAAAAAATTGATAATGCCTCTTTCCCAAGAGGAATAATTGAAGCGATTTTTATTGATGAAGAAGCAACTGGTGTAAGAATAACTTTCCAGAATGATGAGAAAGAAACGGTACAGGAAGTTTGCACAGTAGATCCATCTATTCCAATGTTTCAAGATTTAATGAAACTTACTACTCTTGAGGAAATAGATGAAGATACGATAGAACACACTAAGAATCGTATAGAAGAATGGAAACAATTTGAAGCCTTCAAAGAAAACTTCAACGCACCCCCTCAACCCGTTATACAAATAGATGATGCGGTCTGGAACTTAGATAGTTTATTAGATACTATAACTACTAATTTTACTAAAGAAGATTTGTTTACTTTGAAATTAAAAATCTTTGAAACTGAAGCTGTAAAGAATAGTAAAGATAGAGAAACTAGGTCACTTATTAGAAGAGCAGAAACTCCTCTAGATGCATTAGTTCAATATCATACAATATTAGAAGGGTCTGTTTAAGGGTCCTTGAAAGTGTACAAGTTTAATATCAGGATTATATTCTTCACCTAGATAATACCACTCTCCGGGATATAGACTGTTTATATGTGCTAACCATTTTTCACCTTGTTTTGTCATTACACCCATCCATTCCTGTGGTGCCCATATCAACTCTAATCTTTCATTAACAGAGTCTTCAACAAAATATTGCTCGCCATTAATCGGCCCCTCAGTAGTTCCATTTTTTATATAATGTTGTTGCCAATATTTTGGGTCTTTCATAAATTTTTCATAGATGTATAAGCAATCTTTAGGATAGTATTTCTGGAAACCTCCCTGTAGTTTATACTTAGGATTAATCGATTGACCCCACCATGCTTGTATCGATAAAAACTGACCTCTCTTGACAGGATAGTTTATCAACTCCATATAATCATTCATCAAAAGAATATCTATATCTAGAACTAGTAATGGCTCGTCTAAGTCGAATGTCATTCCATGTAGTTTATTCCATTGACCCAATATGTGTGGATGTATCTGTTCATGTAACCATATTACATTATCTAACTTAGAATTAATGTAATCTTCATATTGCTTACCATATCTGGTTCCCACTCTTACACAAAATATTTTCATTTCCAATATAACTCAAATTTTTTATGTATGTAATGTCCTAGTCGTGCTTTAAATCTAGGTTTATGTTCTATAATACAATGCCATCTATCATCAAGTTCTTGAATAGGTAAATCATTTTGAATAGACCTAAATCCAAACAATGTTTCATTATCCCACCCTAATGCACCTCTTACATTTTCTGGAAACGAAGTGTCATTTTTTAGATTAGTCATATCTTTAATAATATCAGAAAAGTCTTTAAAATAATTTAATTGAGAATTTGTCTTTAAAGAAAATCCCATGATACCAGTATTGTATGCTTCAATGTCTGTTGAATAACCATGCTCATTGAGAAGCAATACAGAGTTAATTCTTTTTGCATCTGGTGATCTAAAATGTATTTCGAGTCCAGATCGTATCAAATAATCTAACGATATTTCACTTCTTGGAGAAGTAGCAATAACAAAATTATTCTGACAATCCCATACATCAAAGAAGCTTTCTTCAGTATGAGGTATAACATCAAAATCTAAAAATAATACATTATCATATTTTTCAACTAATTGATCCGCGATATAAAATTTATAGAAATTTATAATATTGTATTTACTCATAGAAGGCAAAATACTTTTACATCCCTCGCTAAATTCTAAATAGTGTTCTATATTTTCATATAATATAAATTCTGCATTACAGACTTTAGCATATTCTACTTTACAGTCTATAAGTTTTTGATAATACTTTTTGAACGCTTGACGGGTTCTTTCACTTTTACTTAAAGAATCGCCAGGATATCCTTCATGTGTTATATCATGATCTTTTTGATCAATATTAACATAGATACTATAAATTACGTTGGCCATTGTTTCTTAAAATTTTTATTTAAATAATGTCTAAACCTGCATGTTTCAAATTCATCATAGGATGTGTGATTAAAGGAAGATTTCCAATCAACAAAATAATTCCAAGATCCACCAATATCTCTTACAGGAACATTATTTTCTATCATTTTATATGAAAACAGTACTTCATTATTAATGCCTATATGATTAGTTATATATTCCGGCCATTTATCAGATTGTAAAAGAGTAATAGTATCACAGAAGTTTTCATAGTCATCGAAAATATTTAATTGATTTAGTGTATCTTTACAAAAACCCATCACACCAGTATTATAGAATATTGCCTTACCTTCTGTTAATATATCAATCGCAGCATATTTTACTTCATCAGACCAAGGTCTTATATTTTCTTTATTATAAGGTAATTGTCCTGTCCAGACTTCATTGATAAAAGGATCATCTTCCATTTTATTTAATTTAAACCACCATTTTAAATCATATTTTTCCTCAAATTCTCCCGGATAAGTTTCTGCTACCCACGGCTTACCGTGAAATCCATTATCATTAATTCCTTCATAATATTTTTTTACACATTCATTATGTTTTATAGCCGCATCTGCCAATTCATATGCATTAATAATATCATCGGCCATTTTTGGATTATATGGTATTGTGGCTCTAACTGGAATGTAATCACTAATATTAAAGACTTCAAAAAAGTTTTCTGTAGTGTTGGGTATTACATCAAAATCGATATATAAAATTTCATCATATTCCTCACACAATTCTTTCGCATGATAATATTTTCCAAAATTAATTTGATCATAAGTAGGTGTATGAAATAACGCTGTTGGCAATGTTTTACATAATTTATAATCTACATTTATTGCTTTAGCATATTTTGTATGTGCATTAATAATATTTGAATAATATTTTTGAAATGGTTTATATTTGTTCCTATAGTTTTCTAATGGAACATATATGCTATAAAGACATCTTTTCATAATTCATCAAATCCTATTGTACCATTCCAATATTCATAAGAACCACCTATTCCGGCCCTTTTATTAAATTCAAACAATTTATTAATTTTTATTAAATCTCTTTGTTTTTCTTCTTCTGATGGCATATACACATCTTCCCAATCTATCAATGAAATGTTATGATTATCAGCAACAATATCGGATAATTGATATGTTATTTTAGCATATGGTAATAGGTCTTGATATGTATTTTTAAAGAAATTTGCTATTGTCCATTTTATGTAATCTGTGCCCTCATTGTTTTGTATATAATGTTTTCCACTATAACCGCTTATATATTTGTAAGTATAATATTCACAATCACCAGCTCCCATATAATCAATAATATAATCTGGTTTTATTTTCTTTAATATCTGTATTTTATCTTTATAATTCCATGCTTCCTTAGGAAAATATTTTGTTACTATACCATTTAAATATGTCATTCTTCTATTAGATATAGCGTGTACACCTTCATACCAATACCAATTAAACATTTTATCTGTTTCATACCATAGATTTGTATCAAAATTCATTACGTATGTATAATCTTTTTTGAAATATTTTTTACCTTTTAGCCAATACCAATCCATATTATCTCCAATTTTCTGTAACCACAGGATGATTTAAACAATCTGTGATATTAGGTTCTTGATGAAATATACATACATGATAATCTTTTCGATAAACAAATTTTTCTGTATCTGTATGCCAATCAGCACCTTCCCTATAACTGTAAACTAATCCCCTATCATAATTATTAACTATATAAGGAAATTCCCAATCAATATATCTATCAATACCTTTGTATAATTTTAAAAACCATTCTTTCTCATTAATGAATTCTTGCCATACTATATTTAAATCTTCATCATTGGCAGTCCAAGACATTATAGAACTGTTATTCATTACATTTCTTTTTTTAACTTCTTTATTAGATTCTACCATGTTGGGGTTTTTCCAATAGCAATGTATTTTATGAAAATCTTTTTTAATGAAACATTCAACATTTTTTTGTATAACAACATCCAGATCAAAAAATAAACATTGACCTTTTAGATCACCAAATCCTTTTTCGAACATTGCTAATTTATTCCACCATATTTTAAGATCATATTGTATCGGAATTATTATTACATCTTGATCAATACCTTCTTTGTCTTCTGTTAAGCAATAGAAATTAAATGGTATCGTTATATGTCTTTTTACCATACTATGTAATTTATTGACATATTCAGAGGAATATTTTGTACTCCATTTAACACATATTACATTGAGTTTCATTTTGTTCCTATCACCATAAATCTATTATATTTTTCTAGAGATAATTCACCTGCCCAATAAGATTTGAATGGTAGATATTCTACAAATTCTTCAAGTGAAGAAGAGCAATTTATATGTCCATCTATTCCAAAATAATTATTTGATTGAAGACAAAATGTTATACCTTCTGGTGTTCTTTTTATAAAGTTTAGTAAATGTGAACGTTGAAAGTGTTCACATGATGTAGAAACTATGAGATCATGATATTTGTTTTCAATAGGATAATCAATAAAATCCATACCTCTAAATTGAATAAATTCATTATATATTTTTCTTCCAACTCTCTTACAATCTGGATCAATATCAATGGATCTTACTTGACAACGATATTTTCTTTTTAACATAGCGGCGAGTCCTCCATACCAACCACCTAATACTAATATGGAATTAGGAGATTTTAATGATAATGTATTTAACAGCCAACTTTTACATTTCCTTTGATTTTCATTTATTGAATTATACATTGCATAACTGAGAGGATTAAATAATGCTATTTCTACAAACCTTTTGAGTTGTTCATTATCAAAAATGCCAATATTTAAACTATCCTCTAAGTTTTCTTCAATAGGTATTTTTATTTCCAGTATGTTTTTATCCATGGGTCATCATGTTTATGTTGTTGATTTAAATAGTTTGAAAAATGAACCATTTTAATTCTTTCATCAAATTCATTATCAATATAAAAAATAGAAGTAGAGTCAACATATTTCATCCATTGTTTTTGTAGTTTATGGTAATCATCAACATCATATTTACAAAACCATTCATTTGGCAAATATGATCTTTTTATTTCAACATGTTTATCTATAAAGTTTTGTTCACCATTAACGGGACCTTCTGCTTCTCCTATTGAAATATAATAGTCCATCCAATGATCTGGTTTTTCTGTAAATATGTCCCATAGATGAGAGGTTTCACCCATATTAAATATTTGAAATCCGCCATTTATGTAGCACCAATTTTGTCTTCTTGACCACCATCTTTGTATACAGCCAAATTCACCCTCTTTTAATGACCATGACAATATGGGATCCATGTCACCTATTATTACCCAATCTATATCTAATATCATACATTGTTCACCCTTTGGTATTCCTGCAAAACCTTCATTATGAAATATTAATTTATGCCATTGAAGTTGATACTTATCTGGATCTATATCAATAGGTATTATTTCTACTTCAGGTATGATATCAGTAGGATCTTCAGTATAACAATACATTTTAAAATCAATCGTTGAGTTTCTTTTTATACTGTTGTATAGCCTATTGACATAGAGTGCTGGATACTTTTCTTTTATTTTGAGTGTTAGAATGTGTAACATTATTTTATACACCCATCATACATTCCAAACGCCCATTTCTTTTCTCTACACCACCAACATTCTTTACAGGGTTTTGAAAAATTATCTGTTGCTTTTGCATATCCCACACAACTTGCTGTGATAGGAAATAGTTCATCCATAAGATTGCAAATTTTATAATTTTCTGCTATAAATCTTTTATCTACATTATTAAAGGGTACATAGAACGTTTCACGAAATACAAACTTTTTATTACCATCCCTTTGATCTTCTCTTTTAAATGTTAAATTATGTTTTTCTGCTTCTTCAATGGGAGGATTAGCAGTTCTTCCATGAAACAATGCGTCAATGGTTTTAGTGTCATATAATTTTTGTTCATGTGCCTTATGTTTGTTTATTTTATCTTTTTCGAAATCTTTATCATAATAATCTATGGCATGTTCTCCTATATTTTTGTCAGGAAACCACTCTTTCATTAAAAGAACAATTTCTTGAGCATTCCATATATTTGAGGGCCTTGCATTGTGTACACCTGTTATAGGAATTATAGTTTGATGTGGTTTTAGTTCTCTTAAGGTAAAAAATAGTAGTAAGGAAGAATCACATCCACCGGATAGATTAATCCCTATTTTAGAGAATTGTTCAAGATTGTGGGGTGTCCAAAAATCAACTGTCCCATACTGTGTCTTATAAATCATAATTTACATTTGCGTTTACACACTTCAGGTGCTTGTTCATAAAGTGAAGGTATTGTAATAGTATTATAAAATCTTTTCCATTCTTCTGAATCTATAATGTCTTCTATTTTATTATTATTTTTTAATAATAATTTTTCAGACATTAATTTTTTTATTTCTGGGTCTTTATCTGGATTAACAACATCACACCAACAACAGGGTAAGATCCATCCTTTAGCAGTGTGACCAAATATTTTAGCATGATCTCTACCTTTCTTTTTTGTAAGACATTGAGGTTTTATTTTGGGGCTATCCATGCTTTTTTGTGTGGGCTACTACCCTGTTTATAATATTGTTCAATAAGGTTAAATTTTATTCCTTGTTTTTCAGCTATTTGTCTTGCGTCATTTATACTATCTTTATTATAATCAAAAGCAATATATTGCCATACCATTTTAATGCCTCTTTTTTTACCTTCTACCATTAGATCAAATATTTTGATACCATCTTGATTGATTCTATAGGTTGAACTCTCATGTGGTAACCCATCAATTCCAAATTCCCATCTAGCATGAGGACATGCATTAAACGCCTCCATATACCAATCCCAAGATTTGTGTGATGCTGCTGTATGTATATTAACTTTTCTATCATGACATATTTTTAACATATCAATAAAATTTGGATTAAATATGGGGTCTGATATTTGACCACAAAAAGATATTTCTTCAAAATAATTATATACAATTTTAAAATCATCTATAGACATATTATGGCCGGGTACTTTAAGTCCTTTTTGTTTATATACTTCTCGTTGACAGTCAGGACATTCTAGAGTACAGGTGCTAGTTATATCTAAATTAATACATTTTCTTCTACTAAGCATATTGTGGCCATAATTTTGTGTGATCTATATTTCTATTCTCCGAAAGTTTTCTTAAATAACTCTTTAGTTGTATAATCGATTCAGGTTTACCTTTTTCTTCCAATTCTCGTATAGTATAAGACATTTCAACTTGATCAAAATAATCATCGGCATGGTCATAGGTAGGAATATACCACCCTATGAGTTGTTTTTTTCTTTCTTCTGGTAAATGTCGAGCCGACATCCATCTAGGAGTTCTTACAATACTTGAAAACCTGCAATCTATATTGAAATTATTTTTATAATAATCTGTGATTTGTATTAAATCTTCAACATTTAATAGTGATACTGTACAGTTTATAGTTTTATTTTTGATGTCTTCGGTATCTTTTAGATTAGTTTCAAATTGTTTAACATTAATAGGATATCTAATATATTCTAATTTTTTCCCATAGTGATCACATGATATTCCAAAGTAAACATCTTTGAATTTATTTACTATATCACGAATATGATAATTTTTATATTGCAGTTTAGTGAAATTAGTATCATATTGTAAACGAATTTGTTTAGCATATTCATCTGGTATTCTATTTAATAGTTCCCAATGTTTAGGTAATTGTAAAGGTTCACCACCCGTTAAATGCATAGAATTAATTTTATCTATATTTTCAATTATGTCATTTACAATTAATTCCCACCTTTCACTTTTTAGTGGTACGTATTTACTTTTTGAAAAGAAATCCCAACCTTCAGGATATAGTTTATCCATTTCACTTCTTCT
>VTLG01008197.1_pt1 | contig 15523 bp, 22 predicted proteins | sample 4694571 | NCBI WGS metagenome assembly VTLG01 (sample SAMN12604809, study PRJNA352737) | marine metagenome | biome: ENVO:00000447; feature: ENVO:00000209|ENVO:00000569|ENVO:01000036; material: ENVO:00002151; isolation source: viral sequences binned using virsorter ...
TGGTGCAATTAAAGAAGCAGATAGAAAAGTATTTGAAAAACTTCTAGGTAAACAAGCTAATCCTATGCAAACTATATTAGGTGGTACAGCTAAATTATCTATGATTACAAGAAGAAATTTATTCTTTCAAGATTTATTAAAAAAGAACGACGAACTTATAGCTGCTGGTAAGAAACCTATGTTTGCAAAATCAAATGATGAAGCATTACTTGTGTTTGGTGATGACTATCAACAGATAAGAATTGATCAGGCTAAAACACTTAGTGTTGCAGCAAAAGGTGGATCTATAAATCCCCTTAACGAATTGTATACAACACCTGGTATGGCCAAAGCATTAGAGGGCACATCACTTGCTTTTGATAAAGCAGGTATGTTAGGTCAATTGTATCAAAGTCTTATACTATATCCAAAAGGTTTATCACAGATAGCAAAAACAATTCTATCACCGGTAACACACGTTAGAAACTTTGTATCCGCTGGTGCGTTTGCTACAGCAAATGGTATCATACCTGACGCTGCTGCAATCAAACAAGCATATCAAGCGTTACAAACACCACTCAAAGGCACAAGACAACAGAACGATCTGTATGAAGAGTTGTTAAAACTAGGTGTTGTAAACTCTAACGTAAGATTAGGAGATCTAACAAGATTGCTTGAAGATGTAAACTTTGGTGAGACTATGACATCAGACAAAGGTCTTAGAATGTTACTTAAACCATTATCAAAATTAAAATCTGTATCACAAGATCTATACACAGCTGAGGATGACTTCTGGAAGATAGCATCATGGGCCATGGAAAAATCTAGATTAGAATCTAACATGCTAGCCAAAGGTATCAAAAGAGGTGACGTAATAAAAAGAAACGGTGTAGACATAACTATCGATGATCAATTCTTTAAAGAAGAAGCAGCAGATATTGTAAGAAATAATATACCAAACTATGATTATGTATCTGACTTTGTCAAATCATTAAGAAAATTACCTATTGGAAACTTTGTATCTTTTCCTGCAGAGATAGTTAGAACAGGCACAAATATTGTAAGACGTGGTCTTAGAGAGATAAACGAAACGTTTACACTTGCTGATGGCACAGTGGTAAAACCTTTTGAAACTATTGGATATACAAGATTGTTTGGCTTTGGTGCTACAGTTGCAGCTGTACCATACGCAACACAAAAAGCTTTCCAAGCTATCTACGACGTGACTGATGAAGAGAGAGAAGCTATTAGAAGATACGTAGCTGACTGGTCAAAAAACTCAACACTACTGCCAATAAAAGACGAAAATGGTAATTTTAAGTACATAGATTTTAGTCATGCTAATGCGTACGATACATTGGTTAGACCGGTGCAAACTTTATTAAACTCTGTAGCAGATGGTAGAACAGATGAGGATGGTTTAATGGATGATTTTCTTGCAGGTACATTTATATCTATGAAAGAATTTTCACAACCATTTATATCAGAGTCTATTTGGACAGAGGCAGTGACAGATTTAATAGCTAGAGGCGGTAGAACAAGAGAAGGTTTTCAAGTATTTAATCCACAAGATACAGCAGGTGACAAAGGTGTTAAGATAATGAAACACTTAGTAAGAGCACAGATGCCATTTTCTTTTGAACAATTAAAAAGATTAGATAGATCCATAGAGTCTGTAGATGTTTTAGTAAAAGGTAAGTTTGATGAGTACGGACAAAACTTTGAATTTGGTGATGAGTTTCAAGGTTTATTTGGTTTTAGAGAAGTAAAAGTAAATCCTGAAAGAGGTTTACAATTTAAAGTTGCTAATTACCAAAGAGGAGTTAGAGAATCTAGATCTTTATTTACTAGAGAAGCTTTACGTGGTGGACCAATAGAACCAAGAGATGTTGTTGATGCATATTTAAATGCAAATAGATCTTTGTTTAATGTTAGAAAAGAATTTGGAAAAGACTTAGATGCTGCTCAAACTTTAAATATTAGTCCTCTTGGATTTAGTTCAGCGACAGAAAGATTATCTAACATAGATGTTAACACAATACGAAATAATATATTTAGACCCATAGAATTATCAAATGAAGTACAACGAGCATTTGCAGAGAATGCATTAAGAATAGGGGTGACAAATCCATTAATAACTGCATTACCTGCTATCTCGCAACTACAAGCAAAAATAGGACAAGTATCTTTAACTGAACCATCGTTTCCATTTTTTGAAAATCCACTATTACCTATTACACAAGATACACCGATAACACCAACATCATTAAATTTACCAAGCGTTGATGCAAATATCGTTAATAACCCAAGTGCAGCGGGTTCATTTTCTAACTTGACAACTGCACAAAAACTGCAATTATTGTTTCCAACAGGATAATTATGACTAAAAAATCGGCATTACAAAAAATAGAAGCTCATGAAAAACTTTGCAGAATTATGCAAAAGCAAACGTTCGACCAAATAAAAGAAATGAAAGAACGTATTAAGAGAATTGAGTATATGATCGTTGGAGGAATGGGATCTCTCATTCTTGCTTTAGTCATGAATTATATGAAATAATGGATTTAGAAACTGGTTTCTTAATGTTTTTATATGGTATGACCTGTATATTTATAGGTGGTTTAGCTGTATATTATGTGATAAATAAAATTCAAAAAACTCCAGAACAAATTGAACAAGAAGAAAACGAAAAATATTTAAACGAACTTAAAGGTAAACTATAATGAATCTTTCTCGTAATTTTACTTTGTCAGAGCTGACTAAATCAGACACTGCTATTAGAAAAGGTATTAATAATAACCCTAACGCAGAGCAGATAGAAAAATTAAAAGCATTATGTGAAAATATTCTTCAACCGGTACGTGACCATTTTGGTAGGGTTAAGGTGACTAGCGGATTCCGTAGTGTAGATTTGTGTCTTGCTATAGGCAGCTCTGCAAATTCACAGCATGCCAAAGCTGAAGCGGCCGACTTCGAATGTATTGGCGTGGACAACGCTGAATTATTTGATTGGATTAAAAATAATCTTGAACCGGACCAGCTCATCTTAGAATTTTACACACCCGGCGAACCTAATTCAGGATGGATACATTGCTCGTGGATTTCAGATCAACCAAGAGCATCATTTTTACACGCTTATAGATCAGAGGGTAGAATTAAATACAAACCTATTTTAGGTTCAGCGAAGAGCCTAGTATAAAATCAAAAGACAATATTCTTTTTTTAAAAAAAGTTTTATTTGGTTCTGTGTAGTGTGTTAAAAGTTGTGGCACTATCATAATATCGCCCTCTTCAACTTCAGGAGAATACAAAACACTTTCATCTTTTTCATTATTCCAAGGTTGTATGTATGTAGTTTTAGGGGAATCTTTCTTTTGTTGTAAATAAATAATACCTGCGTAACCTTGTGAGCCATGATTGTGTGGCACGTGATAATGACCTTTATCATACGTAACAGACCAAGCTCTTTGCAACAATATTTTACTATTAAATTTAGTTGATATTAAACTAAACTCATCTTTAAATATTTGTCTTAATTCTGTTGTAATATCTGCTTTATTTCTATTACTATAGAAATTATCAAAAGGCATTTCAGGATATTTATTTAATGCTTTTTCTATGGCTATCTTTTTTTCTTTAAATTTAATACATTTAATTTTAAAAAACTCTATTTTAAATATAGGTTCTATTTCATATTTTATATTCATATTAAAAATACCAAATTATACAGGCTACAAGACTAATCCACAGCCCCATTCTAATTATAACACCAGGTCTTAAATCCATGATTTTAACTCCTCTCCCATTATCTGTGTAGCTATATCCACTTTCTTACGCAATGCTTTTACAATACGTGTATCTACAGTATTTTCACATATAATATCTATATATGTCATAGGTTTTTCTTGACCTATACGATCTATTCTAGCCTCTGATTGTTGTCTTTTTTCTAGGTCGTAACCATTTGAATAATATATCATAGTGCTGGCAGCTGTAAGTGTGATACCATAACCACCAGTCTGTGTAGTCCCTACAAAAAACCGGACTCCGGAATCGGGGTCCTGAAACTTTTTAATATTTTCTTGTCTTTCTTCCTGTGGTGTTAGTCCATAATAATCTACGTAACAACCTTCTCCAAATTCATTATGTAAAGCTGTTAATATATTGCTAACATCTCTTTGAAACTGGGCCCAGATAACAACCTTACCTTCTATCTCATACAATAAATCTAATAATTCACCTATTCTATTGTTAGGCATCTCATGTATGGTGCCATCATCAGCTGTAAAATGACCACAAGTTATCTGTTGTAGTCTCATAAGCTGAGTTAACACTGTAGCTGTAGTCATCATCTTACCATTCATTTGAGCATGAGCTAATTTTTGCATCTGTAAATAAGCTTTAGTTTGTTCTTCTGTTAACATAACTTCCCTCTTCATAAATGTTTTCTTTGGTAAATCTAAACATTCATCTTTTAATACACGATAAGAAAATGCTTTTAATTTTTCTGAAAGCTCATCTAGATTTCTATAACCAACCACAATTTGCACAGACCTGCCACTAAAGTTTGCTGTTCTCATTACAGCGTATCTAGTTCTAAATGCATAGTAAGAATTAAAACCTAATAACTCATCTTCTAAAAACTCACATTGTTTGTACAAATCTAAAGGTGATTTAGTTACAGGAGAGCCAGTAAGTATTCTTCTATAAGTTGCAAGCTTTCCAATACCAACAATATTTTTTGTACGTTTTGCATTTGGATTTTTTATTGTAGTAGATTCGTCAATAGCCATCATGGCTCTATGGGAATTTAAAAATTTTTCTGCAAATGCTACGCCTTTCTTTGTAGATAAAGCCTCTACATTCATAACTAATATGTGTAGGTCTTCTCCTGTTTCAAAAAGGGTATCTAATTTTTTTTGTTGTTTTGCATTAATTAATGATTGCCACAAAACACATCTATAATTTATGTGATCAACTATATGTGTGGGTATTTCACCTTCATACCAGTTTTTTACTACACCTTTCGGTGCCACAATTAGGACACCATTGATCTTACCATTGTCATAAAGCATAGATATATTGTCTATTAATACTTTAGATTTACCGGTACCCATCTCCATAAAATATGCAAAATATGGTCTCTCCCATGACATTTCTAAAGCTTTTAGCTGATGAGCATATGGCTTTGTCTTAAATTTATAATTCATAAATTTTCTTCTTTCTAGTTGACATCTATATAAACATAATTATATTGTTTGTCAATGTCAGAAAGAATAGTTTATTTAGTACAAGATGTACCTGGTACACAAGCTGGAACACCTAAAATAAATATTGTAGGTGCTAGAGAATACGGTGAAGTAAAATCGTTGTTACCAGAATTATCTCAAATAATTTTTTCACCTGGTCCATTAATTTTTAAATTAAGAAAACTTTTAAAAGATTTTAGACCCGATGATTATTTGTTATTAACAGGTGACCCTGCTATTATAGGTGTTGCATGTTCTATTGTATCTGATATTACAAATGGAAAATATAATTTACTCAAATGGGATAGACAAGAAAGAAAATACTATCCTATTAAAATTAATCTATATGAGAAAGGAGAGATAAATGAGTGATATAAATTTTGAGGCAGATCAAAGAGAAGATCTAAACTCAGTTGGTGATGCAAAGTCATTATCAGATCAAGTCGTTAAACTAAAACAATTAGAAGACGATCTTGTAGAAAAAGAAAAAGAATTAAAAGAACTGAAACGACATATCGAGTTAGTTTCTGGTGAGGTTATACCCACTATGATGCAAGAGATGAATATCTCTACATTAAAACTAGCAGATGGTTCTTCAGTTGAAGTTAAACCAGTTTATGGAGCTTCTATTACAGTAGCTAATAAAGAAGCAGCCTATACATGGCTTCGAGAAAACGGCCTGGGTGATCTTATTAAAAATGAGATTACAGTTTCCTTTGGTCGTAACGAAGATAACAAGGCACAGCAATATGCTGTCCTTGCTAAGGGTCAAGGGTTTGAACCTGTCCAGAAATTAAAGGTCGAACCAATGACACTTAAAGCATTAGTCAGAGAGCGTCTTGAATCTGGACAAGAGATGCCCTCTGATCTATTTAATGTGTTCGCAGGAAACAGGACCAAAGTAACGAGGAGTAAATAAACATGAACCAAGTAGCAGAGAAAAAGTCTGCAGGTCTTCCTTCAAATGTGTTTGAAGATGATGCAGCAAAAGGTTTGGGTGCAATAGGTCAAGAAGATCTAGCCCTGCCTTTTCTAAAAATCCTTGGACAACTTTCACCAGAAGTTAACAAACGTGATGGTAAATATGTCGAAGGTGCAGAGCCAGGAATGATATTCAATTCTGTCTCTGGAGAACTCTATGATGGAGTGAAAGGTATCAATGTAATACCATGCTTTTACAAGTTGGAGTACATTGAATGGAAGGATAGAGGAGAAGGTCTAGGTGCACCAGTTGCAATCTATGATTCGTCTTCTGATATCATGTCTAAAACAAAACCTGATGCAAACTATAAAGATAGATTACCAAATGGTAATTATATTGAAAAGACTGCATCTCACTTTGTTATAGTATCGGGAGATAGTCCATCAACAGCATTGATTTCTATGAAATCTACTCAATTAAAAATTAGTAGAAAATGGAACTCGATGATGTCTGGTATTAAAATGAAAGGTGCAAACGGAATGTTTACACCAGCATCTTTCAGCCACATTTACAAACTAAAAACTACCCAAATGTCAAATGATAAAGGCACTTGGTTTGGTTGGGAAGTAAGTAAAATTGGCCCAGTAACTGACAAAGGTCTTTATGATCAAGCTAAAAGTTTTAGTGAAAACATTTCAAAAGGAAGTGTGAAAGCTAAACACGGCGAAGAGAAACCAAAGGACCAAAAAAGCATTATATAATTCCTTCGGGAATATGTGCACAGTGTGGGCCAAGCGGGAGACTGAGTGGCCCACATAAACAGTTATGGAACGATACATAGAATTTTTTAATGGATATAGGAATGCTTATGGTGTAGCTGACTTTAATCATCAAGACTCCTACATAGACTCTGAAACAGGTAAAAAGAAACCTGTATACAGATGGAATTTTGAAGAACTTACTGATGAAATATACAAGCAACATCTAGAGGGTAAACTATCAATAGGCATACAACCATGCACAGAAAATGCATTGGTTAAGTTTGGCGTCATTGATATAGATCCAAAAGACTACGAAGATTTTAATAAAAAAGATTACATAGATATTATACAACAATATGAATTACCTTTACTACCAGTAGAATCTAAAAGCGGTGGACTGCATTTGTTTTTATTTATGGATGCATTTACAGATTCTAAAACTGTAAAATCTTTTCTTACAAATTTATTATCTTTGTTTGGACTTAAACAAGACACAGAGATATTTCCAAAGCAAACACAGCTAACAAAAGATAGCGAGACAGGTCAATTAAGACCAGGACAATTTATAAATTTACCATACTTCGGTGAGGAGCGTAAAGCTTTAAACGTTGATGGCACAACATTTACCTTAGAACAATTCATTAAAGTAATCAGTGCGAACCTGGTTACAAAAGAAAGACTGAAAGGAATTACAGAAGAAATAGAACACAAAAGCATGGAAGGTGTTGACCAAGAATTTTTTGATGGTCCACCATGTTTAGCAGCAATATCAAAATTATCTAAAAATGAAAACTTTGATGGCAAAGATAGATTTATGTACAATTATCACGTCATGGTTAAGATGAAGTATCCAGACAATTGGCAACAAAAAGTTATGAATGCACCAGTAAAATATTTTGCTGGAGTACATGCAAATGCGTGGGATCAAAAATTTTTAAATCAAAAAGTAAAATCGTGGAACAGGAGTTCTAAAGGTTATACCTGCACACAGAGTCCATTGAGTGAAAATTGTAAGAAAGGTATTTGTGTTAAGAAAAAATTTGGAGTGTTAGCAGGATCAAAAGGATCTTATCCTGTATTAACAAATTTAAAAAAAATAGATTTAGATCCAGAACCAGAGTATGAATTTGACGTAACAAAACCAGATGGTATTGGTACAGCTACTGTGCATTGTAGAAATGTGGAGCACTTAAACGATCAACGTAAAAGACGTAACTCAATATCAAAAGCTGCAGGATTTTTACCACCACTAATTAAAAACGATGAAGAACAAGCTATCATGGATGCACTATATCAAACACAAAAAGTTGTGCAGCCACCGGTGGGTACATCACCAAAAGAAAAATTACATGATGTTATACATGCAAAAATAAATGGACCAAAAGCAACAAGCGATGCTGCATTTAAAACAGGATCTGTATTAATAGAAGGTGAGTATGCATTTTTTAAGTTTGATAAATTTTACGACAAATTAAAAGCAAAAAATTGGAAGTATAGCGAAGATAAAACAGGTCGTATGATGCAAGTGTTATATAAAGAATGTGAGATAGAATTTTTAGAACAAAAAAGATTTCCATCAAAAGAAGCTGGTAAATATCATTCATCTACAAAGAATATTATACAAATAAACATTGAGTCTTTTGAAGAGGTGCCTATCCATCACACTAAAACAAAACATAAGACGGATATACTATGATTAGTAGAAAATTATTCGGGCCTCCGGGCACAGGGAAAACAACTAAACTATTAAAATATGTTAAAACATTTTTAAAATTAGGAACACCCATAGATAAAATAGGATACTTTGCATTTACAACTAAAGCTGCAAACGAAGCTATAGATAGGATGCTAGACTATCACACAGCATTTGAAAGAAAAGATCTTAAACATTTTAGAACCCTACACTCTCTGGCTTTTAATCAACTGGGTATGAAAAAAGCTCAGGTTATGCAGGATGAACACTACGAAGACATAGGTAAAAAATTAGGGATAGAAGTCACGGTGTATTCTAATGGTGAAGAATCTACAGGATTTATAAACTCTGACAGTGAATACTTTAATTTAATTAACGCAGCTAGAATAAAAAATATTTCTATCGAAGATGAATACAATACAGATATGTACTCGCATGACATGGACAAAAGATTATTAAAAATTATTGCTGATGAAGTGGACAATTACAAGCAAGCATTCGGTTTAGTAGATTTTACAGACATGATAGAAAAATTTATTGTGTCTAAATTGTGTCCAAAATTTGACGTAGCCTTTGTTGATGAAGCTCAAGATTTATCACCTATACAATGGAAAATGTTCAATATTATCAAGGAAAATAGCAAATATGTTATACTAGCCGGTGATGATGATCAAGCAATTTATGGTTGGGCAGGTGCAGATGTAAAAAAATTTCAGCAAGAAATTTCAAAGAAAGACATAATTTTGCCACAATCTTACAGGGTTCCACAAACCGTACAAAATGTTGCCGATAAGATATTAGATTTAATTCCAAGCAATAGAAGAGTTTTAAAAAATTGGAAAGCTAGAAAAGAAAAAGGCACAGTAAACTACATCTATAGTCTTGAAGATGTACCCATAGATGAGGGTAATTGGTTGGTGTTAGCAAGATATAATGATAGATTAAATAGACTTAAACCTTTTTTAAAAGAACGTGGTATTTATTTTGAATATAAAAATCGTAAGAGCTACAAGGTAACTTTGTTTAGAACCATTCTAAACTACATAAGATGGCAGAAAGGCGAAGAATTATCTTTACCAGAAGTAAAAGATATATTTGAATATACGAACACAGATACAGAGTTAACAGAAGAAAAAATGTATAATCTTGAAGAGTTTGGGTTTGATAAAAACATACCTTGGTATGACGAGTTTACTTCTGACTATGAAGAATGTTTATACATAAGAGAAATGTTAAGTAATAAAGAAGAATTAAGAAAGGATCCAAGAGTAAAATTATCTACAATACATTCTGCAAAAGGTGGTGAAGCTGATAATGTATTATTAATATTAGATAATACAAAAACAATACGAGAAGCATCAGAAAAAAGTATAGACAAATTTGATGAAGAACACAGGGTTTGGTATGTGGGGGTGACAAGAACAAAACAAAACTTATACATCATGGCAGCAAAAAAGGAGGATCAAGGTTATGAAATCGAAGGTTTGGGATAAACAACACGGAGGATCACATTATAAAAAATATAAAATTCAACCTAGTAAGTTTGTAGTTGAGAATGAATTGCTATATCCTGAAGGTTGTGCTATAAAATACATAATCAGACATCGTGATAAGGGAAAGAAGGAAGATATATTGAAAGCAATACACTTTTTAGAAATGATTATCGAAAGGGACTACAATGAAAATTCCTAAGTTTGAAGCACAAACAGAGTGGGTTAAACCTACAGAGTTTCCAGACTTACGTAATGTAGATGAGATCGCAATTGATTTAGAAACAAAAGATCCAGACTTATTAAAGAAAGGATCTGGTTCTGTGATTGGTAATGGTGAGGTTATTGGTGTCGCTGTTGCTACAAAATTTTACAAAGGATATTTTCCTATTGCACATGAAGGTGGTGGTAACATGGATAGGTCAAGAGTCTTATCTTGGTTAAAAGATATTTTAGAATCACCATCAACAAAAGTTTTTCACAATGCTATCTATGATGTGTGTTGGTTAAGATCCATGGGATTTAAAATAAATGGTGATATAGCCTGCACGATGATCGCATCAGCGTTAACTGATGAGAATAGATTTAGATACGATCTTAATAGTTTATCGTGGCACTATCTTGGTTATGGTAAGAACGAAGCTGCACTTGCAGAAGCTGCAGAAGAGTGGGGCATAGATCCTAAATCGGAAATGTACAAACTACCTGCAATGCATGTTGGTGCATACGCAGAACGTGATGCTGAAGTTACACTTGGTCTTTGGCAAGAAATGAAAAAAGAAATTATTAGTCAAGATCTTGAAGACATATTTGATCTTGAGTCTGATCTGTTTCCATGCCTAGTTGACATGAGATTTAAAGGTGTACGTGTAGATACAGAGCGTGCACACATAATGAAAAAAGAATTTGTAGCACAAGAAAAAAAATTATTACATAACATAAAAAGAGAAACTAATATTGATACACAAATCTGGGCAGCTAGATCTATTGCAAATGTATTTGACATGTTGCGATTACAATATCCAACAACAGAAAAAACAGGCGCACCATCATTTACAAAAAACTTTTTACAGGAACATGAGCACCCTGTTGTTAAGATGATTGCACAAGCAAGAGAGATTAATAAAGCACATACAACATTTTTAGATTCTATACTACGTTATGAGCATAATGGTAGAATACATGCAGAGATAAATCAGTTAAGGAACGCTGGAGGTGGCACGGTTACAGGTAGGTTCTCTTACCAGAACCCGAACCTTCAACAGATACCTGCAAGAAATAAAGATCTTGGACCTAAGATAAGGTCATTATTTATACCCGAGGAAGGCCATACATGGGGTTGTTTTGACTATTCTCAACAAGAGCCTAGGTTGGTAGTGCATTATGCGTCTTTGTATAAATTACCCTCTGTATATGATGTAGTAGATGCATATGGTAATGACTCTAGCGCAGACTTTCACCAGACCGTAGCAGATATGGCTGACATACCTAGAACACAGGCTAAGACAATTAATCTTGGTTTATTCTATGGTATGGGTAAAGCTAAACTACAGGCAGAGTTAGGTGTAACAAAAGAAAAAGCAGCAGAATTATTTAATACATATCATTCACGTGTGCCATTTGTAAAACAATTAATGGAGAAAGCATCGAACAGAGCACAGGATCGTGGTCAGATAAGAACGTTGCTGGGTAGATTATGCAGGTTTCACCTGTGGGAGCCTAACAGTTTCGGTATGCATAAAGCCATGACTCACGAAGATGCACTCAGGGAACATGGACCGGGGATCAAGAGAGCTTATACGTACAAAGCTTTAAATAAATTAATACAAGGATCAGCTGCTGACATGACAAAGAAAGCGATGTTAGAGCTTTACAAAGAGGGTATCATACCGCATATACAAATACATGACGAATTAGATATATCCGTCAAAGATAAATCACATGTTAAAAAAATAATTGATGTGATGGAAAATGCTGTTACACTAGAAGTCCCTAACAAAGTTGATTATGAACATGGAGACAACTGGGGTGAGATACATGGATAATTATTATGGCGTACTTAAATGCGAATATACCAGTAACTTATGCTCAAATAAGAAGAGAGTATTTATATGATCTTAAAACTCATCATGGCGAAGTTGAAGATTGTATTGTCTTCGGGATTACTGCGATCACTGGCCGTCCGATTTTGTTCCACGCAATTATGGAAAATGGTGCAGTCTTCTACCGTTTACCAATCTCTGCTTTCATACAAAGAGGCTTTAAGCCGGAAGAAGTTCCTAAACGTAGGTTGGACGAGTTGGAGTTATGGAATTCTTTTAGTTATTATCCTGCTGTTACTAGTTGGGACATCCTAGACGGACAAGCAGGTAAATACATAGGTAAAGATAAAAAATGGCATAGTGGTAAATATTTATTTACCGTTGACTTTGCACATCCAGAGAGTAATATAGTCGATACTGACCATTCAGAGATACCGCACGAACACAAGTGCGCACACATAATGGCCTTAGATGATGGTAATTATGCAGCACAGCCTAACAATAGAATTATATGGGACATACCTTCATTTACTGTGAAGGACAATATTCCGGACTGGAAAGTGCAAACATCTGAATGGAATGTTGAGGATAGCAGAGCTTGGCGTACAGAGGATACGGATAAGTTCTTTTATGAAATAGAGGAGAAAAAACATGATAAATAAATGTAAAAACATTTGTTGTAAAGTTTGGGACAAAATTAAAGCTGGTTGGAAATGGGTATCTGACAAGATTGTGTCAACATTCAACAGGTAATTTATGGCTGATAAAAAACCACTAAACATATCTGAGGAAGCAGCTGTGCAAATGCCGATGAAAACTGTTGCCAGCCTTATCGCAATGATTGCGGTTGGAACCTGGGCTTATTTCGGTATTCATGAAAAACTTAATCAACATAGTACAAAGATAGAGTTAATGACAAAAGATTTAGAACAAAACTCAGAGTTTAGAATTAAATATCCAAGGGGTGAGTTGGGTCAATCTTCTGGGGAGGCGGAGCTCTTTATGTTGGTGGAACACCTCGCAGGTGTTTTAGAAGAAGTGGATAAAGAAGTAAAAAGTATGAGAAACAACGCAGTAAATATAGAATTTTTAAAAGATAGAACAAAAAAACTTACAGAAGACGTAGAAAAATTAATTAGAAACGGAAACGGAGCACACTAATGATAGAAATGGTATTTGCTTTATTACTTATTGTAGACCATAAAATTATAGAACATCGTTATCACGACTCATTATCAAATTGTCTCAAGGCCAAGCGTTATGCTATGAAGGACAAAAGCACTAAAGACAGGGTTGTATATAAATGTATACAATCTAAGGCAAACATAGAAGTGTATATGGGGGAGAAGAAAATTCTTTCACTAATCCTTGAATAAAAAATCAAATAAAATTGCAAAACGATTAAAAGATAGACGATATCACCAACGTGTGATAAAGAATAAAAAAGCATATGACCGGAAAAACTATAAGATTTCAAACAGAGATAGTTAATGGCAAGTGTCCAACTTGTGAAGAGATGACAATGTTGGTAGGTATCACTCCAGAGATGTATCGATGTATTAGTTGTGGATCAGATCTGCAACAACATATTAATGGTAAAATAAGTTATTTACCTGCCATTACAGATAGAACACCTAAATCACAGGTAGATAGATATTTCGATGGCGAAGAAAGCTAAAGGTTTATACGCAAAAGTATCCCACGTTCCTGTATTTCACAAGACAAGTATAGGTAGAAATCCTAGCCTTACAAAAATGAACAAATCTAAGCGAAAAAATTTTAAAAAATATCGCGGTCAGGGGCGTTGACATTATCCTAAAAAAGTATATATTATCCTACAGAAAGGAAACATATGCGATATAAATATAAAGTAAGAGAATTGACTCCAGTAGAAGACGACATTGTAAATGTTGGAGAGACAAAAGAAATGGAATCTATGTCTTTGAAAAAGTTAAGACGTAAACTTGATCCTAAAAAGAAGTACCATGTAGAGTACAGAAACAAAAAAAATAATTTTGTATCTGCAACAATATCTGGAATAGAAGGTAAGTAATGAAAGAAAAAGTAATAACAATAAAACCAAAAGGTATTACACAAAAACAATGGTCGATTCTATTATTAGAATTAAACATGATGAAGAATGCGTGGAGGCCCTATGGTGTTAACATAGAGATGTCTGCACCAGGTTTAAAAAGAATTGTAGATTGGGGTACAAAAAAATATGGAACTGATCATTCTAAGTGATGGTTTGTTTCATCTAGTGCCAGTAACAAAACAGATGATGGCAGACACAGTTTTAGTTAATAAGGATGTAGATTTATTTGAGTTGTGTGACATACTTAGATTAAAGTTAACAACATACCATGACTACCCTATTAATCGACATGTCATGAACGATGGCAGTGGTGATTTTTATGGTTGTATACAGAATTGAGAAAAGGCAGGGCGGTGATACAAATGCTTCGCGCTAAGTCCCTCACGTTAGCTTAGACCCATGCCAGGGTATGGGTAGCGACCGAGCCTTTGGCCTTGTAGGAGTACGTGCACGGAAACTACAGGGTTTAGATGGAATTATCTTTAACGCAGTAAAATTTTAAAAACATGCCATATTCGTTAACGTCTTTTCTACCAAGCTGTTCCATTTTAACAATAGATTCTTTGTATCCAAACATTAAACAATCGTATTGTGTATCAAATGATTCTGGCCATTGATATGGCGGCATACATTGACCTGCCACACTTGAACATATTATTAGACTCAATAAAAATTTCATTTGACACCTATTGTAGTTTATGAGATAAATCCTATATTAGTTAAATCTAAGAAAGGAGTATAAAGTTTATGACTGACATAAGCAAATATAAAAATGTCTCGTTGTCAAAAGAGACATATAATAAAATAGACAAGATAAGAAAAGTTATTGTACCTGAGATGACAATTAGTAGATCTCAAACGATAACACTATTAGTAAATGAGAAAGAGAAAAAGTTAAATGGCAAGCTCAAAGCGTAAAGTGATATGTTCTGTTTGTAGAGGTAACGGATTTGTCCGAGTACCTTACGAACAAGCATATGAAGAGCAATGGGCTGATTGTGATTTTTGCAACAACCAAGGCGAAATAGAAGTGGAGGAAGACGATGAGAATAACTCTGTTCAATAAAGATATCTATATAACTAAAAGGTGGAGACAAGATTTATCTTCGTGGAGTCTTTTGTATAGAAGAGAAATAGTTTTAACTTCAGCAGGTTTTATTGTTGGATTAATAATTGGTCTAATAATATGATTGGCTCTGAAGATATAGCCTATATTGCAGGTTTATTTGATGGTGAAGGTAGTATCTATTTTGCCAGACGTAAAGAAAAGAAAAAGAAACATAATGGCAAAC
>VTLG01005443.1_pt1 | contig 15519 bp, 15 predicted proteins | sample 4694571 | NCBI WGS metagenome assembly VTLG01 (sample SAMN12604809, study PRJNA352737) | marine metagenome | biome: ENVO:00000447; feature: ENVO:00000209|ENVO:00000569|ENVO:01000036; material: ENVO:00002151; isolation source: viral sequences binned using virsorter ...
ACTTAATAGACGCTATTAGATATGTTGCTTTAAACAAGCTAACAACTAATTATAGTGGCAAGTATTATATATTATGAACAAAAACGTTGAATTTATATTTATAACAAATGGCTAGAGAACAATTTGAAGTTATAGTACCTACTGAATGGAAAGATATTACAATAGCAGAATATCAAAGGTATTTACAAATAGCAAAGTCAAATAGAAGAACTAGGGATAATGAAATTATTTCTTTGTTTTGTAAGATTGATAAAGAGCTTTTAAAAAAGTTAAAACTAAAAGACAAAAAGGTTTTAGTAAATAAAATAAACAAATTTGTAAATAGCAAGAATGAAACAAGTTTAGAAAAGAGAATAAAGTTTAATGGTAAAAAATATGGCTTTATTCCTAATTTAAGCAAGATAACTACAGGAGAGTTTGTAGACATTGAAGAATACGGAAAGGACATAAATAAAAATCTACATAGAATTATGAGCGTTCTATATAGAGAGATAGATAAAACGTCAGGCAAATTATATAATGTAAAAAGCTATGATCCTGATGAGATTGAAATTGATAAGTTTAAAAAACTTCCAATGAGTACAACACTATCTGCGATAGATTTTTTTTTTCGTTTAGGGACACGTTTATTGGAGGATTTAAACAATTATTCGATGGAAGTAGTGAAGATGAACCAGGAGAAAAAACCTTAGCAGGTAAATGGGGTTGGTATAATTTAATATTTAGTTTATGTAATGATAACATACTAAACATTGAACCAATAACGAAAACGGAAATATCTTTAGTGTTAACTTATTTAAGTTACCAACAGGATAAAAGCAATATAGAAAGAAACAATTATAATAAGCATAAATGATAACATATAAAAACTTTATAGACGATTTTAAAACAGTAGCTACTAATCATTTTTTGATTAATTCTTTTCATAGTGGTATGCTTGATGAAGTCGATATAAACAAACTAGATCAAGCAGACTTTCCTATATTATATGTTGAGCCAGGTAATACTAATATAGATAAGGGCGTAATGACTTATACTTTTACTGTGTTTGTTATGGACTTAATTAATGATAATTTAGCTGTTGGTACAGGTACTAGTCCTCTTAATACATTTACACGTGAATCTAATAGGGAGCAAGTTTGGTCAGATATGCTACAAATAATGCAAGATGTTATAGCAGAGTTTAGACAAAATCTAGCTGTACAAACATCTGGGGGTGATAGTGGAAAGAAATATAGTTATATACCTAATGAAGTAGTTTTAAATATGCCTATTAATGCAGAACCTTTTACGGTTAGATTTGCTAATATGTTAACAGGTTGGAGTGCTACTTTTACTATGCAAGTTAATAACCCTAATTCACTTTGTAATGCTCCTATAGAGCCAAGTGATGAAGCACCTAATACATAATGGAATTAGAAACAAAAGCATTAGAAGAAGTATTAAGTAGTTTTGGTAGTAGGCTAATAGAAAAGGCTAGAGCTAATTTAAACAAGAAAGGTAAAAGAGCTAAAGGAACTCTATTTGACCAAATGAGTTACGATATAGAAAAGACTACTAAAGGCGTTAAGTTTAAAATGGACTTTGGAAGTGCGGAGGATTATTGGGAGTTTGTGGATCAAGGTGTTCAGGGAGCAGGAGGTTTTAAAGGTAGTGGTAGAAAAAGAGGTCAAGGTAGTCCGTTTAAGTTTGGTAGAAAACAACCACCATTAAGGGCAATACTACCATGGATAAGTTTAAAAGGAATAAAAGGTAGAGATAAGAAAGGTAGATTTATAACTAAAAACTCTTTAGCTTTTCTTATAGCTAGAAGTATAAAACAAAGAGGGATAGAAAGAACGTTATTTATTTCAAAACCTTATGATGATATGATAGATGATTTAAAATTAGAATTAGTAGGAGCCTTGGCAGAGGACGTAGATAATTCAATAGAAATAGAGCAACCAGATAAAATAGAAATTAATTTAAGTAAGAAGTAATGGGGTACACAATAGAACAAAAACCAAATCAATTAGCAGGAGCAAACAACCCTATGATGTTTGTTTTAAAAGAAAGTACGTCAATTATAAATGATGCTAAATTTAAATACGTTGCTAAAATATACAAAAGCACAACTAACGCTAGTACATGGTCATTGTTAACTACTATTAAGGTTCATAAAAATAATGCAGGTGTAGGAATTATAGATATACACAAAATAGTTAGGTCTAGCTTAGAAACACAAGAAACAAATGTAGGTAATATTGCAGCAGACACAATAGATGGTAGTATACACTCAATAGGAATAAGTGATACCTCTAATTCTTATTCACAAAATACAAGTCAAGTAGTAGGTATAAAAGTAGAGGGTGGTTATGAAAAAGCTACAAGTCAAACTGCTGCACCTGTTTTAACTTTGCCTAGTGGTGGTGTAGACGGAGCTAGTGAAATAATATACTCTATACCTGCAACAACACCTTTCACTAAAACTGCTAGTAATGTAGGGGGGTTAGATGTAGACGGAACAAACAACCCTTTGACAAATTATATACCAAGTGGAGCAACAAAGAAATTTTTAACAAACTCTCCTAGAGTACAATTTGTAAGAGGTGGTAATACAGCAGCAGACAATATAGATGAACTAACAATAGCCTTTATAAATGATGGATTAATAACTGATGGAGATGTTTTAGTAAAGATGGCTATAGAATATTATAATAGCTCAGGTGGTCAAATTGGTTCTACTAAATACTTTACTAATGATATTGCGAGTGGTGGTAAGGCTACTGCAGATGATGTTAAAAATAGTCTTTTATATTTTGGCTGTGGAACTTATAATTTAGAATCTCAAGTAGATGAAGCTGATAATCAACCAAGTGAATTTACAGATTGGGCTTATTATGTTATATATGGGGCTGATGGTTCTGGGAATCAAGAAACAGATAAATATTACTTTTATAGATATGGAAGTGGAGCAACAGTAGATGATAGACACCAAAGCTGTACTAGATATGATAATGTTAGATTGGCTTGGCGTAATAGATTAGGAGCTTGGGATTATATGAACTTTAGAGGTAAGTCAGTAGAAAGCGTTGATATAAAAAAAGAAGAAATGGAAAAAGTAGTTGGTAGTTGGAATAGTGCTACGTTTGATTACGAAAACTACGATAGAGGTAGAGAAACTTTATTTACTGAGGCAAAAAGAAAATTAGTAATAAATAGTGATTGGTTAAATGAAGATGAGGGAGCTTGGTTAGAAGAATTGTTTACGTCTACTAACGTACATTTATTAGCAGACAATAGTATTGTATACCCTATGATAATTACTAATACTACATATACAAAAAAAACAAGTGTAAACGATAAAATAAAAATACAATACACAATTAATTTAGAGTACGCTAACAAAGTTAAAACAAATAGTTAATGGACGTACGATTAGTAGCATATAGACAAACTGATACTGAAACACCTTTTAATGTAGATCAATTTGAGTTAGATTTACAACAAGCTCCTAATGTTGTAGTAAATTATAATTGGCTAGACTTAAAAAGCCCTGACCAAAGGAAAGCCAGTTTTAGTCAAACAATTAAACTACCTTTTTCAAATCGTAATAATGATTTTTTTGAAAATTATTTTGATGTTAATTTAGACACTTTAATATACAATGCTCAGACTAAATTTGAAGCTATTTTATATATAGATAGTGTACCACAATTAAAAGGTTTTATACAACTTAAAGGAATATATTTAAACGCTAGATTATACGAAGTAACTTTGTTTGGAAATACCGCAGACTTTTTTACAGACTTAAAAGATAAAAAACTACAAGACGCTTTTAAAAATGTAAATGATTCTACAGGAGCTATAACAGAAGACAAGCAACTAGATCACAAGTTAACAGTAGATAATGTAATTAATAGTTGGACTACAGGGGTTACGACTACAGAAGAAACACCAACTACTACTAACGATATAATGTACCCTATAATAGACTATGGTTTTTCTAGCCAACCTTTAAGCTCCTCTATGTTTTGGTCACCTGACGATTTATTGAATGAAATGGGCTTTACAAATGTAAATTATAATTTAGACAATTTAGCTGTTTTAAATGCCTTAGATGAGTACGGAGTTATAAGACCTAGTATGTTAAAACCTGCAATAAGAATACAAAGACTATTTCATATAATTGCACAGAAAGCAGGCTATCAAATTAAAAGTACATTTTTAGGAATAGACGATACTAACGAATCAACACCTGTAACTGATACAAATTGGTTTAGTAGAATGTTTATGACGTTAGCTCCCCAACACGAAAGGGTACAAACAAGCTTTAAACTATCTACTGATAGTAATAATGGAGCTTTTGTAGGTTTTAAAGGAACAAATACAGGAACGTTATTATCAGCAGCTATAAACTTTTATAGTGGTTCTTTAGGTGGTATAGCATATCCTTATTTATTTTTAAACAACGAAGATTACGATCCTAACAATATGCTGTTTCAAACGTTATCAGCTATGCCAGTTTTTATAGACCAACCAGTAGATTACGCTCCTGGTATATTTTTTATGAATCAAGATATAACAGGTACGGACACTTTGTTACCTAGTGGTCAAGTAGAAGTAGAAACTACATTTACTATAGTAATACCAAATCAGTCTACAACTGGCTCTCCATTGCAGTCTATTGATTGTATTGCTCAGTGGAGAAGTTACGAGGGAAACTCTTATGGTTTAGATACTCAAAGTATAACACTAACACCAGGCACTCACGATTTATCTTTTGTTCATACTTTACCAACAGGCTCAGGTTTTGGTTGTTATTTAGTTGTGTTTTTTAACAACCCTGAAAGTACTGCTATTTTATTAACTCAAACTTGGACTCCAATTATAAGTAATTTATCTATTCAAAGTTTAGGTAATGGTCAAGTAGGTATGTTTAATGGTTTTGAAAAAGGAGAGGTAAGTATGTTTTACAATATGCCTGATATAACACAAGCGGACTTTATAAAAGATTTAGTAAATAGGTTTAATTTAATTATTAAAACTGATCCTGACAATGAAAAGTTATTATTAATAGAACCTTATCAAGATTTTATAAGTGGTGGATCTACTAACTATTGGACTGAAAAACTTGATTTATCAAAAGAGCAAGTAGTAAAATCTACTAATGAGCTGCAAAGCAAATCATTAAAATTTAAAGATTTAGAAGATAACGATTTTTTAAATAAACGTTATACAAGTCAACAAAACGTAGTGTATGGTCAAAGGAATAAACAAATGACTAATGACTTTTCTAGTGGTGAATTTGAAAACTTTAGCGTAATGAGTCCTTTTATTGCACAGGGCGTACCACTATGGGGTAGCACAGGAATAAACTCTGCTATGCCTGGTCAAGACGTTGCTATTGCTTATAATTTTGGAGCTGAATTAAACGAGGGTAGCCAACCTTTATCTGACTTAAAACCAAAACTATTTTACTATTCAGGAACTCCAGTAGAATTTACAGGAACTAATCCTGTTACTAATAATTCTTATAAATTTGCTATATACTCAAACGCTATAATATCAAGCGTTATAACTGGAATAGAGTTTTTTAAATTTTCAAACCCTAGTACACCAACTACAAACAAGTTTCCTTTATGTACTCAGTACAATTTAGATAACTTAAATACTGGCTTGGTGGCTGATACTAAAATACTTAATTGGACTTATTATAGTCCAGTTTTTAATACAGGTTTTTGTTTTAATTACTTTGGTAATACACCCAGTTTAAAAGGTTACTATAATGAGTATTGGGCACAATATATTAATGAAATATATGATAAAGAGGCTAGATTAATGGAGTGTTATATATATTTAACGCCTGAAGATATACGAACTTTTGAGGGATCAGGTTTTCAAAATACATACTTTATAAAAAATTGTCTATGGAGAGTTATAAGCGTAGATAACTATTTAGTGGGTGGTAATAAATCAACTAAAGTAACATTGTTGAAAGTAATAGAAAGATTAGAAACAAGTTGTGATGCTACATTTACTATAACAGAATCAGGGTTAATGTCTTGGACTGATAATGGTACAGGGTTAAGTACAACTATTACTAACGAATGCTGTACACAACAGAACCCAGATTGGGTGTTTGTAGAAACTAACTCTACTACAGGGGTTGGGGATTGTTACGCTACATTAACTAATACAGATGTAACTTTTGGGGGTGTAATTTTTAACGATGAGTTATTTGGTCAAACTCAACAACAACCAATGTTAATTAATAACACAAATATTAATAGCTATATACCTGCGTTAATGCCTAACATAGAAAACAACTTTTCTATAAATGCTATGGGTAGGGATACGCAAATGACACGTTCTATTACTATTTATGCTCAGGCAACTAGCTTTGATAATTCTACAGAATACGAGTTTACAAATAATAACTATACACGCAAGATGTTATTGTTGCCTCCTTTAAGTATGGTAGACGTTAGAGTAACTTTGTTAGGTACTGTTTTAGATGGAACAAATAAAGGTAAAGTAGGAACGTTTGTTTATTTAACTTTATTAGTTAATAGAAGTGCACCACCAAGTTTTGTAGGAACAGCAGGGGGTAGTTTAGATCATTCCACCAAAGATTCAGCTTTTAGCACACCTACTGTAAATATTACAAACTTTGACAGTAAGGGTTTTTGGAAGCCTTTAATAGTTGGTGGAGCAGATGAGCAGGTTATGTGGACAGCAAAGATTGAATTATTAACTCAACCTGTCGGTAGTGATGACACAAAAATATCATTAAGTGCAATATACCAAAATAGAAACAAAATATTATTTCAAGATTTAACATTTTTATTATGGAATTAGAAAAATACATAAAAAAGGTAGGGGAGCTTATGCCTATCTCAATTAACCTTTTAACAGAACTAGAAGCGTCTGGAAATAAATACGCTTTTGAAACAGGATCAGAAGAATACCCAACAACATTTAAAGAACTATTTAAAAAAATTAAACAATGGCAGATAAGGTAACAATAGAAGTAGATGTAGAAGTAAAAGGAGCTATAGAAAGTCTTGACGAAGTAAAAAGCGAAGTTAAAGATATAGGTAAAAGTGCTAAAGCACAAGTTGGAGCAACTAAAAGTTTAGCAGCAGGTTTTAAGGGCGTTGGTTTAGCTATGAAAGCAGCGGGGATAGGTATTATACTAGGGATAGTAAATAAGCTAGGTGAGGCTATGATGAGGAACCAAGAAGTAGCTGACGCTGTATCTACCGCTTTTAATATGGTTGGTATAGTATTCAGTAAGATAGTTACTACTATTACAACTATTGTAAATCGTGTTAAGGCTACCGCTGACAATTTTGACGCTTTAGGAAGAATAATTAAAAACCTAATGACATTAGCTATAACCCCTCTTAAATTAGCTTTTAATGGTGTTGCTTTAGTTATTAAAGAAGTACAGTTAGCTTGGGAAAAATCTTGGTTGGGGAAAGGTGACGTAAAGAGAATAAAAGAACTAACTACACAAATAGACGGTTATAAAGAAGAAATAAAAGTAGCAGCAAAAGAAGCAATAGACGCAGGTAAAGGAATTGTAGTTGATTTTAAAGAGGGTATCGGAGAGTTAGTAGAATTAAGTAAAGTAGCTGTAGAAGAATTTAACAACACATTTGAGGACGTTACAGTAAGCAGTTTACATAATCAAGCAAAAGCAATAACACAAGCTACAAGTAATTTATCTTTATTAGAAGCTAAACATCAAAGAATAATAGTTGAGTTTGAAAAACAAGCAGAAGTACAAAGGTCTATTAGAGATGATATAAGCCAAAGCATTGACGATAGAATTGAAGCTAATGATAAATTATTAGTAATAGCTAAAGAACAAGCAGAGGCAGAAATAAAAGCCTTAAAAGACCAACAAGGAGCTTTAGCACAACAATTAAAAATAGATACAGACAATAAAGAAATTCAAGCTCAAATATATGCTTTAAAAACTGCAATTATAGAAACTGAAAAAAGAGCTACAAGTTTAACTAAAGAAAGTGCAGAACAAAGAAACGCTTTAGATCAAGAAAGAATAGATAATCAAAATCAATTAGACCAAATATTAAAAGATAGTTTTGAATTACAAAAAGAACAAATAAATCAAGAGGAAGAGGCTAGAAAACAATTAGCAATAAGAACTATATCTGATAAGAAAAAATTAGAAGAAACTTTAACCAAAATAGAAGAGGACGCAGGTAAAAAAAGAAATGTAGTTGAACAACAATTACAAGATAGTAAAAGAGCTATTATAGGAGGAGCTTTAACTGGTATTACAGCATTGGTAGGAGCAGAAACAAAGGCAGGTAAAGGTTTAGCTGTAGCACAAGCAACTATGGATACTTATGCAGGAGCAACTAAAGCCTTAGCTCAAGGTGGTTTATTTGGAACAATAGGAGCAGTAGGAATTATAGCACAAGGTTTAGCTAATGTTAGAACTATATTACAAACTGACATACCAGGAGAAACAGGAGGGGGAGATAACCCACCAACACCAGAAGTAGTAACAGATACTATACCAACAGTACCTACATTTGGAGCTATAGGAACGGAACCACCACCTGTACAAGCATTTGTAGTAGAAAGTGATGTTAGTAGTAGTCAGGCTTTACAAAATGATTTAAACTTACAAGCAACGTTATAAACAATTTTAAACAAATTATATTTATAAGTATGAGCAAAGAAAAAATAAAAAAGGTAGAACTAATTATAGACGAAGAATCAGATAGATTTGGAATAGAGGCTATTAGTTTAGTTGAATTTCCAGCCATAGAATCGGACTGGGTTTTTTTCAATCAAGACCAATTCTTAACATTAGCTAAATTAGACGAAGAACAAAAAACGTTAGTGGGAGCTGTCCTTATTCCTAATAAAGAGATACCTAGATACGACCAAGATAAAGACGAAAAGTATGTAGTATTTTTTACAGAAGATACTATCAAAAAAGCTCAAGAGTTATTTATGTCAACTTTAAGAAACAATAGTGCTACTTATGAACATAAAGTACCAGTAGAGGGAATGACTGTTGTAGAGAGTTGGATTAAGGAAGATAAAAAAAATGACAAATCTAATTCTTATGGTTTTAATAAACTTCCAATCGGGAGTTGGTTTGTAAAAATGAAAGTTAACAATCCTGAAATTTGGGAATCAGTAAAAGAGGGTAAAGTTAGAGGCTTTAGTATTGAGGGATATTTCACAGATAGAGTAATTGAAGCGTCAAGACCTAAAGATATTATAGACCTAGCAGAAGAATGTACTGATTGTCCTGATGAAGTTACATTAGGAAAGATTAGAGATTTAATACTAGAGAATGAATTAGCTGTTGTAGGTAGTTTAGATGGAGAGCCTTTATTTGCTACTAAAGAAGAGGCTAAAATATATGCTGAAATGTTTAAAGGGTGTTCAGGTTTTCATATACATAAAGTAAATGGAGTTACTAGATACATGGCTTGTGATACTCACGCAGAGAGTGTTAAGAAAGAATATATTGAAAATGCAGATGGTAAAAAGAAAAAGAAATACACTAGAAAATATAAATACGTTGAATACGCTAGTTTTATAAATAGACAAGCTATGGCTGTTTATAAATGGGATCAATGTATAAAAGATATGGTAAAACAATACGGAAGCAAAGAAACTGCTGCTAAAGTCTGTTCTGCCATTAAAAATAGGACAGTAAATAGATAGTCCTGTGAACAATAATTTAAGTTTAATATTTATAAAAAAAAGGTAACAATGAGTACACTAGAAAAAATCAAAACGCTTTTATCTTCTAATAAGGAAGAAAGCAAAGAAACAAAAATGTATGCAGAGATGATACTAGATGATGGTAGAGTATTAGCAACAGAAGATGAGCAATTTATGATTGGCTCTGTTGTTATGGTTGTAGGAGATGATGGAGAAACTTCTAAATTATCTGCAGGTACATACACAATGTCTGACGGAGCTAAAATGTCTGTAGATGAAGATTCTAAAATTATGGACTTAGGCGAAGAAAAAGAAGCTGAGGACGTAGAAGCTGAAAAAGAAGATAAAGAAGAAATGGCAGAAGATGATGAGGCAGACGTTCAAGACTGGGCAGGTATGGAAAAGAGAATTAAAAATCTTGAGGACGCTGTTGCAGACTTAAAAGCAGATAAAGAAAGTATGTCTGTTGAAACAGAAGAAACTATTGAAGAAGAAATTGAAGAAGATGAAAAAGTTGAAATGTCTAAAGATATGGTAAACAGTTTAGTTGAAGAAGTTGAAGAACTAAAAGCTAAAATTGTTGAATTAGAAAAAGAACCAGGAGCAGAGGGTTTTACTCACAATCCTGAAAATGATACTAAATCAGAAAAAGCAGATTTAGGTAAAATGTCAATTAATGACAGAGTTAAATATTTAATAAATAATTAGAAAAATGAAAAAAGAAAATAAAAACCAAATTATGAAATTGGCAAATAACAAACGCTATGAGTTTGATATTACTGTAAACAGTGATACATACGCAGGTGTACATAGTTTGCCGTATGTAACTGCTGCGTTAAGAAGTCCTGACACAGTTGCTAAAGGATATGTAAGGACTATAGATGGATTAACAAAGTCTGCAGTAATTAACAATATTGCTTCAGCTAATCCTATTGTTGCTGCAGCTTGTTCATTCTCAAGTGGTAATGATACTTCTACATCAGAACAAATTTTAACACTTACTGATCTTAAAGTAAATGAAGAAATTTGTAGAGGAACTATCTTCCCTACTTGGATGGGGCAAGGAATGGATAGAAACGGAAACCTACCACAAAACTTTTCTGAGTTTTTACTTCAAGTAATTGCAGGAAAAGCTGCTGCTCAATTAGAGATTGGTATATGGCAAGGTTCTTCTCCTTTTGGAACAGGGTTTTTATCTGATGACGGAAATCAAGACGAAACAGGAGCAGACGCTTCAGCTTGTAAAGACTTCTCAGAAGTTGACTTTGCTGACGCTTTAGCTGCTTCAGACATTCTTACTGATATGGCTGCTGTTTACGATAAAGCTGCTTCTGATATTTCAGGAATATTAACTAAGCCAGGTGTTGGATTCTATATGAATAATAAAACTTATGGTTTTTATATTCAAGCTCTAGCTAGTGCAGGTTCTAATCAAGGTCAAATATCAGGATTAGGTTTTGACGCAAAATCTGATACTGCTACTTATTTCGGTTACCCAATATACAGATGCCCAGGTATGTTTAATGATACTATTGTTTTCACTTATCCTGAAAACCTAGTATTTGGAACAAACTTAGCAACTGATTGGACTGAAGCTAGATTAATTCCAACGTATGAGTATGATGGTTCTGACAATGTAAGAGTTGTTATGAACTTTGCTGTAGGGGTACAAACTGCTGTAGCTACTGATGGTGTTTACGGTTCAACTGTTTGGACATAGTAGATAGATAAATTAAGGGGTATGAAATACTACCCCTTTTTTTTAAAGGAATATTAATAATTAAAAACAAATAACAATGGCTTGTATATTAACAAGAGGACGATTAGTAGATTGTAAAGACCAGATTGGTGGTTTAAAAACTATCTTTTTCTGTGCAGGATATTCTAGTAATATAGGACAACATGCTACTTTAAATGGTACAGACGTTTTGCAAATAGATACTGCTGGTTTTACAGGTTGGTCTGCTTATGGTAACCCAACAGGATCAACAATGACTCTATTCAAGTATGATTTAAGACCTAATCTATCTTCAATGACTATTAATACTAATAGTGACGCTGCAAATGGAACTACTTTCTTTGAACAAACATTATCTTTGACTTTACAAAAGCTAACTGTTCAAGAAACTAACGAACTAAAACTAATGTGTTACAATAGAGTACAAATTTTCGTTCAAGACAATAACGATAATGTATTCTTATTAGGCTTTAATAACGGAATGGACGTGTCGGGCGGGACGATTGTTTCGGGCGCTGCAAAGGGGGACATGACAGGATATACTATAGAATTAAGAGGAGAAGAAAAAGAACCTATGTACTTTATTAAAAAGACTAATGGAAGTGGAACAGACTATCCATTTGACCAATTAGGTGATGCTGACGATGAATTAACTATTGTATCAGGGACATAATCAATAATCGTTACTCAATATTAAAAGAGGGTTATCTATTCGGTAACCCTTTTTTATTAACTAAACTTTACAATTAATATAATAATATAAAATAACTTTTATATAATATACAAGCTGTGAACAATATCACTACTTTTATATTTATAATAAATAAGTATTATGGCTTGGAAAGTAAAAAAAGATTGGATAGGCAAACAACCTGCTAATATTAATTATCCTTTAGAAGAATTAACACAAAGACAAATTAATAAATTAAGTGATAGTTTAAGAAAGGCGTATTTTGAGCAAGAGGTTTCTAAACCAAAAAAGAAAGTAAAAATAAAAGAAGTTAAGATAGAAGAAGATTTAGATTTTATAGGGGGTAACAATGGGAACTAAACATTTTAACGTAGATGTAGATAAAGAGCTTGAAAAAGAGTTTTTTGAAAAATTAGAAAAGGCTACTACTGATGAAGAAAGAGGAGCTATAGAAAATGAATATTTAAAAAAAGTTTATAAAGAAAAAAAATAATGGCTACCTACAACTTACATTATACTGGTGAAATGGCAACGTTACAATCTGTGTATTTTTATGAAAATATTAGCTCCGCTATAGAAAGTGATTCTCTTATTGATTCAGGGACTCCTGGTAGTGTAGATAATCAAACTATCTTAATGTATATTAGAGGTCGAAAAACTAATTGGATAAGAGGAGTTTGTGCAATAGGAACAGTGTCTAATGGTACATATAGACCAACTTACCAACATAACAGCAGATATTGGGAATTAAAGTTGCTTTTTTATTATCCTACAAGCTCTAATATTACAACTTATGATATATATAATGGCAGAAGGCTAGGAGTTTTTGTTGCACCTGTTAATGAAACCTATGACATAACCTTAACCTATGGTGCACAAGACGTTAGAAATGATGTTAACATTGTACAAGGCAGAGTAATTAACGGTATAGATATAGTTTTAAATGTAACAGTAGATGAAACTTTTACTAATATAGAAGCTAACAGTCCTATAAGTTACTATACAGAATACAATAAAAATGATTTATCTGCAAAAAATACAGGTGCTTTTGTAAGTACTGATGATAGAGGAAATGAGGGTGGTTTGCCTGTAGAGGGAGCTGCGGGTGCGGATCAAATTATAGATATACAAACAAACGTACAATATGGCGTACAAACTTGGGTGCCAGATCAAGGAAATTAAAAAATGAAAAAAAAAGATAACATATCAGTAATACATTTAGCAGAATACAACCTGCCTACTATTACAGAAACTAACAATAAAGATTGGATTCAATTTGGTTCAGATAACCTTTATCCTCAATACTTATTAGAATTATACAATGGTAGTAGTATAAACAACGCTATTATAAAAGGTGTAAGCTCTATGATTTATGGAGAGGGATTAGACGCTACTGATAGAGATGAGAGCGACAATAAAAAGGAGAGTTGGTTAGCTCTTAATAGTTTATTACATAATTCTCCAAAAGATACTTTAAAATGCCTAGCGTTTGATTTAAAACTATTCGGTATGTGTTATGTTAATGCTATATGGAATAGACCTAGAACAAAAATAATTGAGTTTAGACATATACCTGCTCAATATATGAGAAGTGGTAAATCTGACGCTTATGGTAATGTAAATGAATATTACTATAGTGCAGATTGGACTAATACTAGAAAACACAAACCTAGATACTACAGAGCTTTTGATTTAAAAGACAGAACAGACGCTAACCAAGTATTATGTATAAAAGATTATAGTCCTGGTTCTTATTATTACGCTACTCCTGACTATCAAGGTTCTACTAGCTATATTCAGTTAGATATGGAGATTGCTCAATTTCATTTATCTAATATAAAAAGTGGTATGTTTCCTAGTATGGCTATAAACATGGCAAACGGAATACCTACAAGAGAAGAAAGAAGAACAATAGAAAGACAAATAAACGCTAAATTTGGTGGTAGTGGTAATGCAGGTAAAATACTTTTAACTTTCAATGACGGAAAAGATACTGCTCCTGAAATAGTACCAATCAATGCTAATGACAATTCAGACAGTTACCAATTCTTATCTACTGAAACAACTAGAAAAGTTTTAACAGGACATAGAGTTACAAGTCCTTTATTATTTGGTGTAAAAGGTGACGGATCAGGCTTTGGTAATAATGCAGACGAATTGAGAGATAGTTATTCTCTATTTAACAATACAGTTATCAAGCCATTCCAAAATACGCTTTTAGAGGGTTTAGAGCCAATATTCCATGCAAACGACATAGACCTTGATTTATACTTTAAAACGCTTAAACCTGCTGATTTCATTGATATTGGTAATGTAGGTAAACTTGACGAAGATGAACAAGAGAAAGAGGGAATAGATACAGAAAATGAGGGAGAGCCAATTAAAAAAGAATTTAAAGCTCTTGATGATATAGACAGAAAGCCAACAAAAGAAATGATGAGAGAAGCTAAAAAAGGTCTTGAAATGCGAAAAGAATTTGGTAGGGGTGGTACAGAGGTTGGTGTTGCAAGAGCAAGAGATATAATGAATGGTAAAAATCTTTCTATTGAAACGATAAAAAGAATGTACTCATTTTTTAGCAGACAAGAAGAATCTGTAAAAAACGGAAAAGGTTTTAAAAAAGGTGATAAAGGCTACCCAAGTGCAGGAAAAATAGCATGGTTACTTTGGGGTGGTGAAGGTGGTTTTAATTGGGCGAAAAGAAAAGTTGAAGAAATAGAAAACGTTGAAGAATTAACTGAATTATCTGATGAACAATTTGATGGAATACTAGACAATTTAGAGGGAGAACAAATAGATAGTGAAGAATGGGAAGTTGTGGAAGAAAGAGATCAGGGAAATGAGGAGAGCTACGAAGATTGGGCGGATAGATTAATACAAAAGAAAGAGAATTTTGCAGTTAATGAAATTAAGTCTAATGAAGATAAATTTAGTTATTTAGATAAGGCTACATATAGAGTAAGATTTAAGTATGCAGTAGGTTCTACAAAGCCAAAGAAAACAGGAAGCTCAAGACCTTTCTGTGAAAATATGATGAGATTAAGTAGAGGGGGTTTTGTTTATAGAATTGAAGATATTGATATTGCAAGTAGAGCAGGAATTAACAAACAATTAGGACATAAAAGAAAAGCGTATGATTTATTTAAGTTTAAAGGAGGGGTTTATTGTAGACATAAATGGAAAGAGATACTATATAGACTTAAAAAAGGTACTGAATTAAAAGATGGTCAAAGTTTAGATAATGATTATAACAAAGTAAAGAGTATTCCTAAAAGTTACGTTAGGAATCCTAAAGGAATAAAAGATAGTAAAATAGCTCCAGTAAATATGCCTAATCAAGGACATTATCCAGGAGTAAAATAAAATTAAAATATGGCAATACAACACA
>VTLG01008198.1_pt1 | contig 15518 bp, 22 predicted proteins | sample 4694571 | NCBI WGS metagenome assembly VTLG01 (sample SAMN12604809, study PRJNA352737) | marine metagenome | biome: ENVO:00000447; feature: ENVO:00000209|ENVO:00000569|ENVO:01000036; material: ENVO:00002151; isolation source: viral sequences binned using virsorter ...
GACTCAACTAAGAACTAGAATATTACCAAAGGCAAAAGAGAAGGCATTAGATTTAGTAGAAGTGGAAAGAGAAAAAGGACTATTGACTAAAAAAGAAGATGAAAGTTTACCATATAGTTTAGTGCAACTAATGGAATATAGAAAGATATCTTCTCCTGAAAAAGATTCCATAAATGCAGAGTTTAGAAATGGATTACGTGCTGGTTTATTTGTAATAGATGGGCAAGAAAACTTAACAGAGAGAGAAATAGAAAGTTTAAATATAGAAAATAGTAGGGATTTAACTTTAATAATAAAGGATATCAATACTCGTGAAAATATATTAGCATGGGCATTAAGCAGAAAAGGAACTGCTAAAGGCAAAATTAAAAAAGGATTAATGGGTAGAGACTGATGGCTATAAGAGGATTTGAATTAGGAACTGAAACTGATAGAATGTTTGCCAATCAAGAACGTATGAGAAGAGAACGTGAGGCAGGTAAAACAGAACAGTTTGCTCAAGTAGAACAGATGATAGCAGAGGGAGCAAAGCCTATAACCATTAAAGATATAGGTTACTTTGGTTTATCTGTTGCTCCTATTACAGGAGATGCAATAGCATTTAAAGATGCACCTGAAGATTATCATCGTGCATATGAATTAATTCAAGCAGGTTATGGCGAAAAAGATTTAATTAAATTAGGTCTTGGTGGTGCATACTCAGCACTTATTACAATGGGATTAATACCCGGATTAGGTTTTATATCTAGAATAGGTAAAAATGCATTAAAACAATTAGCCATTAATTCTATAAAAAAAGGAGACACTGCTAAAGGTGCAGAGATATTATTTAATACAAGTGATTTTGTAAAGAAAGAAATGAAAGATAAGTTAAACAAAAACTTTTCAACTAAAAGACAAAGCGAAATTAAAAAAATAAAAGAGCAATATTCAGGAAAAGTTAAAACTAAAATGCTTAAAAGGTTAAGTAATCCTGTTAAAAAAGAAGTAATTTTTCATGGCACTGCTATGGGTCAGTATGTGAAAAATCCTAAATTAGGTACGTATGTCGATAAAGATTATTTAGCTACAGATTTAGCACAATCTTATAATAGTAGTTCCGAAATTTTTTCAGATTTAGTTATTAGTAATAATGATAATCCTATTCTAGACATAGAAAAATTTAAAGGTGATAATATAATACAATTTCCTACATTGAATACAAGAGATATTGATGGTAGTCCTATAATAAGTTTAGAGCCTGTAACATTTGAAGTTAATAAAAAGGCAGGTGAAGTGTATTTAAAAGGAAAACCTAGAGGAAATAATGATTACAATGGAGAAACATTTGGTGTTGTTAAATTAGTTGGAGGTAATAAAGTAGACCTTAGAGAGGTAGAATCTGTATTAAATAAAAAGAACAGAGATGATGTAAAGTACCTAGAAAGTTTAGATGAAAAATTTGTAGATAAAATTGTTACAAAAGGTTTTGATAAATTTGATGATGATAAATTTCCACAATTCGGAGATGAAAAATCTTACATAGGTATGGGCACTACTAGAAAAGGAGGAGAACATTCTGAACTAGGAGAAAAAGCAGTATCAGGTTCTCTTGATCCTGTTATGTCAAGTAGTCCTGCATTTACAAGTCCAAATGAGTATGGAGGTTTTAGTGATTTAGGAATGGGTAGTGATGACATGGGTAGAACCATAGAAAATTTAGTGTACACAGAAATACCTTACAATAAATTTAAAAATATGACACCAGAAGATTATGATGAGATTGTTAATTTATATAAACAAGACCCTAAACTTAGAAAGCTATTGTTAGATAAATATAAAGGTGAGTCTTTTTCTCCTAAAGGATTTAAGGGAACTAAATTACCAAAGAGTATACACACAGAAGCAGAGGTAGCTATGTTTAGTCCTGAACTAAAAACATTTAAAAAAGTTAAAGACGATCCTAAAATTTTTAAAAGAGTTATTGAGGGTAATAAAGCATTTGATAGAATGAAAGGAATAGAATCAAAAATTCTAAATATAGACTTAGCTAAACTTACAGGAAATAAAGTTGAGCAGCAGAAAGCCTACAATACTATAAAAGACTATATGAATGCAGGTATAGATATGGGTAAGTTTACAGGCACAGGTGGTGCAAGAGGTAGTTATGATGTGTTCTTACAAACAAACATAAAGGATTCTCCTAAATTTAACAGTTTAGTATCTCAATTAGCTATTCAGTTACCTAAGGGACAAAAGAAACGTAACATGAGAATACTTAGTAGAATATTAGATAATAGATTTGAAACTACAAAAGGTGCAGTTTCTAGAGTAGAACCTTTTTTGGGAGGCACAGCTCAAAAAGATTTTAGTGCTAAGAGAGTAATAAATTATTTAGGTAATATTTTAGATGAAGTAGATGACAATTTAGTAGACTTTAAAACACAAACAGGTTTTGTAGAAATGTTTACCCCAAGACAAATAAAAGAACTTATAATGGAAATCACACCAAAGTTAAATCGTGGTGGATTGATGACTCGGTAATCACCACAACCCCAACACCCTACCATTACCCACAATAATAAATAGACACGTAAGGATATGCAAAGTATACCAAAATATCTGTGCTAATTTAAACAAATAAGTGTCTCATTCTTTTGCATTCAATTCCTTTACTTTTTTAAATATTAATTCTAATTGTTTATTAACATTCTCTAATCTTTTAATTATATCATCAAGAGGACTTACAGGTTGTCTTCTACCCTGCATGAATCTCTTGGCTTCTTCTTCTAGATTCATCACGTTTTACTTTCTCTAAATTTTTAAAGTACGCAAAGTTATAACCTCTCTGCCACTCTCTATGTTGCATAGTATTAAAATTATAAGGACTCACTGTCGCTATAATTTTATGACCTTTAACATTTCTTATATACTGATTACCCTTGAAGGCATTCACCCCACGTTCAAACTGTATACGTAGGGGTGCATCATATTTACTTAGATTTGGATTTCTCTTCTTTCTTTTCATCTTCTTTCCTTTCAAAATATTTAATTACCATTCCTAATCTGTCATCAAATTGAGCAATCTTTTCTATCTCTTTATCAATAGTTTCTTGTATATCAGAATGCTCTCCTATGCCTACAGTCATTCTTAAATAAACTTCTACATTAGCTATGTGTCTATTTATGTTTCCTACGTAATAGGATTTTAATGCATTTAACATTATATCTCTCATTTAGTATCTCCTTCCCAATAAAAATTATAGTTAAGAGGGCAACACAAATAAAGTATTCTTCAATCATACTACCCTCAAGAGCCTCACTACCCACGAAACCTGAGAACACTAATGTAAACAGATAACTGAGTATTGGTATTAACACTATAGCATTAACTAGCTTCAATGTCAACAACTTCACAAACACCTGCAGTACAGGCTAACTCTTTACTACCACTTGTTGTATCTTCTTTTTCAAAGTCTTGTAATTTACCCCAATCAATAGACTTTGGCATAGTCTTCATAAGTTTATTATATTCATCCTCACTTATATCTTGATATGGTGCTTGTTTATACGTATGTTCACTAAATGGTAAGAAAGATATACCTGATACTTCATCAAAGTTTTTAAATACCCATGCACCTACATCCATCCATTCTTCTTCTTTGACAGAAACAGTAACAGATGGTTTATGTTCACACCAATGTCTTTGAAACATGAGCCAATAATCTAATTGCTCTATAGCAGTCATTGCAGTTCTTGTGATAGCACCTATGGGTGATTTCATAGGAAAACTGAATACTGATACACTGTCAGGTTTTGTGATGTCAGGCTCTATAGGTATACCTGCTTCTTTCATAAACTGTGTAAGTGGATCTTTGTTATCTCCACGTACAGTTCTAATATAATAATCATTATGTCTAGCATGAATACCTGATGCACTATCCACTAACTGTGATACAGTTCCTGATGGTTTAATACAAGTAATTGCAGTTGATTGTGGTATACCTAAATCCTTTGCAATCTTCTTATTAGTTTCTACTGCAACTTCTTTTAATTCTAGTAGCATTCTTTGTATAGATTCTTTCGTGCCATTATTAAGAAGATAACAATCTAATATGCCTGTAAGAGATACACCTAACAATCTTTCTTCTTCCGTATTTTCTTTCCATACTTTTCTGAGGTATTTAAAATCTGTAAGTGTAGATTGAAACGTACCAAGTATTGTGGATAATCTTACTTTTTCTTTTAGAATATCTAAATGATCTGACTCTCTACAAACAACTTCTGTAAGATTACAAAACTGATAAGGTCTAAGAATAATCTCACTGCAAGGATTACAACCAAAAGCATAATCAGACTTACGTCTACCATTCTCCTCTACTTTTTTCTTAGCAGATTTACGATTGAATATACCACGTTCTCCTGATTTAGATTCATATAAGGCTAACCACTCTCTCATAAATGTACCCATGTCAGGTTTACCTTTATATGCCACAGAATTATTAGCTAATGCTCTATGCCCTTCATTCTCCCACCATGAACCTGACTTTGCGTGTCTCATTTGGTCATCATTAAGATTAGATAAACTAATTAGTGCAGAACGTCTAACACCACCTACGACCACGACTTCTCCTATCTTACACATAATATCATGACACTCAATAGGATATAATCTTCTTCCTGCTGCTTTTTTAAATATAGAAATACAAAAGTTATATAAGTCAACTAGAGGTTGAGGACCTGATGCTCTACCACCAAATGTTTTAAGTCTTGCACCTGCAGGTCTAACCTGTGATACATCAAGAGATGGTATCTGTCCTACATATAACATAGCAATAAGTTCACGTAAAGCTCTTGCCCATCCGGGTCTGCTATCTGCAACTGTAATCACTGTAGTGCTTTCTTCAAAGTGTTCATTAACTGTAGGCAACTTATCTACATTCTCTCTTTCAACAGAAAATCCTACACCTGTGCCACACATAAGTATATACATACACTCGTCAAAAGAACGTGGACTATCTACAGGTATATAACTACAATTATATCCTGCAACATGACATCTATCTAGTGCTACACCTGCAGTCATCAATGCTCTCATACTAGGCATGATGCCTAATGATATTATTGAATCCGTTAATTTTTGTTTTAGAGCTTTAGTCATAGTATAGTCATGTTTCTTTTTTAAATGATTCTCCATATAATTAAAGTATCTATCCACAGTTTCTATCCATGTCTCTCTTCTTTGCTCATCGTCTTTCCATCTTGCATACCTAGAAAGAGCAATAAAATTTTGATAATCAGTTGGTAAATAATTATTCATGTTCTCTCCTCACTAAATGATTTCATATGTGTAATCTTCACACCTTCTAAGTCATGCAAAGAATCTTTTAAATAGTCCTGTATTTCTTCATCTACTCTACCATCTGCAGGAACAGGATAGTCCTCAGGGTCTACGTGTAACGTAATATTTAATCTAACTTTTATCATTATCAACTACATCAATTAACTTATTTAAATACCATTCTGCTTTTTTCAAGTCTTCTATGCCATTTTTATATCTGTATCTCCAAAGATACTTCATTATATTACCTTGTAAATAATATTCAAATCCTTCATCTGTCATAGCTTTTATAGCATCAATACATTCAATACCTGTTTTATTATAGTGAGGTGGACTATTTACCATATCCATAGTTTGTTTATGGTCAGATTGTTCTTGTGCCTGTTTTTTAATCATCTTTTCATATACCTCTCTATATCTTTCCTTTATTGCTTCACTATACATACCCATAATCTATCACTTTCTTTTCTCTTCAAAGTTTACAAGAATAATATTATCATCTATTCTTAGATCATCAGTCAATAATGTATCCATAGGCATATAATCACGAGCTATTTTTTCTGCATCTCTCTCTAACTCTTTATCTTCCATCATCATAGGTATCAATGCACAAACTCTTCTCCCTAATTTTAATAGGTCTATTTGATCTTCCCTATCTAAATCCATACTATTCGTAGACAACACACCAATAGACACATCTCCTGTCCACTTTTTGTCTTTAACTACAGGTTTTAATAAAACACATACATCATTTTTATCCATAATCACTTTACTCTCCTAATTTTTTTTCCTGAAAATTTTATAAACTTTGGATATTTTCTCTTTCCTTTTTCTTTTAACCAATCTTCAGGTATTATTCTATCATAATAACGGAATCCATATTTAATACACCACTGACCATAACTAGACTTTGCTCCTTTTCTTAATTTATTTCTACTATTTTCAAATACAAATCTAATATCTAAATGAGGGTGTTGTTTTTTTATAGCTAAATGTTTACGTCTATCTGATGCTAAAAATCTGCCTTTAGTTTCTATTATTATACCATTGTTTAACACGAAGTCAGGGGTATAAGTGCGATAACTTAAATCTTCCCATTCAATTTTAATTGCCTCATATACAAATTTACATTTGTTTTCTTTGAGGTAAATAGAAATCTTATGTTCTAATCCACTCCTATACCCATGCTTTATAGCATTTCTTCGTGCCTGATGAGGAGACATTTATAGTAGTCTTCTCCAACCTGAGAAAGGACTCCACTCATACTCTGAGTTATATGAACTATAGTTTACTCCTAAAGCCTTCATCTCTTCTTTTACTGCCTCGTCTGCTATCTTTTTAGCCTCCATAGCTTCACGTAAACCTTTCGTTTTCATGTCACGAAGAGTTTTTTTAGCTTCAAACAGTTCTCTTTCCATAGTTTCAATATCCTTTTGCAAGTCTTCTATTTTTTTATCTGCCATTATTTTACACTCCATATTTTATTAGCTTCATCTTTCATATCTCCTGACCACAACCAAGAGTCATAGTTAGGATAAACAAGTGAGGCTAATTCATGCTTATCATCACTGATAGACAAAAATTTCTGTATTCCAAGAGCAACCTTTTGAAGTTGTTTCTTGTAAACAGATAAGTCTTTTAAAGTAAAGACCTTACTATCCTTAGGAGTAGCGAAGAATAAATCTACACTACTCTTTGGATATGCCATAGAATATAGAGCCATCTGTCTTTTCTGTGCCTCAGTCGGTTTAGTAGGCATTCTTGTAGACGTTTTTAAATCTACAATCTTATCCTTAAACCTGAAGTCAATATATCCTATGACAGGTACAGGCATATCATCAAACTGTACTTCAACTTTTTCTTGATAGTCCTCAAGATTATCATAGTTAAAGTTCTTGTCAATGATATTGCCAAAGTCATTCAATAACTTTTTTTCTTTTGCAGTTTTAATATCTCCTAAATCTATCAGAGAATCTGCACAAAGAGACATAAACTTAACATCCAAAAGATTAAAGTCAAAGAATCCTTTTTCATATTTGTCGGCTAGTACAAACTCAGTAGCAATACCCCTTACTGCACTAGCACCACTTGAAGATTTAATTCCAAATAGATACCTTGCTACCCACAATGACATATCATTAATGTATGTGTTGATACTACTTGGAGACAAGTAATTTATATTATGTACCTTGAAGGGGTTATTACTTTTCATTATACTACTTCTTTATCATCAATCTGCACAAACGAATCAACTGTTTCTGCATCATCAGGTGATAGACTTGAATTAACATTCTCATCCCACTTACTTAATATATAAGCATTATGATTCTCAATCCAAGAGATGAAGTCACTAAAAGTTTTTTGATCTTCTTCTGATACACTCACACTTTTAGTCAAATCCATAGCTACCTTTGGTACATAGAACTTCTCTCCATTAGGTATACTTCTAGCATCACCTACTGCAGTTATAGTATGTTGCACAGGTAACTTTCTAGCTTTAGATAGTTCTGTGAAAGGATTACCTACAATCTTAAATGCCTCACGATTATCTATCTCCCAAATGAATGGCACATTAGTTATACCATCAAGATTACCCTCTATCTCTGTCTTAACATTCTTAATAGATATTAATCCAAATATAACTCTAACTCTTTTTATTTGCTTAATTAAAGTTTGCATATCTGCAGATAAAGATTTAAAGTCTTTGATATATCCACTAGGTTTACCACAATTAAATGTGCCTTGTGTATCTTTTAAATCTGTGTTAAGATTATCTGCCATAATAGTCTTATGATATGTACCTTGAGGTTCACCTTGTTTTGCATTATGATTTTTTACAAACTTCTTATACATGAAACGTTGCATAAAAGGTCTGATTGTTATCTCTTCACCATAGTATGCAGTATCTTCAGGCACGTCTAATTTATAAGAACCTGCTTTTATTTTCACTACAGTTTCTATTTCATCTCCAACCTGTTTTTCTCCCATGATTGGTTTATGTTGTAGTTTTAATCTAGCTAGGGTGCTAGACTTTTTATCAGATGATTCTCCTGCCATGCCCATAGCTTTAGCCATTGCAGAGTAATTATCTGTGTTAATAGTAACAATATCGTTCATAACTTTTACCTTCCTTTCTTAAAGATTATTTGTTATATCATATTATGTCTTTTGTGTCAAGCCAATTCTTTCCTATTTTTATATCTAATGTTAAAGGCACATTAAAATTAATATTAAATTGACTATCTATTATCTGTTTCATGTTAATATTAATAGTCTTTAATATGAATACAACCTTTTGTTTTTCATCAGGATGTATATCAATAACTATTGAATCATGAACAGTATTTACAATACAAGATTGTAAATCTTTTAATCTTTTCTCTACTTCAATAAGTATAACAGGCACGATATCTGCAGTGGCAAAACTTTGTACAGGATAATTTTTTATTTGTGTAAAATGTGATACTTTACCATTAGAATATCTTTGTACATTATTAAATGCAAACTCTCTACCTGATGGTGTCTTTATTTTACGTGTGTTTAAAGCCTCTTGAGCCAATCGGGTATGCCATAAGTTGACTTCCTTGTACTTTTCCGTGAAGTGTTTATAATACGTTGCTTGTGCAGACGATCTGCCAAATCCTGTTGCTCCGTAGAGTGGTGCAAACGTGTGTGCTTTCGCCTCTTGACGAGTAGTAGGCTCACCTGCATCACTAATAACACTAGCAGTATAACTATGCACATCAAATCCATCTTCAATCTCCTTCATTGCTATTTTATCTTGCGACAGAAAGGCTGCAGTTCTAAATTCTAACTGAGCAAAATCTGCCTCTAATATTTCTCCACCTTCCCAACGTGAAACAAATACTTTCTTTACAGGAAACGTACCACCTCTAGGCATATTCTGCATATTAGGATCTGCTCCACTAAATCTTCCTGTAGCAGTTCTATGTTGTAATAATCTTACGTGAAGTAATCCATCAGGTTTTACATATCCCTCTATACCCTCAACAAAAGAAGACAAATAAGTATCTAATGCTGATAATCTTTGTATATCTTTTAGAAAAGACATAGCCTGTGTCATTTGTCTACCTTTTGCCACATTGTAAAGTATATCCAAATTAGTTTTATTGACTGTAAATCCATGAGCACTCACCCACTTTGAGTTAGGTGCAGAAAATTTTAGTCCTGCAATATATTTAGTAGGCATAAATTTATACCCTTGTCCACCACAGTGATGGCAAGTGCTAGGCTTGGCGAAAGGTTCACCATTCTTTTTAGTCTTCCTTATTTGTCCTGTGCCTCTACAATTCAAACATTGAGTAGCCTCTGTCTTATACAAGACATTAGAATTATATGCTATCTCATTTTTAAAATGCTTGGGTAACATATTAGGATGAAAAGAATTACCCCACACAGACTTATCTTTAGGTTTTCTACTATATATAACCCAAGACATTTGTTCAGGACTATTAAGATTTATAGGTGTATCACCCATAAGTTCTTTAACTTGTTTAGTTAAACGTTCTTCAATCTCTAACTTTTCTTGCTCAAACTCCTGCTTAACTTCTTTTAACTTATCTTGATCCACTTTAAATCCATTACGATATATCTTAGCCAATGTAACTGCTACTTTATTTGTAAGGATAACGGACTCCATAAGTCCTGCATACTCTTGTGTATTTAATTTTTTATATTGTACATTGCACAGTTCTTGTGTTGCTTTTAAATCTGCACTTAAATACTCTGCTAATTCATCTTTTGGTATCTCATCAACACCCTTGCCCTCTGCAAAATATCTCTTTAATGTGTCTTGTTTTTGAGTCTCTAATTCATATCTCTCTGCACAAGATTCAAGAGATAAGGGTTCTTTAACTCCTCTTTGCATTACATACTCTGCTAACATAGTGTCAAATACCACACCATCATATTTAAATCCACACTCCCATAACCACATTAAATCATAAGCTATATTGTGTCCTATCAACACTGTGGCTTTATTTAACATCTCTTGTATATTAGACACACCCTCTGACATATCATAAATGTATGTGTTTGCATGATCATCTCTAATACCCACCATAACTAATTTGTTGGTAGGTTCAAATGGATCAAGATGTGTCTTGCTATTCTTTTTAGTTACTGTATTTTCTACATCAATTACGAGTTTCATATTTTCTCTCCTTCAATATATAGTTATCTATGAAATGATTCAAATCATTTTTATGTCTATACCATTTATTCTTATGTAATATTCTCCAATTATCATTAAGTAGTGTCACAACAAACTTACCATTTATTAGCACAGTACCATCCTCGTAATCTTCTACTTCTAAATCTTTATGCTCTATAAATTTTATCAGTTTTTTAATTCTATTAACTTCTCTTCTGTGTCTATTAGAGTATTGTAACTTATGATAGTTGCGTTCATCACACTCATTTGCTTCAATTTCTTCTTGTTTTAACTCTTCTCGTAAATCAGGTAAATCTTTTTCACTATATAAAAACTCTTGCCTCTCTAATTTACTTTTGTGATTATCTAAATATTGCATGGCTCTACCTAATTTATAGGTGCTATCAGTAAATGCACCTAATCCTGTGTTACAATGATGACATATCCAACCTCTAAATGTTTCAGTATTATGGCAATGATCAAGCACCCAATTTTTCATTCGTAATTGTCCTGTTCTAGATACTTGCTCTAATGTTCTCTCGCAAATAAAACATTTATGTGTGTCATCAGGGTACGTATTTTCTTTTCTAAGTCTAGACAAAACTCTTTTGTGTCCATTCTTACAAGATTTACAAGTTCTTTTTATTTCACCTGAGGACATAGTTATAAAACTTGTGACAGGTTGTTCCACATGACACTTAATACATTCTATATACTTTGTCATGCCTGATACCTTGCTATCTTATAATCTAACTCACAGATAATTTTACCATGCCAACCTGTAATTTTATTTTTTACAATGTTAAGATGACGTATACTATCCTCTGCATCTTGTCCTTCAACAGGTGGATTCTTGGCTATCAATATCATGACATCTGCCTCTGCTGCTTTTCCTGTACGACTGCCTTCCATCATGGATTGATTCAATAATACTTTACCTTCTGCCTCTGCATTTAATTGTGACATATAGAATACTGCACAGTTGTATGCCTTACCTATCTGTCTAGCATGAATAGTATTAGCCTTTAATGCCTCATCTTGTCTAGCAAATCCTTGTGTTATTGCAAACTTATCTCCCATATCAAGCACGAGCACATCAGGTTTATATGCCTTACAAATACTTTCAACCCAATTCATATCTTTACTTGTGGCATCTTTAATAGATACGTTTTTTTCTACCTTCTTCCACAATTCTTGTGCTTGAGTTGGTTTATCACGTATCTCATGCATATTCATGCCTACTGCTGCAGTTAGGTATCTTGCACCAACTCTTACTGCTTTCTCTTCATTACACAACACCACACACCTAGCACCTTGATGTGCAAAACCTGTGGGTGAAGCGATTAGAGAGGCATGGAAGCTCGTTTTACCTGTGTTAGGTCTAGCACCTACCTCAATCAAGTGACCCTCATTGACACCCTCTAATTGATGCACCAATGATGGTATGTTAAATGACCATCTAGTATCTAAATCATTGCTCTTAATAAGATTCTCAATACTAAGGTCTTCCCAATCCACATTTAGATTTGGAATAAAGTCATCACCATAGGAATCAAGTATATTTCTAAGAGGTTCAAGTGAGGATTGAGTACCATTGACGTACTCAAAACCAATATTAGCAACATCTTCACCCACCACTTGTTGAAATAACTTTGACAATACTTCTTGTGCAATATCTTTACCAAGTTCATTCTCCTTTTTAATACTACGAAATGTAGCCTCATATGCTTGTTTTTGTGCAGTAGTCATGCTAGGATTAGATGCTAAAAACAATGCTTGTATCTCATCTGAGGTTACAGTTCTGTTATATTGAGTCATTGCCTTATCAATAATTTTTTTAATGACTCTTAAATCTTTGCTAAATAATCTGTCAGGACACTTTGCACCCTTGTGATCTTCATAAAATTCTTTGTTCATCAAAGTTTTAAGTAACGATAGTTCCATGTAATAACTCCTTTAATTTAATTAAATCGTTTTCTTTTTTATATTTTAAATCGTCTTCTAACTTTAACACTAAAACTTTGTCAACACAACCTCTAAGTTCTTTCATTATTGAAAAAGACTTATGACTAGCATCAGGGTCTAAAGCAATTATAATTGTTGAGAATTGTTTTAAATACTCTTTGTGATCTTGTGATAAAGATGTTCCTAACAAAGCAACCCCAACACACCCCTCACTTTCAATCACACAAGCACTTATGCAATCCTCAACAACTACTGCAATGTTACCTCTTCCATAAGAAAAAGGGACATTGCTATTCCCATATCTTTTCCACTTTGGTCTAGTGAAAATGCTAGTTGATCTTCCAACTGCATCAACAATAATACCATTGTGCTTTATGGGAAACACAATCCTATTGTCTTTAATATCAAAGTACAAAGGAATATTTTCATAATCTAACCCATATTCGTATGCAAATCCTCTAACCTGAGGTTTGGCTATATGATATACCACATGATCAGGCATATTAAACTTTTCTTTTACTTGTTTTTCAGTCAAGTCAAAGTGGTTTATAATATCGGCAACTGATAACCTAGTTCTTTTTGAACCTGATACATTGCAAGATGCTTTGTAGCAGTTCCATATTAACTTACCCATATTATTTGTTATTGTAAAAGTTTTATATCCATTACAGTTAGGACAATCCATTCTTTTGGTCTCCCCATTCGCAATGTCATCTGATATGTAATTTAATATACTGTTCATCGTGGCACATCCTTAGTGCTTTTAACATAGATTTCTCTTTTTGTCAAGGCATTTTCTGCAGAAGCATACGTATTTTTCATATAAGGTTTGACACTATTAGGTGTAGAATGTCCTGTAACAGACATAATTTGTGCCATAGATACTCCTGCCTCTACCATTTCCGTTGTGCCTGTACGTCTGAGGTCTGCTATTCTTAACTCTTTAGGTAATCCACATTGATTCAACACTCTACGTGCTACCTTTGATAGTCTATGCAAAGTGTATGGCTCATATGATTTACCTCTAGCAAAAGGATAAGGTGCTACCCATTCTTGAAATCCAAATTCTTCTTTCTGTTGACGTAACATATCCAAAAGATTATCACTTACAGGTAGATGAACTAATGCTCTACGTTTAGATTGCTCTAGATTCAATACACCTGTATCAAAATTTATGTTATCAAACTTTAACATTCTCATGTCACCAACTCGTTGACACCATTCATATGCCATCTGAACTATTAGTCCTAAGTTCCTGTATTCAAAGGATAAATAACAATGATCTAAAAATGTTTTCACTTGTTCTCGTGTCCAAGTTACCTTTCTATTGTGTGTCGTTTTACATTTAAATGTTTTGAAAGGATTTGTTTCTGCATATCCCATTTCATTTGCATAGGAATACATTTTCTTGGACACAGAACAAATGTGATTGGCAAAAGATATACCTCTCTTGAGCCAATATTCATATGCTCTTCTAGCCTTTACACCTGTGAAGTTAGATACTCTTGACTTTAAAATTTGTCTACCATTAACAGAAGTAAATAACATTATATTTAAAAAATAAACATAATCTTTTTGCGTTTTATTTGCGAGTAGTTTGAAGTCTTGCGACTCTAGATACTTCTCTTTTAATTCTAGAAGATTCATCTTGATCCTTTCTCATATCCCATATGTTAAACGTAGGTATAGTTTTATCAGGCACTAAACTTTCGTGTTCTCTATCTATTATTTCTAAAAACATTTCATAACTTTTATCTTTCATCTTTCTTCTCTTTCTTTCTATTATATGAACCCTTACCCTTCTTTGGTGAAACAACCTGTGTTCTCTTTCTGAGGTAAGCAAATGCCCTAGCAACAGGGTTTATCTTTTTTAATTTCACAATCCTACTCCAAAGTATCCAAATAAAAATGCTACTGAACTAGCACCTAGTATTAACCAAATCCACTCTTCATTATTCATGTTCTCCTCCTTTATCATTACTATCTAACTCAAACCTTTTACCATTGTGATATATAGCACGACTACGACTAGGTGTATGATACCCATCACGTAGAAAGAAACTAGGTTTTCTTTTAGCAGTCTCAAACGTAGCCACAGTTAAAACAATAGCAGCCAATATAAACACATGGGCAATCGCAGTTATCCCAAACATCCACATACTACCAAAGTACATGGAAAATACTACGCACCACATCCATGCTAATACTTGCATAACCATGTGCCTAGTATTTAGATCAGGTATATGTCTCAAAGGATTGTGTTCGTAGTTCATAATGGAATCCCATGTGTTATAAATTAATCTTCTCATGATAATAACTCCTTTGCTACTTCAAATACTGCATAGGCATACAATATTATTATTATTAATTTTAAAGTCTTGTTGAATGAATCATCAGACATCTTTACCCAATGTGGATAATCTTTTTTCTTAGCCATCATGATACCTTTATGGCTATATAAATACATAGTCCTATGATAACAAGTTTACCATAGTCGAGGTCATATTTTGTGCCCTCTCCATATCTTTTGTTGAAATCTATATTCAACCAATCTATTATTCTACCCCACATATTTTTCTCCTTTCTTAGTTATAAACAAAATATCCTTTTTCGTAATTAGTAGATGCTATCTTTTTAGGCAATAACATCTCCCCTAGTATGTGTGCAATCACATCAACTGTCCACCCATTGCCAATCATCTTGTATCTTTGTGTCTTTGACACACCCTCTGTATAATTGTCAGGCAGAGTCTGTAATCTCTCACACTCTACAGGTGTAAGTTTTCTCCATGTCATACCCTCCACCACAACGTTATCTTTTTGTACAGTAGTTAAACAATTAGTCTTGTCATCACTACGTACTTCTACTTGTGGTTCTAAAGGTAAATCTATTTGATAATCTTTACGTACACCATTGGCATCTAGCCTACAATTAACAATCCTACCACCTTTAGGTGAATAGGTTGCAACCTTTGGCTCTCTGTTACCACCTTGCATGGTAAGTAACGTAGGTGCTTTACCATCCATGTGATACACTTCTTTAGTTGCTCTGTAGTTGTAA
>VTLG01010672.1_pt1 | contig 15516 bp, 9 predicted proteins | sample 4694571 | NCBI WGS metagenome assembly VTLG01 (sample SAMN12604809, study PRJNA352737) | marine metagenome | biome: ENVO:00000447; feature: ENVO:00000209|ENVO:00000569|ENVO:01000036; material: ENVO:00002151; isolation source: viral sequences binned using virsorter ...
GCTCCGTTAGAAACAAAAGCAGCTAAATTTTCATTACCAGCAGCATTTTTTAAATAAGTACCATCTGCATAAATAAATAATGAACCTGTACCTGCTTCTTTTATAAAACTATTACTACCATCATGGTAGATCTGGAGATCGTCACCAGTTCCAAACCTTAGTTTATTATTATCATTAAATCGACCACCAGTTGCATCAACTCTAAATTCTTCTGTATTTCCATCTACATAGAATCTTATATGACTATTAGCCTGAGTATTACCACTGTCAACGCCAACAATTAAAACATCATCAGCATTGTTACCGTTGTTATAAATAATTGAACCATACGAATCTGGATCACCAGATGAATCATATAATTTTAAAGATGTATTTGCACCACTAACAATACCAAGCTCACCTGTTACCGTGGCTCCAGCACTCGTCGTCTCTAGCTTCTTACTGTTGTCGTAATAGAGTTCTACGGCTGAATCATGTAAAAACTTAGCGTATGTTTCATCATTATCGTTATTTATAAAGTAATAATTATCACTTAGGAATCTTAACTGTGCTGAAGCATTAGTGTTATGTATGTATGAGTTCGTTCCATTGTGGTAGATCTGGAGATCATTACTAGCTCCAAGCTGAACCTTTAAATTATCTCCAAGACTCTGACTCCCAGTAAACGTATTAGCTCCTAATCCAGCTAAGCTACCAGTAGCTGTTACACCACCTTGCCATGCTGATCCGTTATATACCTTCAGTTCATTAGCACTTGTATCAAAGTAAAGATCACCTGTATCTAAGCTAGAGGTTGGTGCTGAACTTGCTACTCGGTACTTATCAGAGAAGTCATTAACATTAGATATATTGGTGGCTACTGTATTTACATTAGATATAGATCCAGCAACTGAAGTTATATTGCTATTTGCACCAGCTACTGTATTGATATTAGTAGTGTTACCAGCAACAGTATTAATGTTGGTAGTGTTGTTTCCAACCGCATTTACGTTACTTATATTTGAAGCAACAGTATTAACCTCTGTAGCTATCGGTACTTGTCTATGGAATGTATAAGTATTTAATGTCGTAGTTGTCTCTACGATCATTCCATAAGCAGTACTATATGTTGTGCTATTAGCTAAACCAGTAATGGTGACTGTTGAGTTACCGACAGTGCCGTTAGCAATTGTCGCCACTCCAGATCCATTGGAGGTAAGGCTGCTGCTGAGAGCTTTAATAGATATAAGAGTTCCAGCCCCGTTATTAACGTCAGGGTTAGCGTTAGGAAAAGATGTTTCATTTGCTATTGGTACAAAACCACCTACGTCATCAACAAGATCAATAATCCTGTCATTGATAGCAGCAGTTGTAGCTATTGTTGTGTCGTTATCTGGAAAGGTATCACCATCTTTAATAGTGTCACCTGTGCTTACATTGAAGTATCTAGCGTCTGACTCTGTTTCTGTATAATACCTATTATCTAAAGCTCCAGTAGCTATCTCGGAATCTCCTACTGAGTTTGCTGCTATGTGTTCAGTATTAACAGCATTGTCTGCAAGTTTTGTACCATCAATAATATCAGCTGATAGGTGTTCTCTATCAATACTTCCGTCTACATATTGATTACTGTCAACTGAGTTAGCTGACATGTGTACTAAATCAATACTTCCGTCTACGTATTGGTCGCTGTCAACAGAATTAGCTGACATATGTTCTAAGTCAATAGAACCTACTACATAGTGTTCAGAATTTATTGAGTCATCAGCTATCTTAGTACCATCAACTGCATCTGCAGCTAACTCTGTTCCTCTGATACTACCAGCAGTTACACTGGCTGTTATCTGACCTGATCCAGGTGAGTTATCTGTGATGGTTATACTTTGACCACCGACTACATCAGTAGTTAAAGCTGTATCTATCTTGCTATCTACTCTAGCGTCTATCGCTCCAGACGTAGCAATTCTGGTGTTGTTACTAGCCCATGTTTCAGTGCTATCAAGTGTCTCGTCACCACTGGTCCAAGCAGCATCAATCTTGTTGTTGGACTCCTGTGTAACGTATAAGTTTTGAGTGAAGTTATCGTTTAAGTCAGACGACTTAATAGCTGATCCAGCAAAGAAGTTTGCCTCTAGCTTTGAGTCATCTGTCTCACGGTAGATTCTTAACTTGTCTCCGACTGTTGGGTCATTATTCAGTTTTATGTTCGTTGCGTTATCAAATTGCCACTGACCAGAGCCAGTTCCAAAAGTTTTAGCAACACCATTGATGCTCAATTTTACATCAGTGGTCTTTAAGTATGGAAATGTAAATCCGTAAACTCTTTCGGTGGCATTAGTTACGGTAATATTCGATTCGGTTACAGCCATTGATTAGTTGCATTATTTATCTGGTGGTTTTACTTAACTCCGTATTTTAAGAATTCTTGTTTCTTCGCATAATTCTTTCTTGCCTGACTTGCAGCTCCGTCTATATCATTAGAATCCATCAGGTTTTTAACCTTTTGGTTTCCAAGACCTAAGATATCTATATGTTTATAACGATCATCATTAGCTATTTGCCTTTCAGCTTTTTCTTTAGCCTGATTAATCATCTTCTTAAGTTTTTCATAGACATCTAATTTGTTTCTATGCTTTGCTACTTCAGCTTCGTCTGCACCTGAGTTGATGTATTGACGTAATTTATCCAGATCTCTATTAAAGACTTTATTATGCATAAACTCCTTACTATTAATCCGTTTCCATAGTTGTTGCTGACCCATGAACTTACCAATCAGTTCACGTTCCTCTGGTGTATAAGTAATACCTTTGGAACTAGTCTTGATTTCAGCAAGATCATCAAAACCACTATTCAATAACCATAGTCTCCATGGTTCATTACCACCATGTACCTTAACTGGGTTAATAGCATTCAAAGCTCTAAGGATAGGGTTGTCTATTTCATCAATCTCTTCACCAGTCCAGTGGTCAATCTTGGAATAACTCATATCTTTAAAGACGGTATTATTTCTGACATAACCTAAGAAATCATTGTAAATTTCCTTCTGAGCATTGGTAATTCCTTTAGCAATAACACCATGTAAACCAGATTGGAAGGATGCTGCTCTTATATTCTGAGCTGCTAGACGTTTAAACGCACCTTCATCACCTCTTATCATTGCAGCAATAGGTTCTATACCTTGTAGTGGAGATTGATTTAGATATGTAGCTGCTATTGTCCACATAACTTTACTGTGTAATTCCTCAGTCATGTTTGAACCCAAAGCTGTTTGGTAGAAAGCCATGTCTCCCATTAAGTTGAGGAATTGCTCAACCATTGGTATGCCTTTGTAGCTAACCCATGAGTTTCCTATCTTGATAGTGTTAGGTTTCCAGCCTCTCTTCTTAAGTTTGACTAATTCATTATGGTTAACAGGTCCATTACCTCTAACACCACCAGACATTGCATACATATAAGCAAGTGCGGTAGTACCAGCACCCATCATTAGACGACCTTCATACTCATCTTTCAGATTTCTGAAGATTGCCATAGCCTCTGGTGTTTCATCAAAGTTCTTTACACCATGATCCAATAGAGTTTTCTTAATCAACTCCATATCATTCGTTCTAGCAGCCATAAGTACGTCTCCATACTTACCAATACCAGGTATTGCAGATATAGGTGTATAAGACAATGCCAATTTGAGTTGGTTCATGCTTGTTCTTGGGAACATCATGAGACTCTTCAAGACAGGCATCTTGTTTAACCAAGGATTGATAGCCTTACTAAACCCATCATCTAGGTTTAAAGCTATTTCACCTGATGCTGTCTTAGCTGCACCTTCCTTTAGCAAGCCTTGTTTATCAAACATCTTGCTATAGTTAAGTTCTTCAGCATTCTTAAGCTTTTGTGTAAATACCTCTGGATCTATACTCTTACCATGCTTAGTAAATACCTCATCATAAGCAGATAACCTTGATTGGAAGGTAGCCATGAATGTATCAGTATAAGCATCAATACTAGACATACCTGTCACACCTGTTCTTAACCATGGTTGACGAGCTATCTTGCGTTGCCAGTTAGCCCATCCATACATGAAGTTATTGATGTGATCACCTTCTTTTAACCAGTTTTCAGCATAATCATCTAGTACTTCCCAAGTATTACTATCTTCTAAAACAAAGTCTTTACGAGCTGCTTGCATCATGAAGTCAGGATCTTGATGAACCTTCTTCATTCGAGTTACAGCATCCTGTAAAGCTCTTCCAGCTGTCTCAAACATATCACCATACATATATGAAACTCTCTCTAGAGGTTCTAAATCCCTCTTAAGAACGGAAGTAACACTTGCACGACTAAATGCTGATATAGGTTTAAGGATAAGCATTGAACCATTACCTACAGCTGCTCTAAGACTTGATAGACCTGATAACACATTGTTATAGGTAACAGCCCAAGCACCCTTGGAGAATTGATTCATCTGCATACCGCTGATACCTAGTTCAGGTACAGCTTTGTTGTAGATAAGACCACCTGGATTTAGATGATGTTTAGCAAACTTCTGTAGTTTGATTAAGGTGTCTACGTTTCCATTGCTAGTGTCGTATGCCTTCATTAAGGTACGAGCTAGTTTTGGATCTTTAGCAGCAGCTGCATCAAGCTCTTTTCTAAAGGCTTTGTAGTTATCTCGGACAAACTTTGACTTCTCACCAAATTCTTTAAGAGTTTGAATTGCTATTTCACCTGTATCCTCTACTTCATCTATCCATTTCTTCCACCATTTCCTGTTGTTTAACTGCCAACCAGCTACAAACTTAGATATACCATATTCAACTTCTAATACTTCAAGCTTATCTTGTAAGTTCTTAAAGACTTGTTGATCATCTAATAGGTTTTTGAACTGAACTGGCGCACCAGCTTTAGCTGATATCTCTGCACCTAATGTGTGCATCACTCTGGCTGAGGACTCAGTTATTTCTCTACCTACATATAAGTTAATCAAGTCGAATATTGCTACAGCTGATGCTTCAGCGGTTGCTTCATCTAAGTAGGTTTTTTTGATCTTTTCACCAAACTCATTAAATAGATTCTTACTATCACGTACATATGGATCACTTAGAATTTCTCTTAAAGCATCACCAGTACCTGCCTTCATAATCCTGTTATAGACTTCAAAGACACGTTCACCAGCTACCTTATTATTAGTTCTAAATGCACCTTGTACAGCTTTGTAGTTATCAGCCGCTAATGCACTCTCAGTAACCTCAGAAAGAACCTTACGTGTGTCAGGTCCAATGATCATTGCCTCTTCCATAGCATTGGTGTATGGCTTTGTAGGCACACTTAATGGGTCTATAGCACCAGCTATCTGAGCATCAACATCTACTACATTTTGAACAGCTGAACCTGGAGGTGTATAGCTGACGTTAGTTAAGTTCTTATCACTAGCAAGTGTTGGTGTTATATCAGGATCGAAATTAGTAGTGTTTTGAGATAGTTTCCTAAGTGCTCTCTGATCTCTAACAGCATCCTTCTGTCTTTGTCTATTCTTAATAAATGACTCACCAGGATTCTTAGTTGCCTTAGATGCACCAGTAGTAACAGCTTGGTTGATTAGTAATGCTCTCTCTTCTTCTAATGCTTTAACCTGATTTGGCTTTAAAGTTCCACTATTAATAGCCATGTCAAGATCGACAATTCTATTCTTAGTGTCTCTCTCAACATTCTGAATTAATATGTTACTCTTCCACGCTTTTGATTTCTTACTGGTTGGTAGTATTCCACGTAGTAGTGGTTTACCAGCATTAATACCATACCCAATTAAATCACCAAGAGCACTCAGGACTGTTTCATCCATAGCAGCTAAAAGCCTATTAAATCTTGGATCAGTAGCATCAGCATCAGCTAACGCACCAACATCAGGGAAGAACCCATCAGGTCCAAAATACTCTGGGTATGCCTTAGCTAATCGTGCAAAGTTATCAGGGTGTGTAAGTAACCTATTAGTAGGATCTTCACCAAAATCACTGATACCTGCAATAGCACCGTTTATTAGACCAACACCACCAACATTAGCTACAGCTTTAGTTAAACCTGTAAGCTTTGTACCTGCTAGAAATTTTCCATAAGCACCTGTAGTTGCAACAGTTGGAACTATGACACTAGCTATCTCTCTAAACTTAGCTGCACCTGGGTTGTTAAACCTTGTTAGATCATCCCATTTGTCATCTATACCACCCAAACCTGGTATTGCACCTATAACATCGAAAGGCACGTCTAACGTACCCATACCAGTCATATAAGCCCAGTTAGCAGGGTTGGCATCAAGAGGTCTATTTCTATGCCACTCAACAAAGTCAGATCCTTTTTCTTGAACTTTCTCTATAAGATTCTTTGGATCTTGTACAGGTTCTCTTATCTCAGCTGCCGCCTCTGCCTGTTCCTCCTCTGGTGTTTTATAGGTTGGGTCTTCCTCTCTAGCTTTCTCAACTTGAGTAGCCCTGTATTCGTTAAGAAGCTTCTTTTGTAATTCTATGTCTTCAGTTTCCATAAGTTACCCATTGTTTTAATATGATGTTGTAATCTTTACGATCATCAACTTTTGCTTCTTCTACGCTTACTGGAACTACAATTCCTTGTGCAGCATTAACGTTCTCTTGAATAGTTTTATTAACTCCAGATGACATGAATCTAGGATCTCTAGTTGACTGAGGATTCATTGTCCATTGAAGTGTTTTCTGAACGTCTACCAAAGTATCTAGAGTTTTGATTATATGTTTACCTTGTGGATCACCAGTTTGTGTATGCCATACTCTTCTAAAGTCTTCTACATCTAAGTCATGCTTATCGAGTAATCCCTCAGATTCAGCTACTTTGATCTGTTCTCTAAATAACTCCATAGCTGTACCAGGAAGTATCTTCTCTAGGTCAATTAGGAGTTGTGGATATCTGAAAGGTTGTCCAGCTTTTATACGAGCACTAGCTGTTTTAATTTGATCAACACTTAAGAACAATCTTCTGTTGATTAAAGTTGGATCTGTAGCTAATGATGCAGCTACCTCAGCCTTCTCAGCACTGTTTAAAGGTGTGTAATCATTCTTTGATTTCTTAGCTATCTGTAAAGAAGCTGGTGAAGCTTGTGTGAAATAGTTAGCTTGCCTTTCGTTCCCATCATCAGAATATCTAGTTACTCCATATTTACCTTCAGTACCTTTACCTTCTTCCTCTATCTGTTGTGTAAGACTAACAGTACAAGCTTCTGAATCTTCGGAGTTGATTGTACATTTTCTCCACTGAGCTTTAGCTTGTTCTAGCTTTGTAAAATAGCTTGGATCAATAGAGCCACCTTTCTTTAAATCTTGATCTACTAAAGCATTCTTTAATGCACCTTCAATTCTATCTTTATGTAGGTTTTTATAATCAGCTTTATCAAGAATAGCGTCTCGTCTAGCAACCTCTTGTCGTATCTCAGGAGTAACAAAACCATCAGGTAAAGTTGGATCATCTAAATCTTCAGATGTTAAATTGTAATCCTCTTTATATAGTTTAGTGTAGTGAGAGGTGTACCAATCTCCATCTAACTTACCTTCAACACTAGTTTCTAAATACTTACCATATCTATCCTGTAAGACTGCACGATCAATACCATTTGGATTGAGTGATGACTTAGCCATCTTCTCAATACCATCTTTAACTATCTGCCTATCACCATTCCAACCACCTTGTTGACCTCTGTTTTTAAGGTAAGTATCAAACGTTTTCATGGTTGATTCTTGAAGACGCTTAGTAGCTTCAGCTTGGTTCTTTTCTTTAGTTGCTCTATTTTGTGCTCTAGTAGCCATTATCCCTGGAAGGATATCTGAGTACCAATTTTGTTTACCTTGTGCAGCTGCTATTGCTTGTATTACGTGTGCATCACTTGGAAATAAATTTATATCTTCTAGTGTCTCTTTGACTATAGCTTTTTGTTCTGCTCTAGTTCTAAAAGTTCCATCAGGTTTTGGTACAGTCCCGACTTGATAAAAGTAATTCTCAAGTGCTTCACCTGCATCAGTTTCCTTAAATTCTTTAGTAGGTGATAGTGCTGCTTGAAGAACTGTTTTATAACCATTAACTCTAACTTCAGCTTGATTTATTGCATCTCTATTTTCAGCTCTATTAATGATCGTATTTCTAGCCTTATGCATCCTCTCTATCATTGGAGATAGAAAGTCTGTACTTAGATGTTGATCGTTTCCATTCTCATCTTTAACGATAAGATTATTAGCTCTTAAATACTCAGGTGTAGCAGCTTGTATAAAGGCTTGTATATCCTCTGTTTTTGAGATACCTCTCTCTGCTAATTGCTTTTCAAGCCATGGTTGCCATCTGTTACCAGCCATTATTGCATCTGCCTTTAGGCGTGCATAATCATCAAACTTAGCTCTACCTCTGACCCACTCTACCTCTGGTATTGTGTAGCCATCAGCAGCCATTTGATCAGCTACATCATGGAAGCCTCTACTCTTGTCATATGCTGCATCATCCAACAACTCCATTCTTAACTTGGTCTGATCACTCTGACCATTAGTCATGTAGTAATTGAAGGCATCATTATATGAGGCGTTCCAATCTTTCTGTTCGCTTGTCTGGTAGGCTTCAAATAGAGTTTTACTATAACCAATTAACTCTTGAATCTCTTTATTTTTAGATTCAATCTTTTTAAGCTCAGCTCTATTGTTTTGTACAGCTTGTGATCTATTAACAGTAAGTGCAGACTCTCTGGTTTTACGTGCTAAACCATCAATACCTTGTATATCCTTTAAGTTGGCTTCTTCTTTTTGGTTCTTACTTTGGATGTCAGCCGCAGCTTGAGCATCCTGATTCTTTCTATCTTGTAGTGCTCTTTCTTCTTTATCTGCTTTGTCTTTGAGTTGAGCCTCTAGACGAGAAAGAGTTATAGCACCATAATCTAAATTACTGTAACCCTTACCACGCATGGAGGGTTGAAATTGTACTTTAGCCATTTATTTTTAATTAGTTAAAAGCCTATTTTTGTCTCACTAAAAGTACCCCAGGCATTAGACCCACCTCCAGAATAGTAATCCATAGCTGAGTGTCCAGCTGATCCTCCACTACTAGAATTACTCCAGCTGTTATTTCCGAACTTTGCCGTGGCATAACTCGAAGCTGCTGATGTTGCTGCACCTGCTATTACACTTCCCCAACTAGGAACCTGTACTGAAGACACACCCTTAATAGGTTGTGGTCCAAAGTCAAAGTCCTCTAGTGCTCTAGGTAATTCATATTCAGCTAGTGGTGTTTCAAGTGGTTTTAATGGTTTTATTGGATCTGATGGTTTTAGCATCCGTCCAGCCTCTGTCTTTAATACAAAGTCACGAAGACGCATACGACTAGATCTATCAGCACTGATAATGTTTTCAGTAAGGATAGCTACTTGTCTACCTTCATCCGCTATTTGAGATTGAGCAGCCTTAACTGCACTTCTACCAGCCTGAGAATTAGCTCTCATCTCACCTTTCTTTTGAATACTTTCAATTATGTTTGATTCATTTTGAAAGGCGAATTGTTGCCTTGTTTCATGTCGTTCAATAGCAGCTTGTTCCTGTGCTGAACGTATAGCTTGATCAGCAAAGTAGTTTGATTTTTTATATAATTGTAGTTGACCTTGGTGTTGAGCCTCTTGAATCTTTAGTTGCTGTCTCCAATTCCTTAGATTATTCGTATCTTTAAATTCAGCTAATGCTTTCTCATTCTTTTGAGTAAGTTCAATAGCTCTGATCATCTCATCACGTTGAGCAATAAGACGTTCTTTTCCCATATTCCACAGAGGAAGATCGTACTCGTCGTACCTCTTCTGTAAGAATGCTTCCTCATCTTCTTTTTGATTCTTTGCAGCTTTTCGATTTTGACTACCGCTAAATAGCGTAACAGCTGCAGGTACTACCCATTGCCATACCATATCTTAAGTCCTCTTATAAAATCTCGGTGAATAGTTTCCTTCCCACATCATCGAGTTAAGAGAGACGGGAAATGGTGAGTCATTAAAGACTCGTAAGGTAAAGTTCTTACTTCTTTGGTGTACTGGTATTGTAAATACTCTTGATTCATCTAGTGGTACGTCATCAGCTAAATAGTTATTAGCATCAGTAACAGGGTTTAAGCTATACCACTCGTCTAGATAGATAACTATCTTATCTCTAGTAGTAGGTGCATGTGTAAACCTTATCTGTGTATCACTTAGAAAAGTCCAAGCTGTTGAAGTCACATTATTAATCTTGACTTTAACTTGATTCCTATCTACATAATCTAAGTCAGATGCTATCCAACTGAAATCAGTAGTAGTGTTATCACCTGTATGTTCTTTCTTACCAGCAAACCTACCAACAGCATTAAGTTTAAAACCTAATACACCTGATAGACCTACATCAAACTTCAATCTGGCAACAGTTAAACTAGCTGTAAAGTCAGTGTTTTTACCATCTTCAGTTAGATTAAACAGTACTTGTGGAAGGCTTATATCAAAGTCGTAGGCATAACCTACATAGACATTGCTTGCATTACTAGATAAGTCTTGTCCAGGTACGATAAAGAATGTTCCATCTGAATCTGTACCTACCTCTGGCTCTAGAGTATATCCTGAGTTGTTATAGGTACCAGCTGCAGTTGTACCACCAACTACAACTATATTCTTCTTATCAGTTAAGTTTGCAAAAGGTATATAACACTTAGATCTATTATTAGCTGAGTCATATACAACTGTTTTTAAAGCATTACCTGTTAAGCCATTACTTGCGGCACAATACAAGTCAACACAGGGGTTAACCTTTTGACCTTGGTTACTGACAATAACTGAGTCCTCTGGACTTTGAGCTAAGTTTGCTTTTCCAATTGTGTATTGATTACCTTGTTTAGTAACTGCATACATATCATCTTGGTCAACAGCAATTGTTTGGACAGTTCCTGGTAGTTTCCATTTAAACCAAGACTCCATTAATAACTCCTTACCATCTGAGTATGTCTTGTAGAAAAATATCTCATCACTTGACTGACTAGACATAGCTATAAAGTTATTCTGAACACTAGCTATTAAGGTATCTACATCGACAGTTATCCAGTTGTTTACAACTCTTCCTATATCTAAGATTGTAGGACTCTCACCTAAACCCCTAGTTTGCATAGCAAATACACGGGTGTAGTTTGGAGTCTTACTGATGAAATTCATGTGAGTTCCAATATCAATTGGATCTACATTTTCATCCATCTCCATGTTTGATATAGCTCTGATTTTTGTACTAGCTGGACTTAGTGGACCTTGTTCTGAATACAACAGAAACTGTTGGCTTCTACTAAATAGGACTAAACCTTGACTTGTTGGTAATACTGCATGTAATACAGCTGGTCTAATAGAGGTTGCACTTACATCTATTGGATCACCATCTGTAAGTGTTCTAGCTGACGCATGGTAAAGATTAAAAGGATCACCAGCTTTACTTAGTACAACATTATCTGTGGATAAAAAGCCTAACCTATTGCTATGGAAGAATACCTGTTCAATAGTCTTACCAAGAATACTTGGATGATTATTAGTAGTATCATCTCCTACTATTCTATCTACAAATGGGACTTCTTCAAAAGTAAAGGTGTCATTAGCTGAGTTATACATCAACCTATGAGGCATTGTACTTTTGTTTAATCCAGCTGAGAAACCAGGTCCGATTGTTTCTTCCCAGTATCCAAAGCCAGATACACCATCATTAGCTACAAACTTTGCATAGTAATTATCTTCACCGGTTGCACGGGTATTGATGATTTCTACTACATGGTTATGTAATGACTGAGGTGGTAAGTTTGATACGTTCTCAGCCCAGTCTTGGAATACAGCTATACCTTGGTTATTAAGACCACCTTTAGCTTCTAAAGTGAAGGCTGTTCTAGTGCCACTTACAACACGATCTATCTGTAGAGATGTGCCATATTTAGCTACTGTTAAGTTTAAAGAATGTGTTGTACTCAAACCTTCAATCTTTTGTTTAAGACCAGCTAATACTTCTTCGTAACCATCACCAGACTGTGAGCTATATGTATCTGAATGACCAGCTATTGTCACTGTATATGTCTCACTCCCTATCTGGGTGTCAGCACCTGTCAACAGGATTGTACCCCTTGTAGCGGCTGTGAAGGTAGGATCAGCTTGCTTAGCAACAGTGACAGTATTGTTAGTTATTATCGTACTGTCATGAACCGTGAGTACGTCATAGTTAAGTTTAGTACCACTAAGATATGCATGAGTTGCACCGTTAGTAACAGTCTTAGCTGCACCTGTGTCAGCATCCCATATGTATATGCTTCCATTCGTACTTGATACTTTAGGTGTTATACATCCAATAAATTTAGACTGACCATCTCTATGGATATAGAACCATTTAGCATTATCTAATTGAGTTCCACTAAAGTCAGCACCACCAGTGGTTTTAAGCTTTGATAAGAACTTAAACCCTGGTCGTTTAGTTAATCCAGTTGTGACATCAGGAAAGGCATTTAAACATTCTTTAACCTGACCTGGAAGTTTCTTTGTGTCGGGTTGTTTTGATACCCCACTTAGGTAATTAGATACCCTTTGTGTTATTGCTGCCATTATCTCATAAGTGCTTTGTAAGGTTCATAACTGACATAAGGTTCAGCTCCATCTGGCTTACCAAAGAATGAGTAATCACCTTGATTACATTCATACTCAAGAGCCATAGCTCTCATATATGCCTCTTTCTGTTGCAGCATTTGGTACTGACCCTGATCTCCTACTATCCGACTTGAGGTGATAACGGATGCTCTAGCTGTTATATAATCTTGTATTGGACGTGGTAGATCAACCCAGTCAAAGAGCCATGTGATATCGCAATCTACAGCTCCATCTGTCCATTCATATGTGTGATGTTCTTTGTCGTATAATTTTCCACCTCTTCTTACAACATGTTTATCTGATGCATTAGATGCACTTAGATCTATTTGTAATACGTTATTAGGTATGAGAATCTCATTATTTGTATCAGGTGTCATCTCATAATGTGGCTCTTTGTTGAAAGTCCAGCCTTCACTTTGTACCTCTCTAGATACCTCTAGTAGAGTTTGATATGCAATCGCAACGTCTGGGTTGGTTTCATCTAAAGTGGTGACTGGTGCCTGACCACAAGCCATCAGTATTTGATTTATAGCAGGTAATTCTGTAGTAGCGTTAGTGGTAGGGAAAGCCATAATTAAGTTATATAAATAAAAAAAGGGAGCCATGAAGACTCCCTTAATAGTTAGAATGCTGAAGGAGCTGAAGCACCTACATACAATTCACAAGCTGCAGCTGGATTAACATAATCCGCACCGCAAGCTAAACGTCCAAGGATAACGTCACCCTGATAAATCACGGAAACATCTCCTTTGGTTACTTGTACTGAAGGACCAATAGCTTCTACCATACCTGCAGCTTCTTTCTGGAAGATAAGTCCACAAGACTTAGCTCCTAGTTCTGTGTTAGTACCGTAGTCGTTCTTGATTCCTGTCTGTGCACCAGAAGCATCTTCTGGAGTTACACTTACAAATGAACCTGTGTTTGTTGGTGCTGTTACACCTGTTGTACCACCATAAGCAGTACCATATTTGCCAAGGAACGGAATGTTCATTGACTTGTAGATCTTGATACCAGCGATCTCTACAATTCCATTACCCTTCTGACGGGATGTACCTTGTGAGTCTCTGTTAACTAGCCCGTTGTCACCCGTTTGTTGGATGAGTTCGTAGTATTGACGTGCGTTTAATACAGCTACTCTACCGTCAGTTGAAACTCCTTTTTCATCAAGAGCTGCAGCTGCATCATAGAATGCATTGATTAAATTATTAGCAACGTAAGCATCAGAATCGTTAGTAGTTGCACCAACACGAATCTGTGTACCACCTGGTTCTACAAAGTTAGTCTTAGTGATAGGTGATGCTTGTCTTGCTCCACGAGTGATAGCTCTGAATGCAAGTCTGTCATACTTCTCAGCTAATGCGTAACCGATCTTACGAGATATCTCAGACCTCAAATCGTAGTGAGCAAGTGTCTCATCAAGCTCATATAAGAATGCACTTGAGATTAGTAGCTCGTCTACTGTGATAGTCTTCTCGGCTACTGGAGGTGCGCCGTCAGAGTTACCTAGTATGCTGTTACCTGGTGTATGGTACTCAGCTTTTGTGCGACCTGTGTAGATGAACTGTAATGACTTACCGTTCTTCAAGGTACGCTTCATGATTAGATCCCTAGCTATTGCGTTGTGCTGGAATCCTTTGAACATCTCACCACTAAAAAGTTTAAGGTAGAGAGCTCTTCTATCGCCTGTGCTTTGAGCAGCACCTGGCATAGTTACCGACGCCTGATGCGCGGTACTTTGTTGTGCCATTTATCTATATTTTAAATTTACTGAAGGTATAAATCGTCTCTGTGCACAAATTAAATTCAAAGTTTTGTGGTCTTTCCCACCGTCTAGACGGCTAATGGGTATCTCCGTAGAGGCCAAAAGCCAAATTACAGAGAGGTCCGACACTGAGGTGCCTCTCTGCTATGGAAGTTCACATGAAGAACTTCGATATGTATGAAGAAGGCTAGAGCCATAAAGACTACTAGCCATAGTTCATTAAACTTATTCTTCTTCAAGTTCAGTAGTTTCTACACATCTTTTAAGAGCTTTAATAGCTCCCTGATCCTCTACAAGAGGTTGTTGTAGTTGCTGACGTTCTGACTTGAGTTGTTCTATTTGCTGTTCTAGTTGTTGAGCCTTAGAAAGGTTTGAATCAAATCTAGTTTGAACTTCATTAAGTTCTTCTTGAGGTGTGGTCATGATTAGTTAACAGTTCATTTAATTTATTCACCCAACAATGCTTCCTCTAATGATTGAGGGAAGTCATCTTCTTCTTCTTTCTTTTCTGGTTCAGGATCTATAGGTGTGATAGATGCCTTTGCTTGATCGCTTTGTTGTGACATTAGAACTTATACTTAGCTCCTACTTTTAGGTTGTAAGAGTTATCGAAGTCACCATTAGTAGCTCCAGCAAACTCACCATAAATAGATGTAGCTGTGGAGATGTTATATGTACCTCCGAACTTACCTGATAGCTCTGTCTCTGTACCGTCAACTCCGTCAACAGCAACTAAAGCTGGACCACCCTGTACAAAGTAGTCAACTTTTCCAGTAGATCCTTCAGCTCCAACATGTAGTTCAATAGATCTACCAATATATTCAGAACCGTAGTAACCGTTGTTAACTTCAGTGTTTAGATAAGTCCCAGCGGATGCAGGTGCAGACGCTAAAGTGGTGGCTGCGAGAGCAAGTGCAATTGTTTTCATTTTAATTAAATAGTTTTTGATTTTGTGTAAGCGATGCCGCGATACTTGTAAGTAACTTTAATAGTCATTGGAAATCTCCAAGTACCTCAGACCCCGTTCCATGTCTAAGGTTTCATGCGTCCCATAGGGATGAACGGAAGTATCGTTAGGCTATTGGTGCGACTTCTTTAGCCGCTAAGTCGAGTGGGA
>VTLG01008199.1_pt1 | contig 15512 bp, 28 predicted proteins | sample 4694571 | NCBI WGS metagenome assembly VTLG01 (sample SAMN12604809, study PRJNA352737) | marine metagenome | biome: ENVO:00000447; feature: ENVO:00000209|ENVO:00000569|ENVO:01000036; material: ENVO:00002151; isolation source: viral sequences binned using virsorter ...
GTCTTGGGGCGTAAAGTCGGACGGAGCCACGGCCGGCGTGTGGATGAGCGCAGGCGATAACGGGTCTTTGATGCGTAGCACGGACGGTGCATCGACTTGGTCAGCGGTCAACATGGGGTCTACTAACCTTGGCACGAAGGACATCTGGGGTATTGCCAACAACGGCGCGGGCCGGTGGGCGTTCGGGGCTGGCTCTGCCTACCTCTACGTATCGACCGACGACGGCGCCACGTGGTCCGACTCTGAACCATGGGGTACCAATACACCCGGCAAAATCAAGGGCATTATTTACACAAAGAACGCAGGCGGCGGCGGTAGCTGGGTCATTGCTTACAGTCGAGGATCGGCCGTACACTTTCGGAGTTGTTCCGATTCAGATCTGACCGACTGGTCTGATGAGTTCAGCGTGAACTCGACCAATTTTCCAGCGCGCGCCAGCAACGGGACAGGGGCGTCTGTCACTTTCGCAAACCCAAGTAGCCAGGAGGAATTCATTCGAATGGCGGCGTTCAATGGTTTGGTGTGCTGCGTGAGCACCGCCGATGAGGTCATTCTCACATTCGAGGTCAATGGAAAAACCATAAGCAATGGTAAGTTTCGAGACGGAAACAAGTCGGACGAAACGGGGCTCGATCTGGATTCTGGCGATCACTGCGCAAGCGTGGCGACTGATGGCACCACGTGGCTTGTGTCCTGTCGTGGCGGTGACGTGTTCGAAAGCACGGACAATGCCGACACGTGGACGCGCGTGCTCAATGATATTAGCCTCGGCGGTTCACAACGTCACCTGAACGCGATCGCGTGCGACGTGGTGCTACCACTCTGATGATCTCCGCCGTCGTATATCTGGACCGCCAGCACAGCGGTAAGCCTGGAAGACCCAACGACCGGGGCGCGGCCGTGGATCTCGATGGTGATGGCAAGATCCAACGGGACGAACAGGAGGCCGCACTGACAGCGCGGTATTTGCTCGCGTGCGAGTTGGCGCTTTTAGAGATGGGTCACACGGTGATCCCTATATCGGATGGCACGTACAACGAACGACACCGAAGGGTGAACCGATACGCGGGGACATTCAAAGCGGGTCGGCCGCAGTTCTACCTCGCAGGCCATCTGAATTGCGGCGCCGGATCGTACGGCCTTTTAGGGTACGATCACCGGAGCCGGTCAGGACCAGAATTGGCCAGCCGTATCGGTCGACAACTTCGACAGGTGGCGCCGGAACTTAACGGGGTGAAATGCGTAGAAGCGCGGCCGGACAACTGGACGCGGAACATGTACGCCACGATCAGTGGTGTGACTCAACCGATCGGCGTTTGTCTGGAACCATGTTTCATGGATCAGCCAAGCCACGCGGACCTATTGACAGCGGCCGGGCTGTCTACAATTGGACGAGCGATTGCGGCCGGCGTTGACGCATTCGTGAATACTTGCGAGGTATGAAATGCTCAAGAAAACATTCAACGGATTATTCAACGCACACGAGCGTATCAGCTACCGGCGCCTTCTGGCATTCGCGGCGGGTACGGGTTTGCTCTTGGCTGACAAGCTGACAGGCGATCAGTGGATATATGTCTGCGTGGCATTTATTGCCGGGGAAGCGGCACCAAAAATGATGGAAGCCGTACGGGGCGGGAAGTGATTGACTCCGTTCTCTGGGTCGGTGCGCTTGTCGTCGCGCTATTGCTTACGATTTCGCGTTTTGCGCGTGGCATTCACAAAAAGGCCCCAGAATCCCCCCAGGCGCCGCCGGAAGGTGTGGGGGCTACTCATGCCCGTGAAGCGATTAAAACGGCGCTGGAGCAAGAAACAGAGGCCATAGACAAGGCGCGTAAGGGTGACGATCCGGCCGGGGACTTGGCGGCGCTTGCGAACATGGCAAACGAGGCGAGACAGTGATCGGTTTTCTTTTGATGGTTTCGCTTGGATGGTCCGGTGAGTCGCTGGAGTTCCCTTTCCAGGGTGAACCTGCACCCGGCGACTGTGATCGGGCCGTCCCCGTTCGCATCGGTGATCCTATACCTTCCGGGGTTGCCGGTGCGGACGGTTTGGCTACGTGTACCGGTGTGATCCTGCCGCCGTCGCAGCTTGCCTACCTGCTCGAGCTTGAGGCATACGTGAAAGCGTCCGAAAGGATGCATATGCTTGACGTGGATCTATTGAAACAAGAGCGTGACTACTTTCGCGATCAGTTGACCATAGCGACACGGCCCCCAATATGGTACGAGAGGCCATCGGTACAACGTTGGGCCGGTCGTGTGGAGACGTTGATCGCTGTGGGGCTTGCTGCATCGGCCCTTAGTTTGGGCTATGATGCGGGGAGAGGTGACTAATGGATTTTAAGGATTGGGCGATACCGGCAGCAAGTGGACTGATCGCGGTGGGTATGACGATGGCAACTGTCACCGCCAGCGCTTCCGATACCGAGGACTTGGCTGATCGGGTCCGAGAAATCGAAGTCAAGCAGGCCGGGGAAGAGTCCACCAAGGTCATTGTGAAGCAGAACAGCGAACGGCTCGAACGCTTAGAGAACATCATCCAGAAGCTTGCAGAGCAACAAGGCCAGAGCGCTGCCAATATTGCGGCCGTGTGTCAGGCGACCGGCGCGGAGTGCTCCCGATAGCTATTTGTAGCCGTCTGAGGCCCATCCACCGCCCTTCAGGACAAACGAAGAGCGGGACACCTGCTTGACCATTTGGCGAGAGGTGCCTTCATCTATGGCGCACGTAGAACAAAAAGGCGCCGGGGCGTCCATCCTTTGCAGGACTTCAGCCACGGCGCCACACACCGAGCACTTGAATTCGTAGATCGGCATGGTCTCCCTCTCCCTTCCTATTTGTGTTCCTGGCACCCTTGGCCGCGCATGCAGTACCACTCCCCATAACCGGTCCCGCATGCACGCTTCGCTTCTATCACTTCTGACTCATCTCCGATCCTACCGCAATTTGCGCACGCGTGGGTCTCTGGCTCCGGTACTCCGCACAACTGAGCGTCGGTGCACTTTCGCTCTAATTCGTACAGGGCTTGCGCCATGGCGTCCCCGTCGTCGTCGTCATCATCGCGCCAGCGGCGGCGGCGCTTCTGGCGTTCCATCAGTTCGCGGGTCCGTTCTTCCCGGTCTTCGAAGTATGCGGAGCCGGGGCGGGTGTCTTGGTTCCATGGGTAGAATTTGGTCATGCTATCACCCAGAAGAAAAGCACCAATGAAAATATCAGTACGGCGTTGAGTGCTTCGGTTGCTGTGTTCATGTGTTGTCCTGTGGTTGTTAGGCTGTGGGTGGCGTGAAGTAAGAAATTACCGCATCGTATGCGCTGTTTGTGTTCCATCGCTTGTATCGTTTCATCAAGCGCGGGCTGTCCACCTGAAACACGCCATCAGTGAACCATGGAGCACCCGAAGGGACTTTTGACCGATACAAGATAACGCCGTGTGTGTGCTCGTGCTGCGTATGCTGTACGGTTGGATCGTCGCTTGTGTCTTCGTCTTCTGTAGCTTCCACAAGTTCGGAGTGAAGCACCGGTTCGGGTGTCGCTGCGTCCTGGTCGTCGTCCATGGTGCGTGGGTGGTTTAAGTCTACAAAAACGGGCTTCGATAAAGAGTGCGTATCGACCTTGAAGTAGCCCGCGCGCTCTCCCTGTTTGAGTACTTGGTCCCAGCGCGCAGGATAGACAGAAGCCATTCCGAGCGCTTTGGCTGCGTGTCGCTTGTATTGCTTTACGTGCTTGCGTCGGTTGCTCGTGTTGGGGTCGTTGCGATGCTCGCGGACGGCGATGATTACCGCGCGTGCGGCGTTTCGATAGTCTTTGTCTTTTAGTTTTGTCATGTCGTTGTCCTGTGGCTGTGGCCCCGTTGCCGGGGCCGGGGTTTGACTTAAAAAGGGATCTCATCGTCGCGATAAGGTGACCACTGGACTGGGCCTAGAATGTTGTCTTTGACAAACAAGTCTTCACGGTGCTGTGGGTGAATATGCCCGTTGTCGAACCAAGCGTCCCAGCATTCATATGGGATTTTGCGATCTTCGGCCCAGTTTGCAAACGCAAGGTAATGAGCAGCCGCAGCCTCTTGTTCAAGTTCACGGTTAGCCTCTGCGACACGCGGATCTTGTTGTAGCATTAGGCCGATCTCGAAATCTCTCGCTTCCTGGTAATGGTTCATGTCGTGTCCTGTTGTGGTTGGTTGGTTTTCTACTGGCTAAACCCCGTGCCCTTGCGGGCTACGGGGCTGTAAGGCCAGAAAGTCTTATCGACCTTCCCGTCGTTCTCGGTAAGCCTCATAAAGCATGGCACGCTCACATTCGCGCGCTACTTGGCGCCGCTCAACTTCAAAAGATACGCGACCATCAAGCGCACGCTCGAACCCGTCAATTTCTTTGCGAAGACGATCGATCTTATCTGCGTTTTTTGCAAGGCGAACGCGAAGATTGATAGCTTCACCACGCGCAAGCGCATCAAGATCTCTTTGAAGGTGAGAAACTTTTGTTTCTAATTTCGACTGCAATCGACCAATGTGGCGTTTGATTTGCTTGGGGCTTGGGGGGTTGAGGTGATCCATAAACATTTGTTTGTCCTGTTGTTGTTGCGGGCTTGCTTGCCTCACACTCCGTTTATAGCCCCCGGCTATACGATGTGCAAACATATCGACACGATCCACGATCACAATGCAGAGGCGTCCAGCGTTTACAATGTTTACAGAAACGATCCCCCGGCGATCGTCAGGCTTGCGCGCGGGGCGTTTGCGGTACGTAGATCCGACAGTTCTGGGTCCCTCGATGGGTAGCCGCCCAGGTATCGATCCCAACGGGCTGAATCATTCCCCAGTCGTACAAGTCATCCAAGACGCCCTTGGCGATTGACGGCCGGCAACCGAGCACGCGAGACAGTGACACGTCATCCAGCGACCCTGGCGGGTCGTGGCATACATGGATCAGCGCCATCAGGTGAGGGCTTTTGAACATATCGACGAACATCGGACAATCCATAGCCGGGGGTCTACGTCTTCGCATTGTGAATCCTTGCGGTGTATTCGGCAAGCGCGGCACGGCCGGCGGGTGTTGGGATCACGATTTTATTCCACGTGGCCGGCTTACGGTCTTCGATGAACTTGGCGGTACGTAAGCACGCAAGCGTTCGCCATATCTTCTCGATCTCTACTTGAAGTTCATCAGCAAGCGCGCGCGGCGTCATATCCCAAGAGCATACGCATTCCATCACGCGCGCGGGCAACTTCCCCCGGTGCAGCTTACCGGAGCCGGTGATCTGTTTACGGCGTGCCATCATCAAACCCCATCAACTCGGCATAGTCGAACCGATCACCAAGTGCTCCGCGTATATAGATCGGCGCGGCCGTGGTGAAGTCTTCCACCGTCCCGTTGTAGACGAATGCATAGCGGGGAACACTGACACACGAGCGGGCAAAGTCGGCACCAAGTTGGGTGACGCGCCAGAGTCCGGACGTGCGGCCCTTATGGTGCTGTTCCTTTGGCTTTTCCTCGATGAGTCCCCACCATGCCAGTTTGGGATATTCGCGGGCCTTCAGAACCCACGAGGGCGCCTGAGATGGCACGTCGCACCATCCGTAGCCGCTATGCGTCCAGAGCCAACAGAGCGCGGCGGCCATGCTGCTATTGAGTTTGCGCTTGTATCGCTTCGCGTACTGTCCGCAGCACGGACAGGTGACACCTTCGTCTAAGTTCTCGCGCAACCGTTCACGGATCGCGTGGAGCGCTTCGTCTTCCTTCGTTGTTTCTACGTCGTACATGTTACCGCCTAAAAAGGAATCTCGTCTTCGGGTACAGAATCGGCCGGGGCGTCCGTTGGTGGAGCATCCCAGGTTGCCCAGCCGCACACCTTGTCACGACACGAGAACCACGGCCCGCGCCAGTTTGGCTCTGCTTGTTTCTTGTCTCTGTTGTCCCAGATGCGACCGCCACACTTCGGGCATTCAGTCGGAACACCGACCAACGACTCAACGGCGGCGCGTGGTTTGCTCGGTGCGGGCTTTGGTGGCGCTTTGCGGGTGTTGCCACTTGGTCGACCCTGGAAGGCGTCAGGCGGCAGTTCTTCCGCAGTGGTGGCACCAATTCCCAGGTACAACCGAAGGCAGCGATTCACCGCGCGCGTCTCCGCCATCCGGATCACAGCGTTCGCGATGTTCCGCGATACGTTCGATGGGCTGGCGTCCCCGTGCGCTTCGAAGGTTCCACGGGTGCCGGTGACTTTGGCTTTGATGATGGCCTCGCCGTCGTTGTACTGCAGAAGGTCGGTGGTGATGGTCTCAACCCCGTGAGCGTGAGCCAAAGCCAGCAGGCCGGGGTGTGTTGGGTATTGCTTCCCCTGGAGTTCCACGACGGAGCCAGCGGGCAACGCGTCCAGGGTGATCGGTTCGTTTGTTTTCTTGGTCATGGTTCCTTCCTTCAAAAGGGTTTCTCTGGGTCGTTGTATTCGTTCAGTGCGTCCGTCAGTGACTCCTGAATATGCCTGAAGTTCTCGATGTGCGCGGGGTCGTTGGGGCTTGCCTCCATTTCGCGGAGATACTCCCCCATGATCTCCGCAAGAGCGGTCACGCGGCCGCATAGATAGGCTGAACGCATCATCAGATCTACGCGCTCCCTGGACAGTTCCTTGATGGTGTCGATGTCGCTATGCATTCTCTACCTCTTCGGCGGCAGCGATTGCGGAGCGGGCATGCATCAGCCACCATGCGCGGGTCTTGTTGCATTCTGCTGCGCTGTTTGCGTAAACTTGCTCATCGTCGGATGGTCCGTCGTGGTTCAGCGATTCCAGCGCAGCCATAGCGCGCGCCGTTGAGATCAATGTTCGAAGGGTATGGCGGTCTATTGTGATTGTTTCGTTTTCCATGGTGTGTCCTGTGGTTGTGGCCCCCGTAGGGGCCTGAAGGGTCAGTCAACGCTAATTGCGCGCACGTTTCCCGCGCGGTAATCAGCGGCCACAGAAGCGAAGATGCTATCCTTCCAATATGCGGCAAGAGCATCACGAGCGCGGGCGGCTTCGAGCGCTTCGCGGCGCGCGCGCAATTCGTCCGTGATGGCGATCACCATTTCAGGAGCAAGATCATCGCGCTGGGCAAGGATTAGAAGAGCGGCGGTGTCAAGGTTAGCAAGAATCTCAATCATGTTGTTTGTCCTGTTGTTGTGGCCCCGTTGCCGGGGCCGGGGTTTGGTTTAATTTTGGTTTTGCTTCTGCATTTCTGCAAGTGTATCGCAGGCTCTACGCGCCGCCGCTTCAGTGTTCATACCCTTGAAAATATCTACACTGACACAGTACGCGTCCGGCTCGTTCTTATACCATTCACTCTCTACGTCGTTGCACCCGTCCCAACTGATATAGAGGGTCCGATGCGCACAATCGAATCCAATGTCTTCAGCATCGCGTAAACGCCACTCAATTTGGTTGTGCACATTGTAAAACTTCGGCGCATCAACATTGAATGTGTATTCACCGTTTATGCTCATCGTGTCGTGAATATAGTCAGCGCCTAAATACTTTAACGCCTTAGAAATATGCCCATAAAGTACGCCCACGTCTGTGCTTTTTTGCCACGGTTGAGCGTCATCGGAATCGCCAGCATTTGCCGTCCATAGCATCGCCAGCAGGAGCCGCACCATAAGTACCCGGCTATTTATGCGGCTTTCAGTGCCTTGGTTGTCTTTATCTAAAAATGAAAGTTCGTGTTTCCAGTTGAGCATGTTGTTGTCCTGTTGTTGTTGCGGGCTGCGTGCCTCACGAGAAACATATAACCACGAGAAATAAATCTTGTCTACAGAAAACGCACGATAGGTCGAAGAAATCTACAACTTGTATCGCTAAACGTTGTATACAGCGCCTATCGGTAATATAATAAAAAACGATACAGGGAGGATCACCATGCAGAAAACACTCGGAGCATTGATCGCAACGCTGCGCAAATCGCGCGGGATGACGCAGATCGAACTTTGCCAACGGCTTGCACACGTTGTCGGAATGGTACAGCCGCAATTGAGCCAGATCGAAAATGACTACATGCTACCGAACGCGGGACAGTTGGAGCATATACTGCGGGCGCTTGAGGTCACCGACCAGGACAAGCGGCGCTGTCGTGACTTGGCGGCGGCGTTGGTGGTGCGGCGGTGATCTGGCGTGAGGTGATGCGCGTTACCATCCCAGGGGCTCCGGTCCCCAAGGGGCGCCCGCGTTTCTACGTAAGCAACGGAAGGGTGAAGACTTACACCGACAAGAAAACGCGAGCGTATGAGAAGAAGGTGGCGTTGTGCGTGTCGTCTTCTACGGCGCTGCGTGGTCAATCCCGGCCGTTGTGCGGTTACGGGCCGGTCAGGGTGGATATTGTCGCCATCTTTCCACGTCCGCAGCGGCTACAGGCGAAGCGTTGGAGCGATGGCCTGATACCAATGGCATGCCGCCCAGACATAGACAATGTATGCAAAGCCGCGCTCGATGGTGTGGGGCTTGCCACGGGGCTTGTGTGGAACGATGACGGGCAAGTCCAGACGCTACGGGCGGAGGCGTATTATGCGGAGCGGGATCAGCCTCCACGGCTTGAACTTGCGATCTACGTACCCACCGACTAAGCCAACAGACAACGACGGTTGCAGCCGTCACAAACAAGGACAGGACAAAATGAAGCAGTGGATGCCGATCCCGGTGGAAGTCATAGAGGCCGTGGACAATGAAAGGCGCTTGGTTGATTGCCAAGCCTCGACCCTGGATGGGTTCGCTTATGCGTGGCTGAAGTCTCACAGGGGCGCACCACTAAGCCAGCGACAATTGGCAGCGTGGGCCGGGTGGTCGAAGCGCAAAGCGGCGGCGGTGCTGAACGCTGTACAGGAAGCTCAAGATCAGTGGGCGGACCAAAAACGGACCAAAAACGCACCCGCTGCGGCGACACAAAACGGACCAGCACATGCGAACGATTCCGATAACTTACGCCACGATGCGGACCACGAACGGACCAGAAACGGACCAGTTTCGGACCAAAAACGCACCGATCGCGCGCGTTCCTTATATAGAAATACAACAGATCCACAAGTACAAGATCTTATAGATGTCGAAACAAGTTCCGACACCACCACAATTCTTGACGGTAACGAGGGAAGCTTTCAGCCTGTCCTGTCTGATAGCGATACCGATGGTCAGGCCCCATCTGCCTGCAAGCAGAGTCCATCACCGCGAAAAGGGGCCACCCGTGGCAAGAACATCGGAACCGTTGAGGTTCGCCAGCTATGGGAAGCGCTGAACGATAAGCGCAAGCAGTGGAAGCAGGGAGCCAGAGCGCTGAAGCTGACACCACAGATCGCGAGCGCACTGGTCGAGGCCTTGCGATATGCGACACCGGCCGAAGTGCTCCATGCTTACGATTGGTATACGACAGCGAAGGCGGCTCGATGGTGGCAGGACCACGGGTGCGACTTGGTGACGTTCTGCCGCAAGAAGCATCTTGGCGAGTTCATCAACAAAGCCGGTGAGTGGTCAGTTGAGATAGAACGACAGCAAGAAGAGATCGACGATCTACCATTTTAGGAGGGAGCATGGCAACGAAGCAGAAAATAGAACGCGTACTAACGGCCATGGGCCGCAACTTCGGAAAGCCGGACGACTGGGCCGGGGGTAGCTTCGGCGTATGGTGGCAAGCGCTCAAGGACGAACGCGACGAAGACATACACCGGACAACCGAGGCCGTGATGCGTGAGAAGCGCAGAATGCCTACTGTGGCGGCTTTCCGTGAGATGTTGAGGGGTGACCCCTTGACCAAGCCGAAAGAGGCCGCACAGGGCTGCTCAGCGTGCGGTGGTAGCGGTTGGCGCGAGGTTTCATGGCATCGGCACGAGCGCGGGCGCTTGCTTGTTACGTCGTACGCTGCCGGGTGTGACTGTCCGAAGGGCCACGCTCTATGCAACGGGGCCGCGCGTCATTGGGCGGACGTGGTGCGCGATTATGAGAACGACCCCAGGACCGAGGCCGTTTACCATACGAGCGCGGAGCATCCGGTCTTGACAATGGATGAGCGGTATCATCCGGACATTGTGGCACGTATCAAGGGCGGAGAGCGGTCAGAGGGCGGCGGCGGGTTTCAGCCGGTGCTGACTTGACGGGCGGTGTGGTAATAAATAAACTACCACCGTGGGACGTAAACACACAGACGAAGAGGTTAGAGCGCGCCGTGAGGCCGTGGAGGCCTGCTTGGTCAGGGGGGAGTGGACTCTGACCAGGCAGGCCCGTTTGGCTGACCAATTCGATGTGAGCCCGAACCAAGTACGGAAGGACGCGGCGCTGATACGCAAGCAATGGGCCGGTCAAGACCAGGAGCAAACAACGGAAGAGATCCGTAGCGACTGGCGGCAACGTGTACAAGCAACCATCAATCAGGCGATGGAACTGGGCCACACTACCACCGTAGCGCGGTTGCTGGCGACTGAGGCGCGGGTCTTGGGCTTGGAGGCTCCGCAACAGGTACAACTGCAGGCGCAGGTCCACACGGTAGCAGACGCGCCACGACTGGCGGCTGAACTATTGAAGGCGCTACCGGCGGCGTGTGATGTGCTGGGGGTGGATGCTCCGGCGCTGCCAATGATCAACACAAAGGAAGGTGAATAATGGATGACGAATACACGGCGGGATTGATCCGCGAATCATGGGAAGAATTGATCCATCTTGGGGTCACGGTTGCGCTGTCGCTTGACAGCACCGACTTGGCCCCGGATTTCATCAAGCAATACCGCGAGGCTGTCTTGGCGGCGGTACAATGCAAGCTAAACGCGGAAGCAGACGCGGCTGCAAAGTGAAGGCTACACTCTACCGGGGCGATTGTCTGGACGTATTGGCAGCGATGGAACCCGAGAGCGTTGACGCCATTGTCTGCGATCCTCCATATGGATTGGGCTTCATGAATTCAAAATGGGATGCCTTGCCACCTGGCGTGGATTGGGCGCGGCTATGCTTGCGGGTATTGAAACCGGGGGGACATCTGGTCGCGTTCGGTGGTACGCGGACGGTACACCGACTGGCGACGGCGATCGAAGATGGCGGATTTGAGATCCGTGATCTGGTGTCGTGGCTGTACTGGTCGGGGTTCCCGAAGTCGCTGGACGTGTCGAAGGCCATTGACCGTGAAGCAGGCGCGGAGCGTCAGGTGGTGGGCTTCCGAGATGGAACGGCCACGCGGGAAATGTGCGGCGATGTTGAGGGTAAAGGGTTCGGTCCAGTGGTAACCATGACAGCCCCAGCAACCGAAGCGGCTAAGAAGTGGAACGGATACGGCACGGCGCTAAAACCCGCACAGGAGCCCGCTGTACTCGCGCGCAAGCCGTTGGCGGGTACAGTGGCGGGTAACGTATTGGGGCACGGTACAGGGGCGCTCAACATCGACGGTTGCCGCTTTGCGTATGGTGATCCTGCATGGCCGGGTCCGCAAGATGGCGACGGTGGCTGGTGCGGCGGTGGTAGTGCGCTGCACGAGGGCGGGCTATCGCGGGTCGGTGGTGTGGCAAGACCGACAGACGGCCGATGGCCTTCAAATATCTACGCACACCCTAAAGCATCCAGATCAGAACGTGAGGCAGGTTGTGAACGGTTGCCGGGTCGCACGGGTGCGGAAGCGACAGACCGCAGAGCGGGATCGGCGGGGTTGGACAATCCGAGAGCGGGCGCCGGTCGCACGGCGGACAGGGTGAAAAACCATCACCCGACAGTCAAGCCGATCGGGGTCATGCGGTGGCTGTGCAAGCTGACAGGCGGACAACCGGGATCAGTTATCTTGGACCCGTTCATGGGCTCAGGGACTACGGGATGCGCGGCGGTGTTGGAGGGCTTCGACTTTATCGGCATCGAGCGGGAACCGGAGTACATGCAGATATGCGAGGCGCGTATCCGTCACCACATGGGGGCGCTGTTCGCTCATGGCGTGCAAGTCATCGAGACAGAGAAGGCCGCGAAGTGAACAGCGTCGACGCGGTGCTGTCGGTGGCGCCGGCTATCGAAGCGCTGGCACGGTTGAAGTCAGAACACCCGCTTGCGTTCGCTACGTTGTGGCACAACGACCCGCCACGCACATCGCAGCGAGCACCACTGCAGCGGGCCGGCGTGGATGCTGTCGCGGCGTTTGGTGGAAACGGTAGCGGCAAGACAGAACTTGGTGCGATGGTTGCGTGTGCGGTTGCCTACGGTCGAGGCCATCCAGCGTGTGAGGCGTTCATCCGGCGGAACCAGTTAGAGCCGTCCCTGTTTCCACCACGGCCGGGAATCGTGCTCGCGTCTTCTCTCAACAGCACGATGAGCATCAACATTCAACGCGCGGCGGTGGAACGATGGGCACCGGCTGGGACGGAATGGCGGAACCGTGACGGGCCGGGATTCAGCGAGGCGAAGTTTCCAAACGGCGGGAAGATCCGGTTTCTCACCGCAGCCGCTGGTAGGGCCGCTATGCAGGGATTTAGTGCGGACCATTACTGGTGTGACGAAGAACACCCAAAAGACGTGGTCACCGAAGCCTATCAGCGGTTGACCCGGTCGCTATGGGAGGGCCGATCCGGTTGGGCGCTTCATACGATGACCCCGCTTTCCGGCTTCTCGTATATGCACGAGTACTTCATAGGAGCACCACCGGAAGACGGGTCGCACCTGGCGTGCTTTCTACACGGTGCCGACAATCCGCACATTGACCAGGAGAAGCGCGCGCGGTTGCTGCGGGGCGTCAATAAGGGCGAACGTGCAGCGCGTGACCGTGGAGAGTTCACACAGTTAGAGGGGCGGGTCTTCACCGAGTGGAGCCGATCCGCGCACGTGGTCCCGTCGCGAGAAGTGGATGCGGAATACTTCGTGGCGGGGCTCGACTTCGGAACCCGTGCCCCGTTTGCGTATCTACTTTGCGCTGTGACAGGGGATGACTGTGTCGAGGTTCTGGCTGAACACTATCTATCTGAGGCCACGGTCAAACAGCATGCAAGGGCGATCCACAAGCTGCTTGCAGGGCGGGAAGTGTTTTGGACGGTGGCGGACCCTGAAGACCGGGGGGCGCGGTTGAGTCTCGCCAGAGAGCACGGCATCCCGACAGTGGCGGCCAAGAAGGAACGCGGCTCAATTCGCAGCGGGATTAATTGCATTTCGGAGAGACTTGCCATCAACCCCATCAGCGGCCGTCCGGCGCTTGTGGTCCATGAGTGCTGCACCAACTTGATCCGAGAGATGGAGGGCTATTGCTGGGCGCCGTCCAAGGGTGCCGAGGTCAAAGACGCACCGGCCCCGAGACAATCAGATCACGCCATCGACGCGCTTAGATACATCTGTTCGAAGCTTGCGCGGTCGACGTTTGCGATCGGGTGATCGTGAATAACTAAAAAATCAAAAATTGCTAAATATTCTAAACTGCGGTAACTTCGAACCGTGGCAAAGTCTGAACTTGCAATTCGTGACGGTTGGTTCCCGCGCATTCTGCGTGCGCTTCGACTTGTGCAAGTCGAGTCGGACGGCAGCACTACCCACGTGGCCGGGTCTGACTTTATCGGAGACGACCCAGGGAGCCGAACGTATTCGGCCATCAACTCCATGGCAGCGATGGCGCGCTTTCCATGGGTCCGTGCATGCGTGGAGGCCGTCTCAAGTGACTTGACCAAGGTACCCCAGCGAATCATCAAGGGACGCGGCAAAGAGGCGGAGACCATCGAGGACCATCCGTTCTTTGAGTTGATGGAACGGCCCAACAGTCGGACGCCTGGGATCTTGTTTGCGCGTCAGTTGATCGTGGACATGCTCTTGACCGGTGATGCTTTTGCACTTGTTGCCGGTGAGGGTGAACCGCGCGCGCTCATTCGATTGCATCCAGAGCGGGTCAAGATCGTCCCTAACGATGATGGGCAGATCAAGGAATACGAGTACAACGGAGCCGGGGCGGTCGTTCGCTACGGGTTCGAGCAGGTGCTCCACTTCCGATCCCCGTCGTGGCAATCCAACCCGTCGATGCTGTACGGTAGCGGGGCGATAGAGAGCCTACACAACGACCTGACTACTGACCTTGCAGCGTCTGAACTTGCAGCCAAGAGCGCACAAACGGGACTACCCACGGGCATCATCAGCCCTGCGGAGTCCGGCGACATCTGGACGCGCCCGCAGATCACACAGCTTCGGGAAGGATTCGAGAAGCAACTGAAGGCCAAGAGCGGCACCGTCATCTTGGGTGCGGGTGTGACCTACAAACAGTTGAGTCATTCCCTGAGGGACCTCGAGTACCAAAAAACGCGCGAGATGGCTAAAGAGGCTGTGATGGCAGCGATTGGTGTGGTCCCCGTGCGCGTCGGTGTGGAGTCGGCCAACTATGCAAGCAGCCGCCAGCAGATGCGCCTTTACTGGGAGCAGCTACAATCCAGAGCGGCGCTGATGGATTCAGAGTATACGCGGCTTCTCCGCATGTTCCCAGACAGTGACGGGTTGCGGGTTGTGTCTGACTTCTCCGAAGTAGACGCGCTACAGGAAAGCCGTACCGAGCGGGTCAACCGCGTGAACACGTGGTGGATGATGGGCGTGAGCCTTCAGGAAGCTGCAGCGCTGGAAGGCTTCGAGAACCTGAACGCGAACGAAACAACCGAAGCAGAACGCGAGCCAGAAGAGGCAGACGCGGAACAGGTAGCGCGGTGGCTGGTCTACGACAACGAATCGAAACAACCAAAACCCGACCTTGACACGGAAGAAGGGCGCGCTGTTGTGTGGCGTTCGTTTATTGATAGAGTCCACACTCCGCACGAGCGGCGGATCGCGTCGTCCATGCGTCGATACTTACGGGCCCAGGGCGCGCGGATTGCAAAGAACCTAAAGGCGGAACTTGGCGAGAAGGGCGTGACCAAGTCGCTCGACTCAGTGGTGCTCGATCGGGTGTTAGATGAGGCCTTTGAGCGTGGCGAGATTATGCGGCTGTTCCGGCCGTTGTATCGTCAAGCGCTGGCGGATGCGTATCAGGAAGCATCGAGAAGCATCGATCAAACGTCGTTGTATGACCAAACAGAACTCGCACAACAGGCGCTCTTTTCCGTCCGCCAAATGGAGACCAGCATTTTGCAAACGACACGCGGATCGGTTGGTCGCTTGGTTGACGATCTGATTACCGAGGGTGCGACATTGGCAGAGATGCAGACCAAGATCGTCCAGTCAACTTCATTCAGTCCCAACCGCGCCATGACAATCGCCACGACTGAGACGACCCGACTTGCAAACCATGCAGCCAACGCAGCCTACAACACTGCGGAAGAGTCAGGAATCAAGGTTGAGAAGATGTGGCTGTCAGCACGGGACGAAGCGGTGCGAGACGCTCACCGGGATCTCGACGGAACGAAGGTTCCAAGCGCGGCGCAGTTCAGCTACCAGGGCGCCACGGCGGACGCCCCTGGACTATTCGGGGTCGGTGCGCTGGACATTAACTGCCGATGTACGATGATCGGAAGGGTGGTAAAATGAAACAAGTATTTAGAACAATGATTTGTAAGGCAGAAGCCAGCGATGACGGCACTATCACAG
>VTLG01000269.1_pt1 | contig 15508 bp, 22 predicted proteins | sample 4694571 | NCBI WGS metagenome assembly VTLG01 (sample SAMN12604809, study PRJNA352737) | marine metagenome | biome: ENVO:00000447; feature: ENVO:00000209|ENVO:00000569|ENVO:01000036; material: ENVO:00002151; isolation source: viral sequences binned using virsorter ...
TAGAGAAGGGACAGGAGACTCTTAATGGTATTATGGACTTGGCTGATCAAACACAATCTCCAAGAGCATATGAGGTTGCTGGACAAGTACTGAAGAGTGTTGCTGATACAACAGATAAGTTATTAGACTTACAAAAGAAATTAAAAGATATCGATGAAACAAAAACTGGTCCAACTCAAGTAACAAATAATGCAATGTTCGTTGGTAGCACTGCAGAGTTACAAAAAATGCTTAAAGAAATGGGAAAAAAATAAATAAAAGAGCCTTGCAATATTAGAATGCCTGAAGAAATTAAAGAAGAAGTAGTCGAAGAAGAAAAGAAAAAAGGTCCGTTAGGTAAACTAAAGGATGCTATATTACCAGATCAAGAAGAACAAGCTGCTTTACTCTCAAGTATGGTCAGATTGGGAGTGTTGGTTTGGAGTGGTGGTATATTGACTCTCAATTATGTGGCGATTCCAGGTGTACCACAACAAAAAATAGATCCAACTTTCATAGCTTCAGTGTTCACGGGGGTTTTGGCGAGCTTCGGGATTCAAACGGCTTCTAAGAAAGGTGATGGTACTATGAAGATGAATGGTAACGGTAGTGGTAATGGTGGTAATGGTAGTGGTAGTGGTGGACCTGTTCAAACTTTAAGGATTGAGCAAGCACCTCTAAAAATTATTGCTGTTGATCCTAACAAGAAAAAGGAAGAACCATTTAAAATGTAGTATCATTTGACATATATAAACTGTCACATAAGATACTATGGCATACTCTGTAACACTCCGTAACGAAGATGGGAGCGAAGAAACTTTCGATTGTAGTGCTGAAACTACTATTTTAGACGCTCTCGAAGAGGCATCATTAGACCACCCATCTTCCTGTCGTGCTGGTGCATGTTCATCATGTGCTATGAAATTATTAGAAGGAAGTGTCAATCAAGAAGAGCAATCTTTCTTGGATGATGATCAAATGGAAGAAGGTTATGTTTTAACCTGTGTAGCATATCCAACATCAGATTGTGTTATACTAACAGAACAAGAAGAGAATTTGTACTAATGAGAGACCAGTTAATTAAAGCACTATTAGCACATGCTCAAGGAGACATCCAAAAGCATGTTGCTAATGTAGAAGTTTATCTAACCAATCCTGCTGGTATTGGAGAACATTCCAATGTAGTAGAGGCTATTGAACAAGAGATAAATGAAATTGCTAAGTACCAAGACCAGATAGATGTCATAAATAAGTATTTTAAAAGGAAAGATGTGGAATCTTAATGTTAAAGAAGGATTCGACAAGGTAGTCGAATGGGACAAGAAACTTATAAAAAAATGTCAAGATAAGTTTGGCCTAACTGACTACCAAGTAGTATGCATTTCCTTTGCTAAAGGATTTATCATAGGTGCTATCCTTCTTTAAATGGAATTAACAGAAGAAAATGTAGTGAAGATTTTAGAGGAACTCGCTCCATATGTTGAGGCAGATGGAGGGTTCCTTGAATTTGTTGAGATAGATCATAACCCTGATGAATCAGTCAGATCTTATTATGGTGTCGAGGAAGGATCAGGTGGAGTTGTAAAGGTTAGACTTGGTGGTGCATGTGAGACATGTGCTATGAGTACTGTAACATTAAGACAGGGTATAGAAAAGAAAGTAATGAGCGAAATTCCTAGTTGTATTGGAGTTATTCAGGTTCTCTAACACTGTTCGTGAGTCCACACACAATTAGGTATAATTTACTACTATACGGTCTAAATAATCGTGTAAGTGGAGTTGAAAGTTCATGTCCCACTATACCGTCGGTTATCACGACACGCAACAGCATCATTTAGAAGTTTGCGAGTATGCAGAGAACGCATACGAAGCAATAGAACATAGCAAAGAGGATGTTTCCTATCTGAGGGAACATCCTCATTTTATTGACTACTGCTTGAAGGAGGAGTAGAATGACAAAATTAACAAAATACAAACACGAAATTATGTGGTGGATGTCTAGGTTAACTATAATGTTAACCTCATTATTTCTTTCTTTTTCATTAGCAGCACAAGCATATGCTGCTGATATACAAATGGGTGCAGGAGGCAATTTAGTCTTTGAACCCAATGAGGTTACAATCAATGCAGGTGAGACAGTTACTTTTACTAATGGTGAATTGCCACCTCACAATGTAGTATTTGCAGGTCATGATGAGTTGTCTCATCCAGACTTAGCATTCATGAGTGGAGAACAATTCCCTGTTACTTTCACAGAACCAGGAGACTATGAGTTTCAATGCGATCCTCATGCTGGTGCTGGAATGAAGGGTGTTATTCATGTCCAGTAATACATTTACATTTACTGATGAAGAACTACAATGCTTGAGAGTGTGTATGCAAAATGCACCATCACCATATGATATTTCATTAAAGAAAATAGTTAATGATATTGTAGATAGAGTTGGTGAACCAATTAAACCAGAGGTTGAACCATTAAGGATGCCTAAGTACGATCTATCAAAATATGGAATAACCGATGAGTGAAGTAGTATGGTCTATTAATATAATGATGGGTATTCTCCTGTCTGGAGTTGGATGGGTAATCGTATACATATTTAAGTATGACGATTGGTATCCAAATGGGAGCTATGATTCCACCGAGTCGGAAGAGTTGTTACAACTTCCGAGTGACCAAAATCAAGAAGGTTCTTGACGGTGACACTATAGATGTAATTATTGATCTAGGATTTGATCTTGCTAAAACAGAGCGAGTGAGAGTTGCTGGTGTGGATACCCCCGAAAAACGCACTCGTGACTTGGAGGAAAAAGCACTTGGACTCGATGCAACAGCCTGGCTCAAAGAAAAACTTGATGCAGCCATCAAAGGTGATGATGAGCTTACTGTTAGGACTGAGCTTGTTGGTGGTGTCGGGAAGTACGGTAGGCTTCTCGGTTGGCTTTATATCGGGGATAGTGACTTGTCGCTCAATGAGCAAATGATTACTGAAGGATATGCTTGGGCATATGATGGAGGTACTAAGAAAAAAGACTTTGAGGAACTCCGAGAGATCCGCAGAGCACACGGTACACTTAATGAAGGTTAATTATGTTTGGAGTATTAAATGTCGTAGAGGCATGGAATGAAATCTCATGGGGAGATGCTATTCCATTTATCCTCGTATTAACTGGTCTTTACTGGGTAAAGGTTAAGATCGATGCATCCGTTGCTGGTGTTAGTAAGAAACAACAGAAACAATTAAAAAGAGTTATTGTTGAAGCAATAAAAGAAGCCAATGGCTAAAGCCCAAGAGGAAATTTATCTAGGTAATCCTAATTTAAAAAAGGCAAATACCGAGATAGAATTTACACAAGAACAAATACAAGAATGGATTAAATGTAAAAGTGATCCAATCTATTTCACAAAGAACTATGTAAAAATTGTTTCTTTGGATGAAGGTCTTGTGCAATTTAAGATGTGGGACTTCCAAGAAGAACTAATCAAAAATTTCCACGAGAATAGGTTTAATATATGTAAGATGCCTAGACAGACTGGTAAGTCTACTACTTGTGTATCGTACTTGCTACACTATGCAGTTTTTAATGATAGTGTTAATATTGGCATACTAGCAAACAAAGCTGCAACTGCTAGAGAATTATTAGGAAGGTTACAAACTGCTTATGAGAATTTACCTAAATGGATGCAACAGGGTATCATATCCTGGAACAAAGGATCGCTGGAGTTAGAGAATGGCTCGAAAATCTTGGCTGCGTCTACCTCTGCTAGTGCTGTTAGGGGTATGTCTTTCAATATCCTTTTCTTGGATGAATTTGCTTTTGTTCCCAATCACATCGCTGACGCTTTCTTTTCTAGTGTTTACCCTACTATTACTTCTGGTAAAACAACGAAAGTCATAATGGTATCTACCCCTCATGGTATGAACCATTTTTATAGATATTGGCATAATGCTCAAAGGGGTAAGAACGAATATAAAGCAACTGAAGTTCATTGGTCTCAAGTCCCAGGTAGAGATGCTGCATGGAAAGCACAAACTATATCAAACACATCTGAGCAACAGTTTAAAGTTGAGTTTGAATGCGAATTCTTAGGATCTGTTGATACTCTAATCAATGTTGCTAAGTTAAGAACATTAGTATTTGAAGATCCATTAAAAGATAATGGAAAAGGAATGTTAGTATATGAGGAACCAAAGAAAGATAATAACTATATCATAACTGTTGATACTGCTAGAGGTATAGATCATGACTATTCTGCCTTTGTAGTATTTGATATTACTCAGTTCCCATATAGGACAGTAGCAAGATATAAGAACAATGAAATAAAACCAATGCTATTTCCTTCTATAATTGAGGATATGTGTAAAGCATATAATTATGCATATGCTTTGATAGAAGTAAATGATATAGGAGAACAGGTTGCAACTATACTTCAATATGATTTGGAATATGAAAATGTTTTAATGTGTTCTATGAGAGGTCGAAATGGTCAAGTAGTTGGATCTGGATTCTCTGGTAAAAAGACTCAAATGGGAGTTAGAATGACAGCAGCAGTTAAGAAAACTGGATGTTCTAATTTAAAAGCATTAGTTGAAGAAGATAAGTTAGAGACTAAAGATTATGATATAATATCAGAGTTAACCACTTTCATTCAGAAGAAACAATCCTGGGAGGCAGAAGAAGGTTGCCACGATGACTTAGCAATGTGCTTAGTTATTTTTGCATGGTTAGTTGCTCAAGATTACTTCAGAGAAATGACGGACAATGATGTTCGTAAAAGAATCTATGAAGAACAGAAAGAGCAAATTGAACAAGATATGGCTCCGTTCGGATTCATTAGTGATGGACTAACCGATGAAGAAGGGTTTGTTGATGATGAAGGTACTAAGTGGACTGTAGATAAAGAGATGTCATCAACATATGGTGATATGTCATACATGTGGGAATACTACTAATGAGAACTCAAAACAAGGAAAACTGGTATTATGTTTTTTGGGTAGTAGCAATGGTGGCATTTATTATACCCCAAGTGTTCACTGCCTATGGCATTCTTAAAATCGTGGAGTATTTACAATGAGGGTCGTTATTGTTAGTGGTGGATTTGACCCTATCCACAGTGGACACATTGAACACTTTAAAGAAGCAAAGAAGTTAGGAGATATCCTTATAGTTGGATTAAACTCTGATGAATGGCTAACCAGAAAGAAAGGTAAACCATTCATGCCAATAGAAGAAAGGTTGGCAGTTATTAGAGAATTGAGAATGGTTGATAGTGCTGTATCATTTAATGATGATGATAATAGTTCTATAGATCTTATTAAAAAAGCATTAGTATTATTTGATGATGTACTATTTGCTAATGGTGGTGATAGAACGCAGGACAATATACCAGAGATAGATGCATTTGATAAAGACCCTAGAGTGCAATTTGCATTTGGGGTTGGTGGTTCACACAAACAAAACTCTAGTAGTTGGATTCTAAAAGAATGGACTTCACAGAAGAATTCGATTTAGGTCATTTAGTTCTTCAAGAACGAAAGTGTAGAGTTTGTGGTAAGGTTAAAGACTTATTAACAGATTTTTATAAAACGCATAAAGATAGAGGAAACTTGGCATCTTCATATTCCTATGAATGTAAGATGTGTACAATAAAACGAGTACTTACTAAAAGAAAGAAAGATAGTGGTAACTGGATATATCCTGATTGGTAGTTCACCCACTGTTTCCCCGATGAAAAGACCCTAAACAATAAATAATTGAAGGAATTTAGAATTCATCGAGGACTAAAAGATGCCGTTAAATTTAGCATCTCCTGGAATTATTGTTAAGGAAGTTGACCTAACCAACGGTAGAGTAGACCCTACATCTACTAAAGCTGGTGGTTTAGTGGCTCCTTTTGCAAAAGGACCAGTAGAAAAACCAACCCTAGTGGAAACAGAAGCGGATCTTTTGGATACCTTCGGTTCTCCTTATAGAGATAGCAACCATTACGAATATTGGTTGACTGCTTCTTCTTATCTTGCATATGGTGGAGTACTACAAGTAGTTCGTTCAAATGAATCTGGACTTAAGAATGCTTTTGTAGGTTCTGCATCTAGCGTAACCATTAAGAGTGGTGACGATTATGTAACTAAGGGATATGCAGAGAATAATATTTCAAATGTTGTAGTTGCTGCTAAGAACCCTGGCTCATGGGCAAATGGTCTTAAGGTTGGAATGATTGATGGTCTTGCCGATCAAATATTGACTGGTATTGCCACGGTTTCAGTTCTAGGTTTCTCATCAACTGCCAACGGTGGTCTTGCTGCTGTTGCTGGATATGAAGATGGTTTAGCTCCAATAGATCTAACAGTTGGTCTTGGTGTAACACAAGCAGTTCCTGCTAATACAGTTATTGCTGGTGCTGGTTCGACTTCTGTTCTTGATGGATACCTCAAAGGGGTAATAACTGAAGTTGGAACAGGTCAAGTCTCAGTTAAAGTAGTATCACATATTAGTGCTGCTGGTACTGAAACTTCAGTAGACTATACTCCTGGTGGAGTTTATGCATTTACTGAGCAAGGTAATGCTAGTGGTGGTATTCACCTCCATGTACAATCCTCTGTAGGTAGTGGAAAGCATGGTTGGCAAGCAGGTAATGTTTCTTACGGATCTAGTTTTGGTGCTTCTGCTTTCTTAAGTGCTTTGACTGGTGCTGGTATCACTGCTGGTGATGCTCGTTACATTGCTGCACAAGAATTTGCTCCTGGTACTCTTAATTACACTGGAGAGAAAGATTGGTTCGATAACCAATACATCACATTAAAGGATGGAGAGAAAGTTTGGTGGAATAACTTAGCTGATAGACCAGGAACTTCTAACTACGCAAAAGAAAGAAATGCGAAGAACGATGAAGTTCATGTAGTTGTCTATGATGATTCAGGTAAGGTCACTGGTAATGCTGGAACTCTCCTCGATAAGTTTAACGCTACTTCTAAAGCAAAAGATGCAATTTACTCTGTAGGTAATGCACAGTATTGGAGAAAAGTGCTTGAAGTTGGTAGCGACAATATATTTGGTGGTGGTGCTCCTGCTGGAGTAGTAACTACCGACCTCGATGCAGATTTTGATCCTAAGTCCGATGTAGCATGGGATCAGGATGCTGAAAATGTTTCCTTTGCTTCTATTGGAAATTATGTTGTAGATCTTGCAGGTGGTAAAGATTACGGTGGAAAAGCAAGCATTGATTTAACTGATGCTCTTAAAGTAACAGTTGGAGATCTTTCTACAGGATATGATCTTCTTTCAAACAAAGATGCTTACGAATTAGATTTCCTTATCCAAGGGTCAGGTGCTCATGGAAAAGAGGAAACTCAAGCACTAGCAAACAAATTGATTGCTGTTGCTGAAGTTAGAAAAGATTGCGTGGCATGTATTTCTCCTTGGAGAGGATCATTCCTAGTTACATCTGGAGATGGAGAAGATCTGACACTTAAGTCGGATACAATAACATCTGCAGTAACAAGCTTCTACTCAGCGATTACCTCTTCATCTTATGCAATATTTGATAGTGGTTACAAATACATGTATGATCGTTTCAGTAAGCAGTTCCGCTATGTACCATTAAACGGTGATATTGCTGGACTATGTGCTAGAAACGATATCAACAACTTCCCTTGGTTCTCACCAGGTGGAACGCAGAGAGGATCAATCCTTAATGCTGTTAAGTTGGCATACAATCCAAATCAAGTGGAAAGGGACAAGCTTTACTCTGCTAGAGTAAACCCAGTCATCTTCTCACCTGGTGCTGGTATCATCTTATTCGGTGATAAGACAGGTCTTGGAAGAGCATCAGCATTCGATAGAATTAATGTTCGTCGTCTCTTTATCTTCTTAGAAAAAGCGATTGCTGCTGCTGCTAAAGACCAACTGTTTGAATTCAACGATGAGATCACAAGGATCAACTTCATAAACATCGTTGAGCCTTTCTTAAGGGATGTTCAATCCAAGAGAGGTATAACAGACTTCATCGTTACTTGCGATGAAACAAATAACACTGCTGCGATTATTGACAACAACGAATTCGTTGCTGACATTTATGTGAAGCCTTCCAGATCGATCAACTTTATTGGTCTGACCTTCGTTGCTACACGCACAGGTGTTAGCTTTGAAGAAGTTATTGGTCGAGTTTGATCTAACATCTTTATAAACACCCAGAGGTAAACATTAAATGGCCATTGCTAACCAAAATCCCCCAAAGACCGCCGATAGGACAATCGACAAGTTTAAGTCGAGGTTATCAGGTGGTATCGCAAGACCTAATCTGTTTGAGGTTGTTCTTGCATTTCCAGATGGAGTAGTTGACGCAAGTGTCAACGATCTAGATGCAAAATCTAGATTCCTAGTAAAAGCTGCTGCACTACCAGCATCAAACATAACACCAATCAATGTCCCATTCAGAGGTCGAGTTCTTAAGATCGCTGGAGACAGAACATTTGATGAGTGGACAATCACAGTTATCAACGATACAGATTTCGCTATTCGTTCTTCCTTTGAAAGATGGATGAACTCAATGGCAAAAGTCTCAGACACTTCTGGTAATACTAATCCAGCAGATTACACTAGAGACGCTTCTGTTTATCAGTTGGGTAGGTCTGCTGTTGCTCCAAATTCACAGGAGTCTGCACAGAATATGCCAATACTTAGAACATATAAGTTCTATAGTGTGTTCCCAACTAACATCTCTCAGATGGATCTTTCATACGATCAACCTGATAGCATCGAAGAGTTTACTGTTACCCTACAAGTTCAGTGGTGGGAAGCTGCTGGAAATGGAGGAGATGTAGTCTAATAAATAGAAATATCAGTTAGTACTACTAGTAATGGCGAAACTATTTGGTTTCTCGATTGAGGATAAAGAAGAAAAGAATGCCAAGGGTGTAGTTAGCCCCATCCCACCAACAGGTGAGGCTGGGGTTGACTATTATATTCAGGGTGGTTTTTCTAGTCAGGTTGTAGATCTTGAAGGCATCTACAAAACTGAACATGAATTAATAAGAAAATATCGTGAGATGGCATTGCATCCAGAAGTGGACAATGCTGTTGAAGATGTTGTCAATGAAGCAATAGTATCAGATACTAATGATTCGCCTGTAGAAATAGATCTAGAGAACCTTAATGCCTCAGATGGTATTAAGAATATTATTAGAGATGAGTTTAAACATATAAAAGATCTTCTTGATTTCGACACAAAAAGTCACGAAATTTTTAGGAATTGGTATGTAGATGGTAGATTATATTACAATAAAGTAATAGACATTAAAAAACCTGAGCTTGGTTTACAGGAACTGAGATATATTGATCCTCTTAAAATGCGTTATGTGCGTAAAGAGAAGAAGAAGGATGATAAAGGCGATCTATTCAACATGCAAAATGTGCATGAGAATGATAAAGTATATTTCCCAGAAATAGAAGAGTACTTTTTATATACACCAAAAGCACAGTATCCAACTAATATTGGAGTTGCAGGTGCTGGATCCGCATTAAAGGGTGTTAAACTTGCTAAGGATTCTGTAGCATTTTGTACTGCTGGATTAGTAGATAGAAATAAAGGAACTGGATTATCATATCTCCACAAAGCAATTAAAGCACTCAATCAACTTAGAATGATTGAGGATTCTCTTGTTATCTACAGGTTGAGTCGTGCTCCAGAAAGAAGGATATTCTATATTGATGTTGGTAATTTACCTAAGGTAAAAGCAGAGCAATATCTGCGTGAAGTTATGATGCGTTATCGTAACAAGTTAGTTTATGATTCCAATAGTGGTGAGATTCGTGACGATAAGAGAATGATGAGTATGCTAGAAGATTTCTGGCTTCCTCGTCGTGAAGGTGGTAGAGGAACTGAAATCACTACATTACCTGGTGGACAGAACCTAGGAGAACTAGCAGACATTGAATACTTCCAGAAGAAACTTTATAGATCATTAGCAATTCCTGAGTCTAGAATTGCTGGTTCTGGAGATGGATTTAATCTAGGTAGATCATCAGAGATACTAAGAGACGAACTTAAGTTTAGTAAGTTTGTTGGTAGATTGCGTAAGCGTTTTGCTAATTTACTATTAGATCTATTAAGAACACAATTACTTCTTAAGAATATTATTACTCCTCAAGATTGGGAAGTAATGAATGAGCATATACAGTTTGACTTCTTATATGACAATCATTTTGCGGAACTTAAAGATAAGGAATTGATGGAAGGTCGTTTAGGACTTTTAGGAATGATTGAACCTTATGCTGGTCGTTACTATTCTACGGAATATATTAGAAGACAGGTACTTCGTCAGAGAGATCAAGAGATTGTAGAGATAGATCAACAGATAGAAGATGAAATAGCTAAGGGTGTATTACCAGATCCGAACCAACAAATGTTGGAATTCGAGCAGGGAGCTGCTATGGGTATTGCACCCGATGGTTCAGGTGCGGAACAGGCAGCCTTTGGTCCTGGAATGCCAGGTCAACCAGAGCTGCCACCTGGACCCGAAAAACCACAAACTGCAGCGAAGTTGCCTAAATCTGGAGAAGGGGAAATATAAACGCTAATAAATAAGTTTATAACTCTGATTTATTGTGATGGAAGAACTAGTCAATATGATTGCTTCGGGTAATTCCGCAGCAGATATTAGCGACCAGATCAAAGACCTTTTGTATGCAAAAGCGGCTGGTAAAGTAGACGATACTCGTCCTGCTGCAGCAGCAAGTCTTTTCGGAAGCGTTGAAAGTGAAGAGTCCCCTGAAGTAGCAACAGCAGAAGAGGAGCCAAATGGCGAATAGAATATTACTACTCGGTTCAGACGAGGTTAGTGTACCGACTACAGCTGGAGCAGGAGTAAGTTTTACTCAGGCAACTTGTGTTCGTCTTTATAATGCTAATGCTGCTGACAGAGTAATCACTGTTCAAGAAACTAGAGGTGGTACTGGAGTGGGTACATTCACACTCAAAGCAGGTACTTCTGAAATTCTAGAAAAGCAATCAGCATACACAGTATTTGCTAGTGGTGCTGATGTTAAAGGTGTTAAAGTAGGATTTACTAATTAAACCCATGAAACTGATCACAGAAGAAATCGAAAATGTAGAAGTTATCGTCGAAGAAAGAGGCGGTAAGAAGTCTATGTTTATTGAGGGTATCTTCCTTCAAGGAGACTTGAAGAATAGAAATGGTCGCATGTATCCAATGAATACTCTAAGAAGAGAAGTCGAAAGGTACAACGAAAGTTTCGTTCAGGGTGGTCGTGCTCTTGGAGAATTGGGTCATCCCGATGGTCCAACAGTAAATCTAGATAGGGTCTCTCATAAAATCGTCTCTCTTAAAGAGAATGGTTCTAATTTTATTGGTAAGGCAAAAATCCTTAACACTCCAATGGGTGTTATTGCAAAGAGTCTGATTGATGAGGGTGTCAAACTAGGAGTATCATCTCGTGGTCTTGGTACACTTACTACCAATAACGAAGGTGTTAAAGTTGTTTCTGACGACTTTCATCTTGCAACTGCTGCTGATATCGTAGCTGATCCATCTGCTCCCGATGCTTTTGTTCAAGGCATTATGGAAGGTAAGGATTGGGTATGGGACGGTGGTGTCGTAAGAGAAAGATTGGCAGCAAAAACATATAAAGCAGTCAATACTATGGTTGACAATAAACAGCTTGAGGAGAATAAGCTAGGATTGTTCCAAAACTTCCTATCAAATCTCTAATATTTTATAAATAAACATAGATTATATCAAGATCTAATCGGAGAGTTCACAAATGTCCGCTAAGGAATTACAAGAAATGGAAAATCCTGTAACAAGGGGTGCGAAGGCTGGCGACGGTATGAAGAAGGTTGATGATTCAACCTCTCCTGGAGCATCTGCTTCTTATGAAGACTTAGGAGGACCAACTCCTGAGAACTATAAGGCAGATGATTCATCAGCTAAGCTTAAAGAACCCAAAATCAAGACGGTAAAGGATATCGTCAACAAAGGTGCTGGTAAGGCAGACGCAATGCAGTCTATCGGTACTGAAGTTCTCAAGCAAGGCGACGAGCCAGCTAAAGAAGATTCAGCAGAAGTAGTTGCTGAAGACCCATCCCCATCCAAAGAGGACGAAGTAGTGTCTGAATCACCTAAAGAAGAGACACCTACTGTGGATGTCGAAGAAGATCTTGCTGCACTATTCGGTGGCGAAGAGCTATCCGAAGAGTTTCAAGCAAAAGCCAAGACAATCTTCGAGGCAGCAGTTAACTCTAAAGTTATCGCTGTTAAAGAAGAGATGACGGCTGAGTTTGAAAAAACAATGTCTGAGCAGCTCGAGTCTACAAAGGCTGATCTTGTAGAAAGAACAGACGCTTACTTGGAATATGTCGCTTCCGAGTGGATGTCAGAAAACAAGATCGAAGTAGAACACGGTCTTAAGACCGAGATGACAGAATCATTCTTGACAGGAATGAAGAGTCTTTTTGAAGATCATTATGTATCAATCCCTGACGACAAATATGATGTACTGGAGAGCATGGTCTCCAAACTAGATGAAATGGAATCCAGACTTAACGAGCAGATCGAAGCAAACATTTCTCTCAACAAACGCCTTGGCGAATCTACAGCAGATGGAATTTTCCTTGAAGTAGCCGAAGGACTTGCTGAAACACAAAAAGAAAAGTTAGCATCGTTGTCTGAGGGTGTTGAGTTTGAGGGTGAAAAAGCATACCGTGAGAAGCTAGTTACACTTAAGGAATCTTATTTCCCAAGTGAAAAGAGCTCCACCAATAAAGTCGAATCTCTCTCTGAGGGTGAGACTGCCGAGGGTGTTGGTTCTGTAACTACAGAGTCAATGAGTAACTATCTTAAGGCCCTTGGAATGGCCAAATAACTCCGCAAATTTAAACACTTATTCCCCGTACTAAAATGTACAACGCAGAACAATTAATGGAGAAGTGGGGTCCACTTCTCGATGCTGAAGGGGTTGATCCGATTAAGGATTCCCATAGACGCTCAACAACCGCAGTCCTTTTAGAAAACCAAGAGCGTTTTCTTAAGGAGCAACAAGCATTTGAAACTGGAAACGGAATGCTCTCAGAAGCAGCTCCTACAAACAGTGGTAACGCTGTAGGTGCTTCTGGTGCTTTCGGTGGTGGTAGCACCCCTGCTGGTCCTACTGCAGGTTTCGACCCAGTTCTAATCAGCTTGATTCGCAGAAGTATGCCGAATCTAGTTGCTTATGAACTAGCTGGCGTTCAGCCAATGAATGGTCCTACTGGACTTATCTTCGCAATGCGTTCACGCTACACCGATCAGAGTGGTACAGAATCCTTCTTCAACGAACCAGATTCTGCATTCTCTGCGAACAAGGCAGGAACCAACATTGGTCAGGCAACTCAAGGTGATTACACTGCTGCCACAGACGATGATGGTACTGTTGGTTTCGGTTCAACCGCAACTCAGCGTGGAACAAACCCTGCAATCCTAGAAGGAACTGCATCTGACGCTGTTCAGGCACAGTATTCACTAGGTCAAGGTATGGCCACTGGTGACTCTGAAGCATTAGGCGATGGTACTAATGGCGACTTCAACGAGATGGCATTCTCCATCGAGAAGGTCACCGTTACCGCTAAGTCTCGTGCATTAAAGGCAGAGTACAGCATGGAGCTTGCTCAAGACCTTCGTGCTATTCATGGTCTTAACGCTGAAGCAGAACTTGCTAACATCTTGTCTAGTGAGATTCTCGCAGAGATTAATAGAGAAGTTATTCGTACAATATACAAAACTGCTGAAGCAGGATCACAGGTCAATGTTGCCAACGCTGGATTCTTCGATCTAGATGTTGACAGTAATGGTCGTTGGTCAGTTGAGAAGTTCAAGGGTCTTCTGTTTAACATCGAAAGAGATGCCAACAGAATCGCACAAAGGACTCGTCGTGGAAAGGGCAACATCATCATGACAAGTGCTGATGTAGCATCTGCTCTAACCATGGCTGGTGTACTTGACTACACTCCTGCTCTTAACGCTAACCTACAAGTTGACGATACTGGTAACACATTTGCTGGTACAATCAACGGTAAGTATAGAGTTTACATTGATCCATTCTCAGCAAACAGTGCTGCTAATCAGTACTATGTTGTTGGTTATAAAGGAACATCTCCTTATGACGCTGGATTATTCTACTGCCCATATGTACCTCTACAAATGGTAAGAGCCGTCAACGACGGAACCTTCCAACCAAAAATTGGCTTCAAGACACGCTATGGTCTTGTTTCCAACCCATTTGCAGAAGGAACAGCTCAAGGATTGGGTCGTATCACTTCTAACAGCAACCGCTACTATCAGCGTACTGTTGTTAAGAACCTTATGTAATTCATACTACATATTAACAAGAGGGGGACTTCGGTTCCCCTTTTTTATTGGAGGAACTATGGAATTAAAAAGACCTCTCATACATATGAGATTGCATCAATGTCAATTCTTTTACTGGGATCCTAGGATAGATCCAAGAGAACCAGAATATTGGGGTCCTGATGGGGACTCCTTTTTTTATGGATAAATAATATTTTAGTGTATGCCACTAAAAAAAGTGAAGCAATTTATTGACGATCCCACTGTTAGTCTTAAAATTGACGGTGTTGTTACTGAAATGTATCCAAAACTTGATAAAGATGAAGTGAAAGAAGTTTCACATTTTGTCTTCCACAGAATCAATATGTCACATGTTCATGAGCAAGCTAGAGAATTAATAAAAGAATATGTCGATGATGAACTAGGTAAATTCTAATGTCAAACTCATTCTTTAGTAAACAGATTGCAAATAAAAATTATTTGTCTCCTGTTGGCTTCAAATTTAATATAGTTAAGACTCCTAAAGTTGACTTCTTTTCTAATAGTGCAAAGATTCCTGGTATATCTTTACCTACTCCTGGAGTTGGAAACTATTTGAAAAAGATCGATCTTCCTGGAGATAATATAGAATTTGAAGATTTAACTTTAGATTTTATAGTTGATGAAAATTTAACTAACTACTTAGAAGTTCATAATTGGATATATGGTTTAGGATATCCAGAGAGTGTTTCTGAATTTCAAAATTTAATAACACAGGATGATGGATCTAGGGATGTAAAAGCACAGTATAGTGATGGTACATTATCAATTTTAAATAGTAATTTTAATGTAAGTGCTCGTGTAAAGTTTAGAGATTTATTCCCAGTAGCACTGAGTTCTTTGCAGTTTACTGCCACAGATAACGATTATACATACTTTACAGCTACTGCAACATTCAAGTATCTGTTCTATACGATTGAAGTTGAAACCTAATTTATGGATCTTGAAACTATACAAAGTATGTGGTCGAAAGACGCACAGATTGATCAAGACAATTTACATGATGAAGCAGCAAAGATACCCTCTCTTCATGCAAAGTACTTTGATCTGTACAATAATATAAAATTACTTAGAGAAAGATCAGTAACTAAGGATAATAAAGTTCGTCTAGAAAGATGGAATTATTATGCTGGTAAAGCAGATCCAGA
>VTLG01008200.1_pt1 | contig 15507 bp, 20 predicted proteins | sample 4694571 | NCBI WGS metagenome assembly VTLG01 (sample SAMN12604809, study PRJNA352737) | marine metagenome | biome: ENVO:00000447; feature: ENVO:00000209|ENVO:00000569|ENVO:01000036; material: ENVO:00002151; isolation source: viral sequences binned using virsorter ...
ATGCTCAACGCTACTTATGGTACTGGTATCAAAAAGGCTAGGAAAAAATCCTAGCCTAATTAATTTATTTTTTGTCTTTATAGAAAACCATGAAAAGCTTTTCAATCATTTCCGATTGTTGTTGCCTTGTAGGTGTAAAACCATATTTATTTTTTATTGCATTACAACATTCTTGCAAGTATTCAAACTTTTCATCTGACAACGTTAAATTAAACGTGCGATATCTTTTAGCATCTATAGCTCTTTCATATCTTATATATTTATCATGGGCGGTTGTTTTGTTTATTACTGGCATTTTTGCCTCCTTGTTAATTTGTTAAAGTGTATAGGGCCAAGCTATTAACTTGGCCCTAGTGTTAGTTATTTTTTTATAGCAAACTTATTAAGTTCAGCTATAGCTTTATGAATGTAAGAAGTAAATTGTGTCTTCTTAAATTTACAAGCATCTAAGTCTTGTTTCTCTTGGAGAGATACCAAAGCTTCTACATCTTTGGAAACAAGCTTATTAAGAAGCTTTAAGACTACATCTTTTTTATTAGTCTTTTTACTTCCTGCACCTTTACTGCCGTAATCTTTACCTTCAAAATTATCAGGATTATCTCGGCATAAGGTAGTTAAAGCAGATTTAACATCTGACATAACCGCACCAATTTGTTGTTGCCAATGTTTTCTATGTGCTTTGCATTTAACCAAAAATGGTGCCTTTGGATATAAGATAGAATTAGGCAAGCTTTCAACACTAACGGCCAACATCTCTTGGGCGGCCTTTGGAAAGCCAGAGATAATAGCAAGTTTAATATTAAAGAAATCTTTTTTACTTGCTTTGCTTTCAGCTTTATTTGCTCCTTCTGGTGAAATAAACCATTGAGGAGTATAACCAAGACCATACCAAGCAATTACTAAGGCCTTGGCTGAAGTACTGCCTTTGGCTTTGGCCGTTGCAGTTTTGGTTAACTCTTCCAAACATTCTTCTGAAATACTGTTTGGCTTTGGTGCAATTTTTTTAATGTCTTGCTCGACATTGTTTTGATTATCCATATGGATAGTCTCCTTTTAATTGTGTTAGTGAATTCACTAACAAACACAAACAAGTTATTTTGCTTGCCTTTATTTTATAACATAAGTTAAGAAGTAAATGATTAGATATACAAACACGTTACTATAAAAGGCCACATTTTTTACCATACTCCCCCCCTATGCCACCATTTACTATTTATAGCTATATGCTACTATATACTACCAATTTTCTCAAACAAATCGAAAAATTATGAAACGCCTTCTTATTCTCAGGTAGTCCCTTATTATTTCCATATACAGAAACACCCCCCTATAGGAGTCCCAAACCCCCTTGCTAAAAAATTTTTTTAGTGTATATATTGGTTAACGGTAACTAAACCTGCGATATGTATGGCTATAATGGTAGAACCTGAACTTGGTGTTAAGAAGCCACCAGACTTAAAGACGGTGGACTTGAAGACTCGCACAAAAGCAGCCGCTAATACGGCAAAGGAGCTGGAGATTGAAGGGCTTGACCTAGAGTTGACGGCTGAAGATAAGGATGTAGCAGCTAAATTATCTACATCTTATGCTGAAAATCCTGATACTACCTCTAAAAAGATTACAAATGACAAGGCAGCAGTGTTAACCCCAGCCTCTTTGATACTGACAAACAGTATTTTAGACGAGTTTGGGCAGTCAGTTGTTAAAAGTGCGGTACATATTAGACACACAGTTACAAATAAATTGATATTAGAGACAGAAAATCCAGATGCAAAGGTTCGTCTACGTGCTCTGGAGCTTTTAGGTAAGATTTCTGACGTGGGATTGTTCTCTGAGAAGTCAGAAGTGACTATAACACACCAGTCAACAGATGATTTAAAGGCAAGATTACGTAAAAAATTGGAAAAACTGGCTGAACCTGACGATAAAATAGAAGATGCAGTTGTTATTGATGGTGAATCGTTCAATGTTGATGAAGAATTGGGTATAAAAGATGACTGAAGCGGCTTTAGACTTCTCTGAAGATGAAATTTCGCTCATGTTGGCTAATTTAGACCAATATACGCCTGATGAAGTAACAGAAATTGACAGATTGGTCGATGAATTGTCAAATAGAAAGTATAAAGTCAAGGTTGTAGACGATTTAATCGCTTTTTGTAAGCATATGCAACCTGATTACAAAGTTGGAAAGCATCACAGGATGCTGGCTAACCTGTTAATGGACATCGAGCAGGGACAAAAAGATAGAATATGTGTCAACATCCCCCCTCGACATGGCAAATCCCAGCTGGTGTCCATTATGTTCCCTGCGTGGTTCCTTGGTAGGAATCCTAACAAAAAAGTAATGATGGTATCGCATACAACTGATTTAGCGGTAGATTTTGGTAGAAAGGTACGTAATTTAATTGCGTCTGACGATTACAAGAAGATATTCCCTGAAGTACAGCTTGCTATTGACTCCAAGTCAGCAGGTCGCTGGAACACAAACTACGGTGGCGAGTATTATGCCTGTGGTATTGGTTCTGCTCTTGCTGGTCGTGGTGCTGACCTGTTACTGGTTGATGACCCACATTCGGAACAGGATGTTATTAATGGTAATTTTAGTGTGTTTGAGAAAGCTTATGAATGGTTTACATTCGGTGCTCGAACACGTTTGATGCCTGGAGGCCGTGTAGCTATTATACAGACACGGTGGCATATGGATGATCTTACTGGACGTGTAATAAACGATATGACAAAGAATAGTTTGTCAGACCAATACGAGATTGTAGAGTTTCCTGCTATACTGGATGTTGTGGACAAAGAAACTAATGAACCTGTGCAAAAGCCCTTGTGGCCTGAGTTCTTTGACCTCGAAGCTTTGCTCCGCACTAAGGCCTCTATGCCTGTGTTCCAGTGGAATGCCCAGTATCAGCAGGAACCCACTGCAGAAGAAGCTGCTCTGGTAAAACGTGAGTGGTGGAATACATGGAAAGAAGATAACCCTCCTCCATGCGAGTATATTATAATGTCACTTGATGCTGCTGCAGAAACACATAACCGAGCTGACTATACTGCCCTCACAACTTGGGGTGTATTTTTAAATGAAAGTGATGGTAATTATAATATTATCTTGTTAAACAGCATAAAAAAGCGTATGGAGTTTCCAGAACTAAAAGAATTAGCCATGTCAGAATATTCCATGTGGGAGCCTGATTCGTTTATTGTGGAGAAAAAAAATTCAGGAACAGCCCTGTATCAGGAGATGAGAAGAATGGGATTACCTATACAGGAATACACCCCGCATAGAGGATCAGGAGATAAGCTGGCACGTCTAAATTCTGTATCTGACATAGTATCTTCTGGACTTGTATGGGTTCCTGAGACAAGATGGGCAGAAGAAGTTATAGAAGAGGTTGCAGGATTTCCATTTATGAGTCATGATGACTTAGTGGATTCGATGGTTATGGCACTTATGAGATTTAGACAGGGCGGGTTTATAAGACTACCGAGTGACGAGCCAGAGGAAACGCATTATTTTAGAAGAAAATCGGGTTACTATTAGGGAGTAAATTATGGTTATTGAAAAAGGACTGATGCAGGCTCCTCTGGGTATTGAGGAAGAAGTAAAGACAAGTGGTAAAATGCCAGAACCAAATTTAGAGATTGATATTGTAAATCCTGATATGGTTACACTTGATGACGGCAGTGTAGAGATTACCTTAGTTCCCGGAGCAGAGAATGACGACACCGAGTTTGATGCTAATCTTGCAGAGACATTGGATGAAGATATCCTAGAAAGCACCGCTTCCGAGCTTTTAGATGTTATTGAGAGTGATATGGACAGTCGTAAAGACTGGGCAGATACATATGTAAAAGGGCTTGATGTGCTAGGGTTTCAGTATGAAGAACGTTCTGACCCTTGGGAAGGAGCCTGTGGTGTATACTCTACAGTTCTTGCAGAGGCCGCCATACGGTTTCAGGCAGAGACTATGAGTGAAACATTTCCTGCATTAGGCCCTGTAAAGACTAAAATTATAGGTGACGAGACAAAAGAAAAAGAAGAAGCTGCTGCTCGTGTAAAGGCAGATATGAACTTTCAGCTTACAGAGAACATGGTTGAGTACAGACCTGAACATGAAAGATTATTATATAGTCTTGGTTTATCAGGTTCTGCGTTTAAAAAAGTTTACTATGATCCAAATATGGGCAGGCAAATGGCTGTGTATATACCAGCAGAAGACGTTATAATACCTTATGGTGCGTCACATATAGAAACAGCAGAGCGTGTTACGCACGTAATGCGTAAGACTAAGAATGAGCTTAAGAAGCTACAGGCTAACAAGTTTTACCGTGAAGTAGAAGACTTGGGCGAACCGAAGATGTTTTACTCTGATATAGAAGAGCGTAAAGCAGAAGAAGGCGGTTACTCTCTTACAGATGACTATAGGTACACAGTATATGAGATACATGCAGATATAGTTATTGAAGGTATTGACGATAGTGATGATGACATAGCAAAGCCGTATATAGTGACTATAGAAAGAGGCACTAGCAAAGTATTAGCTATACGTAGAAATTGGAACCCTGATGATGAGTTAAAGTTAAAGAGACAACACTTTGTACATTATGTATATGTACCGGGATTTGGGTTTTATGGTTTGGGGCTTATTCACATTATAGGTGGATATGCTCGTGCAGGTACATCCTTGATACGTCAGCTTGTCGATGCAGGAACTCTCGCTAATCTCCCAGGCGGGTTGAAATCACGTGGGTTGCGTATCAAGGGTGACGATGCTCCTATAGAACCTGGGGAGTTTAAAGATGTAGACGTTCCGTCTGGCAGTATACGTGATAATATAATGCCGCTTCCATACAAGGAGCCAAGTCAGACTCTGTTATCTTTACTGGATAAAATTACTCAGGAAGGTAGAAGACTGGGAGCTATCAGTGATATGAACATATCAGATATGTCAGCAAATGCTCCTGTTGGAACTACGTTGGCATTATTGGAGCGTACTCTCAAACCTATGGCAGCTGTACAGGCACGTGTTCATTATGCCATGAAACAGGAGTTTAAACTTCTTAAAAAAATAATAGCTGAGTACGCAGATTCAAATTATGCTTATCAGCCACAAAGAGGCGAGGTGGGAGCAAAACAATCAGACTATCTGATGGTAGATGTTATACCTGTCAGTGACCCTAATAGTTCTACAATGGCTCAAAGGGTTGTACAGTATCAGGCTGTATTACAAATGTCACAGTCTGCACCGCAGATATACGACTTACCACAGCTTCATAGACAGATGATAGAAGTGTTAGGCGTTAAGAACGCTGATAAACTTGTACCAACAAAAGAAGATATCAAGCCAGCTGACCCAGTAAGCGAGAATATGAACGCACTAGTCGGTAAACCGATGAAAGCATTTATCTATCAGGATCATGACGCTCATATCGCAACTCATATGTCATTCATGCAAGACCCGATGGTTGCACAGCTTATAGGGCAGAACCCGCAGGCAAAACAGATTATGGCGTCCTTACAGGCACATATAGCTGAGCATCTAGGGTTTAACTATCGTAAGCAAATAGAAGAGAAACTAGGAGCTGACCTACCTGCACCAAATGCAGAACTGCCAGAAGATATGGAAGTTAATATTGCACGTCTAGTAGCTCAAGCAGGTAAACAGCTTACACAGGCACACCAGAAACAGGCAGCTCAACGTGAAGCACAGGCAAAAGCCCAAGACCCAATGGTTCAAATGCAACAGGCAGATTTAAAATTAAAAGCTGCTGAAGTACAGAGAAAAGCAAAGAAAGATGCTGCTGATGCCCAGCTAAAAGCTGCTGAACTGCAGAGAAAATCTATGAAAGATAAGGCTGACATAGAAATGGACAAAGCCGAACTTGTTATGGATTCTAAGAAAGAAAAAGCAAAACTTAACAAACAATAAGGATAACAATGAATAGACCTACAACCGTCTTTGACGTGCTTACATTACAAATAGAAGAACAAAAAAATGCTTCTATAAAGTTTCTTATGACAGGAGGGCCGAAAGACTTCTCCCAATATAAGGAAGTTACTGGCTTGATACGGGGTTTCGAGACTAGTATTTCAATTATAAAAGAACTCCAGCGAAAACAAGAGGAAAGTGATGACTAAACCAGATTTACAACAGATTAATGTGTCTGATAAAGACATAGATTTACAATTACCTAAACCTGTGGGTTACAGGATATTGGTAGCACTACCAAAAGTAGAAGATAAGTACGAAGGTACGGAGCTTCTAAAAACAGATAAAGAAAAGCATTTTGAAAATGTAATGTCCATTATAGGAGCTGTGATTGATATAGGTGAACAGGCTTATAGTGACAAAGAACGCTTTCCTACAGGAGCATGGTGTAAGCAGGGAGACTATGTAATGTTTCGTGCTAACACAGGTACAAGATTTAAAGTTAATGGAAACGAGTATCGTCTCATGAACGATGATTCTATAGAAGCTGTTATAGATGATCCTCGTGGCATACAGAAAGCGTAGGAGAGTATAATGGCATTTGAAAAAGTAGAGTATTCGTTTCCAGATGAAGAAAATAAAAAAACAGATATTGAGATTGAGAAGTCTAGTGCTGTCGAAGTTGACTTATCAGGGAAGCAACCAGAAGAAAAGCCTAAAGATAAAGGTGAGCCCGCAGATAGTAAGGCTAGCGATAAAGATGACTTGGAAATCGAAGTCGTTGACGATACACCAAAAGCTGACAGAAACCGTAAGGTATCTGAGCCACCTGCAGATGTAACAGAAGAAGAATTAGGCGAGTATTCTGAAAAAGTAAGGACTAGAATTAAACATTTTAGTAAAGGCTATCATGATGAGAGACGTGCTAAAGAAACAGCAGAACGTGAAAAAACTGAACTAGAACGTCTTTCTCAACAACTTCTTGATGAGAACAAAAAACTAAAAGGAACTGTAGACAAGAACCAGACAGTTTTACTTGAGCAAGCTAAGAAAGTTACTGAAAAAGAACTGGAAGCAGCTAAAAGAGCATACAAGACAGCATATGACTCTGGAGACACAGATGCTGTGCTGGAAGCTCAAGAAACATTAACATCTGTTAAAATTAAAGCTGATAAGCTAGAAAATTTTAAAGTTCCTCCTTTACAGGAAGAAAATACTCCTGTAGAACAGAATAAGAATAACGCTCCAACGATGGATGCACGGACTAAGGAATGGAGAGATTCCAACACTTGGTTTGGTGCAGACGATGAGATGACAAGTCTTGCGTTGGGGTTGCATAGTAAACTTGTTAAACAAAAAGGACAAGATTTTACTAAAACTGAAGAGTACTATGAAGCCATAGATGCTCGGATGCGACAATTATTCCCCAACTATTTTGGGGAGGAGGTTGAAAAACCAAAGGAGGTAGAAAAGTCTAAGCGAAGTCCAGATGTGGTTGCACCCGCTACACGGAGCACAGCCCCTAAAAAGGTTACATTATCGCAAACACAGGTAAACATAGCTAAAAGACTTGGAGTACCACTAGAATTATACGCCAAAAAGGTTGCAGAAGAAATGAGGAAAGAATAATGGTTGAAAATAGACTTGACAGAGAACTTGAAACACGTGAAAGAACAACTCGTAAAAAGGCTTGGCAGCGTCCAGAGACTTTACCGTCTCCTAATCCTGAGCCAGGGTATACTTATCGCTGGATACGAACAAGCACTCATGGGCAGGTAGACGCCACCAATGTATCCTCAAAACTCAGAGAGGGTTGGGAACCCGTAAAGGCAACTGACCACCCAGAAATTACTTTGGTAACTATCGAGAACGAAAAGTTCAAAGATAACGTTGTAATTGGGGGGTTAATGCTTTGTAAGGCTCCGATTGAATTAGTTGAGGAGAGGACTGAACACTTTAAAGAACAGACCACAAATCAAATTAAATCAGTAGACAACAATCTTATGAGAGAAAATGATCCTCGTATGCCTCTATTTCATGAGAGAAAATCGAAGGTCACTTTCGGAAAAGGTAATTAATTTTAATATAGGATAATTTAGGAGACTAATTATGGCTTATCCAACTATAGATGCCCCTTACGGGCTCGTACCCGTTGGTTTGATTGGTGGTCGTTCCTACTCGGGTGCTACTCGCCAAATGAGAATAGCTAGCAATTACGGCACAGCTATTGGCAAAGGTGATTTAGTAAAACGTGTAAGTGACGGAACTATTGATCGTGACGCAGGTACATCAACTTTGCCAGATACTGGCACACTAGGTATTTTTATGGGCTGTCAGTATACTGATCCAAATACCAGTCAGTTAACATTTAACAACCAATATCCTGGCAGTATCGTTGCTAGTGACATTGATGCATTTGTTGTTGATGACCCTGACGTAGTTATGAAAGTGGCTGTTTGTTCTTCAGGAACAACAATGGCAACAGTAGCAAGAACTGTTATTGGTAATAATGTTGCAATTATTAGTAATACACTAAACACTACCAATGGTAGAGGTAAACTAGCCGTTAGCAGTAGTCCTGCTGCTACACTAACACTTCCACTCAAAATAATTGACGTGGTTGAAGATACAAAAACTGGTAGTGACGCATTTCAAGAAGTACTTGTTGTGTTTAATGCCCCCTATGAAGATAGTAATATCCAAAAAGGTGGTCATGCATACCGTGTTGCAACTGGCTTATAAGGGAGATAGACAATGGCGATATCAAGAGCTCAATTACTTAAAGAACTACTTCCTGGCCTCAATGCTTTATTCGGCATGGAGTATGCGAAGTACGGTGAAGAACACGGTGAAATTTTTGAATCAGAAACTTCAGACCGTTCTTTTGAAGAAGAAACTAAGTTGTCAGGGTTTTCTGCAGCACCAGTCAAAGACGAAGGTTCAGCCATCGAATATGACAATGCTCAGGAAGCGTTTACAGCTCGCTACACACACGAAACCGTTGCAATGGGTTTCTCAATTACTGAGGAAGCTATTGAGGATAACTTGTATGACTCACTGTCAGCTCGTTATACTAAAGCATTGGCTCGTGCTATGGCGTACACAAAACAGGTTAAAGCAGCATCTATTTTAAATAATGCGTTTGACTCTGGTACTACATATGGCGATGGGGTAGAACTTTGTTCTACAGCACACCCACTAGTTTCAGGTGGCACTAACTCTAACGAACCAGCTGTTGCTGCTGATCTTAACGAAACTTCTCTTGAAGCGGCAGTTATTCAGATCGGTGGGTGGACAGACGAGAGAGGCCTGAAGATTGCGGCTAGACCTCGAAAGTTGGTTATACCTACAAACCTACAGTTTGTGGCAACTAGGTTGTTAGAGACAGAAGGACGTGTCGGAACTGCGGACAATGATTTGAACGCACTTAAGAACAACGGTTCTATTCCAGAAGGCTACACTATCAATCACTATCTGACTGATACAGACGCTTTCTTTATTATGACTGACGTTCCAAATGGTTTAAAACATTTTACACGTAGTCCAATGGCAACATCTATGGATGCTGACTTTGACACAGGTAACAGCAGATACAAGGCAAGAGAAAGATATAGCTTTGGCGTATCTGATCCGCTGGGTATCTTTGGTTCCCCAGGAGCCTAACTAAATTTAAAGGGTGGCTTGATAGTCACCCTTTTTTACTATATACTAAAATAAATTAACCTTGACAGCGTAAGCTGACAGTAGCCGAGACAAGGAGAATAACATGGCTAATACAACTTTTAACGGTGCAGTCCGCTCCGAAAACGGATTTAAAGCAGTAGCAAAGAGTTCTACTCTAGGAACATTTACTGACCATATTGTTGCTACAAGTGGTGGCGTTCTTGAAGTACAAAAAGTTGCTACTTCTGGAAGAGATAACATAGTTGCTGCAGGAACAACAACTGGTGCAAATAACGCTAGTCTAGGCACAGCAGCTACAATCCTTAATATAACACCTAATGCACATGGTTCTGGTATTGCTGATGCAGCAATTAACACTTTTGTAAACAAAATTGGCGGTGATATCGTTACTACAATTCTTATAGACCTTCATGGAGGTTTAGCATCTGGTGGAACTGCTAATGACGCTATTGGTACAGATGGTGGAGCGGCTAATGCTTATATTGCTGAATTAACCAGTGCAGTAAATGGTATTCCCTATAAATTAGAGTTTATTTGTTTGGAAGTACCTACAGGTGGTGATCCAGATATCAACTTAAATTGCTCTGCAACAGGTACTACAGCAGAAAATGCTGCTTTAACAAGTGGAACTGAGTTATTTAACAATGGTGATTTAACTTTAGGTTTACATAACGAAGCAGATGCAGGAGCTACTCTAGCGGCTTTGAGTAAGAAATATCTTTACCTTACAACAGGGGATGCTACGGAAGCTGCGTATACAGCTGGAAAGATTGTAATTAAAATCCATGGTGCGGCTTTTGATTATGCCAATGGCTAATTTAAATATCAGGAGATACGTATATGGGATTATCAGATGTAAAAGTCTTAACAATAAGTGATGAGAACGCAGCTTCTGCAAATCGTTTAGTTACCGCAGCTAGACCAAACACTTCTGCTACAATGGCTAACACTACTTTTGCAGGAGGAGCAGCTAGAAATGTTACAGTAACAACTGCTGGTACAGGTGACAATGCTAAAACCTGTACCATAACAGGCACAGATGTCTTTGGTGATGCCATGACAGAAGTTATAACTTCTACTGGTTCTGCCGAAGCTGTTGCAGGAACTAAACTTTTCTTGACAGTAACTGCTGTAGAGTGCTCAGCACAGTATGCAGCAAATATAACAGTCGGTTCAGGAACATTATGTGCTCAAGCAGTATTAGGGAGCAATAGAGTTAGACTTAAGGGCATGTCTATAGTATCAGGTGGTACTGCAGGCACTTTAGAGTTTATTAATGGAGCTCCTGAAGATGGCACTACTATATTTAAAGCTAGAACTATTGGAACAGCAAATACAACCGTAGACAGGACTATACCTTCAGAGGGTGTATTATTTGAAGATGGTTTGTCTGTAAAATATACAGTTGACGTAGTAGATATGTTAACAATATTCCATGCTTAGGAGGTTTCTATGAACAGAAGCAGTATGCCAACACAGTTAAAAGGCAAATCAAAGACCAATAAAAAGTTTCCAGACTTAACAGGTGATGGAAAAATAACACAGGCTGACATACTTAAAGGCAGAGGTGTTAAAGGCTTTAAGACTGGTGACAAGGTAAAAAACACTGGCGGAAGCAAAGAACTAAAAGAAGGTAGACCTAAAACAACTGATGTAGCTGGGCCTAAAAAATTTAAAAGTAAAAAAGGGGTAGATAGGGGAGGAAGAGATTTTTTCCAAATGCTAGAAGGGACAAAAAATGTTCCTGGTTCTGGTTTTATGACTCGAGACCCTAAAACAGGTAAAGAGATGCCTGTTAATCGAATTAGTGATTTGAGTACTAAAAGGAGAAGAGACAAAATAGCAAGGGAGGTACCTTCTTTAAAAAAAGAATTTTCAGGGCCTAAAGTAACTATGGATTCTTCAGTAGCTATGGAGAGAGCTAAGAATAATCCTACATTTGAAGCAAAAAAAGGTGGTAAGGTTAAGAAAAGTAAAAAACCTAGAGGTTGTGGTATGGCTTCAAAAGGTGTTAGAAACGCTAAAATGATAACTATGAAAGGTAGTTAATATGGACGAAGAAGAGCAAAGGTTAAGAGAAGAATACTTTGAAGGCCCTGCTTCTGACCAGTTTAGTTTAGCTCAATTTTTTATACAAAATGGTAGACCTGATCTAGCTGACAAAGAGAAAAGAAACATGCCTAGAATGAAAAAAGGTGGGGCAGTTAAAAGAAACAAACCTAAACCTAAGAAAGGCTCTACTGTTCGTGGGTCTGGAATTGCTAGACAGGGTGTTAGGAAAGCAAAAATAAGATAAGGAGATTATATGTCAAATTTAAAAATGGTTGAGGTTGGCACTGATAAAAAAGGCGAGTCTTTGTATAATGTAAGACACAAAAGCGGAGAGCTTGTTTCTACAGAAACACTTTCTAAAAAAGAGGCTGAAAAAATAATGCAAGGACTTACAAAAAAAGGAAATACTAAAACTAAAAAAGCTGGTAAGTAATGGCTACTTCGGGAACCACGGGGTTTAATTTAGACTTTACAGAGATAGCCGAAGAGGCTTGGGAACGTGCTGGTAGAGAAATGAGGTCAGGTTATGACCTAGCTACAGCCCGTAGGTCTATGAACCTAATGACCATAGAATGGCAGAACCGTGGTATTAACATGTGGACTATAGACAGTGGAACTCTATCTATTACATCTGGAACTGCACAGTACGACTTACCAGCTGACACCATAGATTTATTAGATCAAGTTATAAGAACAAATGCAGGTAATGCTTCTACACAATCTGACCTCACTATAAGTCGTATAGGCGTAAGTACGTACGCATCAATCCCTAACAAGTTAACAACTGGTAGACCAATACAGGTATTTATAGAGAGGTTACTAACACCTAGAATAAACCTATGGCCTGTACCTGACCAGAGTTATACATTTGTGTATTTTAGAATGAGAAGAATACAAGATGCAGGTAATGGTGTAGAAACCTCAGATGTTGTATTTCGTTTCTTACCTTGCCTTGTTGCAGGTCTGGCTTACCACATTGCTATGAAAGTGCCTGAACTGATGGGTAGAATTGACATGTTAAAAAAAGTATACGATGAACAATATGCATTAGCTGCTGGTGAAGATAGAGAAAAAACATCAGAAAATTTTATTCCAAGAATAGGTAGAATATAATATGCCATCTAAATATGCTTCAAGTAAAAAAGCACTAGGAATATGTGATGTATGTGGGTTTCAATATAAGCTACGTGAACTACGAAGCGTAATTACAAGAGGTGTAGATACTAACATCAAAGCTTGTGATGACTGTTGGGATGAAGATCACCCACAGAATGAACTGGGTAGGTACCCTGTACATGATCCACAGGCTATACAGAATGCAAGACCTGACTTTGCAGAGTTACATGATAGCAGAAATATTCAGTATGGGTTTAATCCTGTAGGACGTGGCAAAGACCCTTTCTCTCTTACACCCAATGATTTAGTGGCTACAGGCACTGTTGGTACAGTATCGGTAACTATAACGTAATGAGGCAACTATGAACTACACTTCATTAAAAGCAAACATAGCAGATGTATGTGAGAATACATTTACAGATGACCAGTTTGCATTGTTTGCCCAACAGGCAGAGCAGAAGATATTTAATACTGTAGACCTACCAGTGATGCGTAACGTAGATAGTGGTAGCTTAACTGCTGGTAATGAGCTGTATACTACACCTGATGGATATTTATATACTTATAGTTTAGCAATAGTAAATAACGATACTCAGACTTTTTTGTTAAATAAAGATGTTAGTTTTCTAAGAGAGGCATACCCCGTAACTACAACTGCTAAACGTGGGCTACCAAAGTTTTATGCTTATCACAGCACTTCAGGTTCAAATGTAAAGTTTATGTTTTCTCCAATTCCAGACGCTAATTATACATTAGAGCACATATATGCTAAGTATCCTACGTCAATAGTTACTGCAGGCGGCACATATTTGGGAGATAATTTTGACACAGCACTGTTGAATGGTGCTTTGGTAGAGGCCATAAGATTTATGAAAGGGGAAGCAGATATGATTGCTCTTTATGAAAAACATTATTTACAGTCTATAACTTTACTTAAAAATGCTTCAGATGGTAAATTACGTCAAGACGTATATCGTTCTGGACAAGTCAAGAATCCGGTTAGCTAGAGGTTTATATGGCAATAAAACAAGCTATGTGTACATCGTTTAAACAGGCTCTATTAGATGGAGAGATGGATTTTAGTAGTGATACATCGCAAACATTTAAAATAGCTTTGTATACATCAAGTGCAGACTTGAGTGCTTCTACTACAGCTTATTCAACTACTAACGAGATATCAGGAACAGGTTATACTGCAGGAGGTAACACGTTAACAATAGCAAGTAATTCAACTACGTCCGGAACTACAGCGTTTGTAGATTTTTCAGACACAAGCTGGACTTCCTCTTCTATAACAGCTAGAGGAGCTTTAATATATAAATCTGGAGGTACTACTCCTTCAGTCGCAGTATTAGATTTTGGAGAAGATAAATCGTCTGTATCAGGTACATTTACTATAACGTTTCCTGCTGCAGACGCTAGTAACGCTATAATCCGTATTGTATAATATTATGTTATGGTGTATTAGTATTTTAAGGAGATTTTAGATGGCTACTCAATATACTTCTATATTAAAACTTGCTCTACCTGTACAAGGTGAGTTGAGTGGTACATGGGGTACTGCAGTTAACGAGCAGGTAACCTCCATGGTAGAAGAGGCTATTGCTGGGTTAAAGACTATAAACACCTGGAGCACTAACTCTGCTACTTTATCAACGGCAGATGGGGCAACATCTGAATCAAGAGCTGCAATACTAAATCTCACAGACACAACTTCTGACCTAAGTGGTGCAGCAACTCTTATATGTCCAGCTGCAAGTAAAGTATACATTGTAAAGAATGCTACTGGACAGCAGGTTACAGTTAAAACAGCTTCAGGAACTGGTATCGCTATACCTAACGGAACAACAGGGTTTGTGTATTGTGATGGCACAAATGTGTTGGAAGCAATTACCAATGTAACTGGAAACATGACAATAGGTGGTAACTTAACGGTTACAGGCACGTTAGACTTAACTGATTCTAATTTCTCAAATGTTGGCAGTATAGCATTAGACTCAATAACTAATGACGGTACTGATATAACATTAGATTCTTCTAATGACATAGTTATTGATGCTGCTGGTGGTAATATAGAGTTTAAGGATGACGGAACTTTACAGTTAGTCATAGACATGGATGGAACTGCAGGAGCACAGGTTGTTAAACTTGGTGTAGATTCTGATGATTTAATATTTCAACAATATGATGGTAACGAAGTTGTTCGTATAGCTGATGATAGAAAGCTATACTTTTTTGATAAAGGTGGAGAACACATATCCTCTGATGGTACAGACTTTACACTTGCATCAGGAAATGACATTAACCTAACAGCAACAACAGATATAAACGTACCTGCAAACGTAGGGTTAACATTTGGTAATGATGCAGAAAAAATTGAAGGTGATGGCACAGACCTTACTATCTCAGGAAACAACATAAATCTCACTGCTGTTGCTGATGTTATAGTTCCCGCTAACGTAGGAGTTACATTTGGCACTGGGGAAAAAATTGAAGGTGATAATACTGATTTAACAGTGACATCTGGGGGTGCGATTAATCTAACAGCTACAACAGATGTTGTAGTCCCTGCTAATGTAGGAGTTACGTTTGGTACTGGAGAAAAGATTGAAGGTGATAGCACCGATTTAACTGTAACTTCTGGCAATGATATTAATTTAACAGCAACAACAGATATTAATATACCTGCTAATGTCGGTTTAACTTTTGGCGATGATGCAGA
>VTLG01011685.1_pt1 | contig 15507 bp, 11 predicted proteins | sample 4694571 | NCBI WGS metagenome assembly VTLG01 (sample SAMN12604809, study PRJNA352737) | marine metagenome | biome: ENVO:00000447; feature: ENVO:00000209|ENVO:00000569|ENVO:01000036; material: ENVO:00002151; isolation source: viral sequences binned using virsorter ...
TTTACCTATTTCTTCAGATAATGTTTTTATATCATTATTTAAAGCTGCTCGTCTAGCTGTTTCTAAATTTAATGATTTACCTGTTAGTAATTCAGCTTCTAATTCTGCTGATATAGATGATTCAAAGTCTAATAATGAGGAAGCTATACCATCAATAGTATCCATTTCTAATCCTAACTTTTCTGCTGCTAATACTGCTTCAGTGATGTTTTTTTCACTCATCCCTAAACTAACAGTCATAGCATCGGACATATTTCCAACTTTTTCCATCACACTTCCAAAGTTAAGTGCTGTTTTTTCTTCTTTTACAAAAGTTTTAAATCTTTTTTCAACATTTTTAGATATTTCTTTTGTATCTTTATTACCTACTTTAGCTAGTAAGGCAAATCTAGAAGCAGCTTCAGCAGATAAGCCCATATTTTCTGTTAATTCAGCAACTTCTAATATAGTTTCAGGTGTAAATACTACTGCTGCATTTCTGTTTAACTGTTCTGATAATGTAACTGCTGCTCCTATATACTCAGCTGTAGTAGTTAAACTAGTATTTAAGTTATCAAATTCTTGAACATTTTGACCTGCTAATTGCCTAAATTCCTTTTGTGCATCTTGGACTCTTCCTATACCTGATATAATAGCACCTATAACAACAGCAGGATCTGTTAATGAGTCTGCTAGATTTGTAACTGCTGATTGTATTCCTACAAATAAAACATCTAATTTTGAAATTTCTTCACCTGATCGAACTGCTTCATCAGCAAAGTTCTTCATATCATCAGCAACTTTATCAAGGTTAAATGCAGCTGCAATTTGACCCCCTGATTCTTTAATTCCTTGTAATAATTTACCTGATACTCCTAATTTTTCATTAACTTCAGCTCTTACTGCTTGTTCTTCTTGAATTTTTTTAACAATATCTTGAGATATATCAAATCTAGACTTTTGAGCTGCAACTAATTCTTGTTCTTCTTCAGTTAATTCTTTTTTCTTTGCTACTTGAGTAGCTAAAGTATCTAATTCTTTAATTGCTGCTTCTGCTTTTGCTCTTTCAGCTTGTAACTGTTTGTCGGAGATATCTAATATACCTTCTTCAACTGCAGCCATTTTTCTAGCTACACTTATTAAAGTATTATACTCTTTTGTAGCAGATTTGATATTATTTCTTTTAACACCTAACCCCTCATTAATACCTTTTAAGACCTGTTGATAGTCTCTAAAGGACATATTTAACTCATCCTGTGCGGCTTTTGTATTCTTTATATTATCAGCTCCTTTAGACATATTAGGTTTTTGTTATAAATATCGGAAGGCATCATTTTCTAGATGCCTTCGTTGTATAATTTGTGCTTTTTGAATTAGATTCAGCAAACGCTGGTTTGTTTATAGTACCATCTGTATTAATTACTGTTCTACCTCCTTTACCTTGTTGTGCTTTTTTATACTCTTCATTTTCTTTTCGATGATAATCATTTATTTGATGAAAAGTAAAATTCCGAAGCCAAATAGGCATATTGTAGATAGTATGCCAATCATATCCTCCTTTACCATAAAATACTATTTCATGGATTTGTTGGAATAATTGTTTACGATACTGGAGCGTCAGGCCAAAAAAAGTTTAAAGATATAGGGATATCGACGTCCTCCTCACCGCCGTCCCCTGTTTCCACAGTGACTTTTAAATCAACATCTGGTTGAAAGTTGTTAATATATTTTCTAAATGCTCTTGAATCTCTAGCTAGGAAATGGTAGTCAACAAATTCTCTAACTGTTTCATTTTTTTCATCACCGTTAATTGATAATAACATATATTTTAAACGTGTTGATAATTCTGGAGATGCATTTTTATTAATTTTTTTAAGTCCTTCTACTTCTTTTGTTATCTTTTCCTCATCTCTTTGAGTTAAAAGTTTGAATGTAATCTTTGTATCTGTAGTTGGAGTTGTCCATTCAAATTCATTTTTACCTGAAAATGTTTTTTTATCTAATTTTTTATTTTCTAATTTAGATAAATCAACTTGATGTTTTTCTCCTTTTAATTCAAACTCATAATCTTTACCATAACCTAATATTCTAGCTGCTATTAAGATTGCATTTTTATCACCAATCAATAAATCTTTATAATCAATTTTAGATACGATTAAAGCTGATAATAACTTATCTATAACTGTACCCTTATTAATATAAGATTGATTAGTTAAAATATCTTCTTCTTTTGCAGTCATATATTTCATCTCTATCTTACCACTTGACAGTGGATTTTCTTTCTCGTAAAGTAAACCTTGTGATGGGAGTTCTATTACTTCCGTGGGGAATTTATGTTTTTGTTCCATAGTTCTTATTAGTTAATAACTTTATTTTATGTCTATACATATATAACATAAAAAAAAGCTCGACAAAAGCCAAGCTTAATTTTAAAAAAATAAAAATATGTTGTATTAGAAATTTAAGATACAATAATCCATCGCTATAGTCAATGTGATCGTCTGAGCCTCTGCCTCAGTATCCCAATTATACCCTTTGAACGCTGCGTCCTTAATAAATGCTCCTTTAATAATCCATTCTGAAACAACGTCTCCGACTGGACCAAGAACATTAATAGTAAGATCTTTTTTATAGAAATCAGAATAACCATCTCTACCTGTTACAGATTCGTGATGTAATCTTACCCATTCCATTACGGCTTGAGCTCCTGATGGAGTAATTGGATCATATAGAGTCATCGTTAAATCACCCCATTTTGCTTTTCCTTTTACTTTTCTATAAGTGTTTATATGATTTAATACAATTTCACCTTGTTCTATCTTGAGTTCACCTATTTCTTTTATCATATACGAGGGAATGCCCGCTACGTACATTATAAACCTATTGGCTACTTTTGGCTCAAAAGCGGTAAAAAATATTTCATTTGGGTCTAATACTGCCATTTTTATTTTATTTTTGTTTTGTTATTCATTTATAAATATTATACTCTTCAACTTTTATGATGGGAATGTTGCTCCTGTTGGTAAAATGTTGAAATCTAAGTAAATAAATTCAGCTGTTTTTGTTGGTTGTAAATAAATAGCACCTATTAATTGATTTCTATCAATTACATCTGGTGTATTATTTGAATCATCCATTACTACTTTAAATGCATATAATCCTTGTCTTTGTTGAACATTTTCTAAATAAGGATTAACTTGAGCTAAAAAGTTATTTCTAGTAGCTGTTGTGTTTTGTTCAAATACTAAATTATCTGCTACTTGTGAAATATATGATTTAAGTTCAATTAACAATCTTCTAACATTTACTCTATCTAAAGCACTTGCTTTTGTTTGTAATGTTTTCTGTCCAAATACTACAACTCCTCTTCCTGGGAATGTTGCTATTGGATTTACTTTACCTGTATATAAACTATCTCTATTTGCTTGTGTTAATTTTCTTTCAGCTTGTCTTACTGTTCCTAATCCACCTCTATTAATACCTGCTGGTGCAAACCAAGCTTCTCCTGCTTTATCATTATAAGCATATACTCCTGGTATCATTGTTGAAGCTGGTACCCAAACTAATTGTCTTGAGTCTGGATCTGTTACTTGAACCCATGGCCAATAAGCTGCTACATAAGAAGAATCTAATGTTGCTGCTGTAGTTGTAGCTGCTGTTATAGTACTTGAATAATACTCAAGATCCATTACTACAATTGCATCACCTCTATTTTCTACATTTGAAATTAATGTATTAAGTGGACCTGCTTGAGTACCTCCTGAATACACTAAACCAGGTGCTGTTATTAAATTATATTTAAAGTCATCTTTATTTGCTAATATATTAAATGCATCTATATAATTAGATCCTGATACACCTTGAGTATCAATATTAGTAATTTTATCATAATAGAAATCATTTGGTCCTACAATATTACCTACTGCACTGTCAAATGATCCACTTTGAGTTAATGGTATTGAAGATGTGTACGCTGCTTTAGCATTTCCATCATTATCAAAATAATCTGGTGTTTTTTTCAATACTTCTTTTACTCTTACATATCTTGAAGCATTTGGATATGATCCTGATGATTGTAAATAAACATCAGTTCCTGATCCTATCATATTAGTTCTTTGATTTCCAACTATTCTTTCAATATAATTTGAAGATTTTGGATCTAATGAAACATTAGCAAAAGTTTCTACTACTGATTTATCTTTTGTTTTATCATTACCTTGTCTAATGATTAATGAAAATACACCTGCATTTACATCTGGGTTTGTTATTTCCCATCTAAAGTTATCAGCCGACCCACTTACAAGAGCTCCTGTTGTTGATTCTAAGCCATAACTATTCATCATATTACCTTCACTTAAGGTTTCTAAAATGAATGTATCTTCGTTATTTATTTGTCCAGCACCTAATGTAATTGTAACATCTGTTGCTGCTACTAAATCACCTGCTACTACTTGATATGTACAAGCACCTGTTATACCACCTGCTGTCATAGTAGTTGCGTCAAATGTTAGTAATGAAGCGTCTGTATAACCAGTACCTCCACCTCCTACACCATTTGTGTCTTTTATAACAAATGTTGTTACTGATGATTCTAAATTAGCATTTGTTACTGTAACTACCCAATTTCCTAATCCTGAAAATGCAGTACCTATTGTAGCATCACCTAATGCATTAAGTTGAGCTGCTGTTAATGTAATAGTAGTAGCTGTATTATAACCCGATGTACCTACACCAGAAACTGTTGCTTTTGTTGGTATTCCTGTTGCGCCTGTTGATATTATATATGTAGCTCCTGTACCACCACCTGTTGTAAAGGCATCTAAGTTTAAAGCTGCTGAATCAGCTAAATTATTACCACCTACTATAGTACCTGCGTTTACTGTTAAATTATTATTTGTCCCATTATATTTTCCTGTTAATGCTACTGTTGCTGTTGCTACAGCTCCTGTTCCTGGTGTTGATGTTAATGGAATGTTATCAATAGTTCCTACTGCTGTACCATCTCCTACTGCTGTACCTACTCCTGATGTAAAAGCTGTTGCTCCTATTAATAATGATCCTCCACCTCCTAAAGCAGTTCCAGCAAATGTTAAAACACCACCAACTGCAAAATCCGAACCTGAGTCAGTTGGGACTATTGAATTTAATGAACCTGTTCCTGTTGTAACAACTGTAAACGTTGGTATTGTTGGAGATTCTCCTGCTGCTGTAGCTGTGTATGTTGGAGTTACTGTGTTAGAACCCGCTACTAAATCTTGAGGTGCAGCATCAAATACTTGACCAATGGCTCCATCGGCGTTTGTTGTACTTGCTGGACCTAGGGATCCTGTTAGATTAACTATATTTATTTTTCCACTTTCAATAGCATTATATACTTCAGTTGAAACTGCAGGTGAAAATGATTCTGAGACAACTCTAGTTACTAATAATGAACTACCTCCATTTTGAAAATAATTAAACGCTGATATTGAAGTAAAGTAAGAGTACGTATCTGATCCACTTGTGAACGTACTTCCAAAATTAGCTAAATATTCACTATAGCTAGTTACTAGTTTAGGAATATTAGGTTGACCTTTTACTGTAGGACCAACTATTGCCGCTCCTGCTTGTACAGGTTGTGACGTAATTTGGGATTGATCATTTTCTCTTGCTAATACCCCTGGGGAAATTAATGTTTCTGCCATTGTATGTTAGTTTTTTATGATAAATATATTAAACTTCTTCAAAAGTCTATTTGTCTGGTAAAAACTCTCCAGAATCTAAAGAAATGGTTCCTTGACCATATTTATCTTCTAGTTTTTTGGCTAAAACCCTTTCTTCTTCTTGAATATCAACTAAAGCTTCTTCTAATTGTTTTTTTCTTTTCTTAATTTCTATGAATTGAAGTTCTGTATTTCCTATTATAGCAACTAAATCTTGAAATTTAGTTTTTAAAGTTGATAATTCATCTATTTCACTTTTTTCTAATGTAACTTTTTTTTCTTCCATGTTTATAAATATTAGTTTTTTTATTAAAAATTGATTTAACAGTTACAGCATTTACATTCACAGCTGCTTCCACATTTACATATTACACAATCACATTTTTTCATAATATTTTTTTATTATAAATATTAAGAAATTCCTAATTGTTTATTAATAGCTGATATAATTATAGAAGGTTCTATCGATTTAGTACATTCAAACATTCTATCAGTATCTTTATGATCAGGACACCATTCCCAATCATCTGCTTGTAATCTATGTCTATTAAAACAACCATTACATTTATTAGGATCAGGTGTAAAAATTCTTTCGCAATCACTAAATTCACTATAGGGTTTGCTAAATCCTGATATTAAAATTGTTTTAGTTTCTACAGCCCATGATAACCAACTTAATCCACTTCCTAATCCTATAAATAATTCAGAATTCATTATATCATTTGCTCTATCTTCTAAAGAATAATCACCTGTTTTATCAATAACTCTTTTTAAAGTTCCCCCTAATTTAGAATCATGCCAATCATCTCCTAAAGGTTCATGTGTAATCATTAAAACTTTATAACCTTTATCATTTAAATAATCTATTACTGTTTGCCATCCACCTGGGTAATTCCAATATTTAGCATGGGCTGATGCATGCGGGGCTATACAAACATATTTTTCAAATTGATTTCCTTTATTTTTAAATGTTAATTTAGGTTTTATTTCTTTATAATCTAAACCTAAAATTGTAGTTGCAGTTTTTCCTAAAGAATGGGTTCTAAAATTAGTTGGATTATGTTGTCTATCTATTTTACCAGGGAATTCTTTTCCATTATTATCATCATAATACCACCCAATACCATACATTGCATATAAATCATGAACTTGTCTACCTGGAGTTGTAAATTCTAATTCGGGGTATTTTTCTTCAAACCAATTATTATGAAATGTAGAAACTATAACATCACATTCCCATTTTTTTCTAAATTCATCTACATAAGGAAACCAAGCCATTGTATCCCCTAATGCTTTTGAATCTAAATGAATATATACTCTTTTACCTTTTGGATTATAATGATGTTCAAATATAATTTCATTATTAGATAAATCGGTAATTGTTATTTTATAATTAATATAATACTTCATATTGGTTCTAGTCCACATGTTGTTACTAATTTTACCTTTATGTACTACTTCATTATTATCTTTATTTAAAAATTCAATTTCAAATTCTCCTTTTTTTTCACCTAAGATTTCAATAAAAGCTCCTTTTATAAAATTATGTTTAATTACATAACCTTCTTCTTTAGGTTCTAGTTTTAAATTTGTTAAATTATTATATTCTTTAATTAAAACTTCTTTCATATTGATTTATATATTTTAAGTAATTCTTTACTTCTATTATACCAACTTAATTCTTTAGCTGTTTTTAATGCATTGTCTACATACATTTGGTAGTTGTTAGTAATATGGTTATACCCATCTAACATTTTATATACATCTCTTGGTGCTCTCCAAGCTCCATGAAAATCAACAGTTAACTCCCAATCTGCTATAATAGGGGTTCCACATGCTGCTGATTCTATCATTGTTAAATTAGGGTGACCTGCTTCTAACATTGTAGGATGTAAAAATATTTTATGGGTATTAAATAATTCAACAACTTCTTCTAATGAAGGGTCAAATACCCATTTTAAATTTTTATTTTTGAATAAATGTAAATGGTGATTAAGCCATCTTTTATTATCACTAGGTCCTGCTATTGTTATTTCTTTATCAACTAAATCAGCTAAAGCTACTCCATAATTAAATCCCTTTCGGTCAAATCCTTCATTACCTGCTAAACCATTATTAGCTAACATAAAAAATTCACGTGATTTTTTTCTATCTGGAAGTGGTTTATATTCATTAGTATTAACTCCATGAGCAAAATAAATACATTTTGGATTATCAAAATAATCTACTAAATATTTAGCAGGCATTAAAGATAATATTGAACCTTCTACTGCTTTATTATTTTGCTGAAAAACAAATGAATCTTTACCATAATGATAAACATGATGATCATGTAATTGATAGATATATGGTATTCCCATATCTGCTAATTGTATAGCTAAATTAGCTACATGACAATGTACTATATCATATTGTCCTTTTTTTATATCTGTAATAAATTTTATATCAGTATCATATCCTAATAAATCTAAATTACATTTGAATTCCCATACTATTTTTTCAATAGCTCCCCAAGTTGGTGGGGGTACTGGTATACCACACATAGGATCTAATTGTAGGATTTTCATATGTTTTTATTTTTAGCATAAATCATTCCTAAATTCCAATCTTTATGAATAATTTCAAAATTAACTGTATAGTCACACTTACTAAACATTTCTATAATTTCATATATTTTATGATGAGCATATATGTTATGAACTTCTATAGCAAATTGATTTATTTTTTGGATTTCATTAATATTAGAGTTAATTAATAAAGGATATTCAAAACCTTCAATATCCATTTTACAAAAATCTACTTTACCTAAATTAAATTCTTTAAAAATTTTATTAAAATTGTAATTTTTTGTATCATCATAATATTCATCACTTCTATCACTTATAACTCCTCTAATATTTGTAATTTTAGGAGTTGTAATTGTATTTAATAATAAACATTCATAATAATGTTTTGTACTTTCAAAAGCATATACATGATGGGCTTTTTTACTTATAGCATAATTCGAAAAAACACCAACATTAGCTCCTAAATCTAATACAGTATCTCCCTTTTTAATTTCAACACCAAAACGTTCATATTCATTATCTTCCCAAATTTCTTTGATTACATTTTTTAACCAATTTTTATCAGTATCAATAGGAAAATAATAACCATTTACTAATTTTTTATCATCAATATTTAAATTATTTACTTTCATTCTTTTAAAAATATTAATGGACTGTGGTTATCTGTTGTTTTAATTTCTTGTTCTACTATACTAAATCCTGGTATATGCTTTGTGTATATTTTTTCAGCCGTTCCAACTTTTAATTGTGCTACATTACACACCCATAAATCGAAAGCATCCCATTTTGTAGTGTTTAGTAAATTAACAATATTTGGTAGTTTGTCTTTAGTTATCAAATATGATTGTGCTGGTATAAACGGTGTTACATTAGTATGAATATCTTCTATTTTAGGACCATTTAAATTTCTCGCTTGCCACGGATTACCAAATCCTATAATATCTTGATCTTGTTCATTTGAAATTCTAACAAATCGAGAAAAAGAATTATATAATTCATCAAAATCACTATCAACAATAACATCACCTTCAAAAATTAGTATAAAATCATACTTATTATTGTTTATTTCACATATAGCATTTTTGTGAGCTAAATAACATCCATAATGACCCGGTGCTAATTTATAATATCCTGGTTTTTCTTGTACTTCTGTAGGACGATGGCATGTATCAGTTGGAGGCATTTCTGTCCAAATTTTGTTAATTCTTTGATCATATTCTATTCCTGTGTGTTTGCAGAATTTTTTTATATTTTCAATAGAACGAATTTCTTTTTCGTTTGTAGTAGGTTCTGTTACTAAATGTAATAGTTTTACTTTATAATCAGAAGGAATATATTGAGTTGTATCTCCTTTCCAAGTAAACATACCATTATTATTAATTTTATTTTTAAAATAATTTTTATCTAAATCAAAATAATAACTTTCAATAAATGTTTGAGTATTAGAATTAAAAATATCAAATTTAATTTTAAATTTATCTGTTATTTTATATTTGATTAAATCCCAGAATAATAATTTACCTTCTACTTTAATATTTCGGTTTATTATTTCTTTACCATTTTTTTCAACTGTGTATTTAATTAATTTATCGCCTATTTTATTTGAAATTTGGATAAAAGGTGAAAAATAATTTGGTAAATTAGATGGTAAAATTGTAAAATACTCACATCTAGAAAAGTCTTCATGAATAAAAGTATCTTCAATTTTTGCTTCCCATTTTTTTTCTTCTTCTAAATAAATATTATTTTCATTTTTAAATATATGATAAAATATATTTTCTAATCCATTAGATTCTGATTTGTATTTTGTCATTAAATTATTATAATCCTTCTCCGTCGATATTTTAGGAAGTAATTTATCAAAATAAGAAACTTGAGCTCCTAAAAAATATGTTTTTAAAGTATTACCTTCAAGGGCTTTATGTTTTCCTAAATATGCTTTATAATCATTTAATTTTAAAGAAATATTATCTATATATGATTTATCTTTTAATATATAATCATAATTTAAAAAAAATATATTTGAAATGTTTAAACTTTTTGCTAATTTTATACCATTATAATAATTACTATAACAAGCGGGACCATGATATATATCATTATTGTGAGTTTTTAAATTTATATCATAATCATAAAGATTAGTATTTCCATAAGATCTATTATAGTAAGTATGTTTTGTTAAAATATTAGAACTATCAAATATGCAATAATCAACAAGTTCTTGAAGATCTTTAGGAATAGGGACGTGTGATGTTAAAATTATTTTTCTTTTTTTATCTCTTTTTTTAATTTCTTCAATACATTTTTTTGTAGTTTTGGTAATACTATCAGAAATAGGATATGTTGAGATAATAAAAGCTTCTTCTTTTGGTTTATTGTTTATAGGTTTATTATTTAATATTTCTTTTATTATTGGAATATTTTTATTAGTATCTTCAAAATCTAAATATGTAACTTCTTTAAATTTATCAAAATAATTTAAGTAAACTGATAGGTCATATATTGCTAAAGGTATTTTATGTGATATTGCTTCTCTTATAACTAAAGGCATTGTTTCTTTATCAGTGTCAGTACCTCTAGATGTAAATAAAAATAAATCCATACAACCATAAAATCTTTCTACATCTTTTCTTTCATCCCACCAAGTAATATTTGGGGGTTTATTATTCATTAAAGGTTCCCAATAAAATTTAAAGTTGTCAGCTTGATTTCCTAAACAATGAAATTCATAATTAGGTAATTTTTTAGCATATTCAAAAAATTCAGCTTGATTTTTTCTAGGAGTAAATAAACCTACATGAAGTATATGTTTTTTAGATGGATCTAATCCTAATCCTTCTAATGTTTTTTTTCTGTCTAATCTATCTTTATATTCAATAGGATATTCTACTAATATTTTTGGAATATTATCTATATTTTTATATTGTTGAATTTGCCAATTAGATACAAACATAAATTTATCTGGGAAAAATACTTTATTATCTGTATTCATTGATGAATCATGAGATGTTTCTACTAAAAAATATTCTCTATTTGGATTATAAAGTTTTTCTGCTACTTCATATCTCATAAAATATTCAGGTATTTCTTCACAATGAACAATATCTGGTTTTATTTTATCTATTATTTCTAAAACTTCAAATTTGTCATCTCCTATAGTATATAACCTTCCTCCTATTAAATTTTTTATTCTATCTAATTGAACTATAAATTTTCCTCCTGTAGAATTATTATATTCTATTACATGAATTTCAAACTCATCTTTTAATAATTCTATTTTTTTAAATAAATATTGTGGTAAGCCCCCTGTTGATAAGTGGGGTGCAATATATAGAATTTTCTTCATTTAATAACTTTAGTTTTTCGTAATATACAACCTTTTTTATTTCAATCCAAATTAAACTCCTATTACTTTATCTATATCAGTTCGGTCAACTCCTATTATTTTATCTATTGAAGTAGCTTCTACTCCTAAAAATTTACCTGCTGCCCATCCTGATACTGATGAAGTAAAATGTAATCTTATTGGATATGTCCCTGTAGTTCCACCATAAAATCCTGTTAAAGTTGTTGTTGGTAGAGTTCCTGGTTGCCTTACTGCATAATCAGCTGGTCCATCTAATACACAAATACAAAAAGCATTACTTTCTGATATGGCTACTGATGCTGAGTCATTTAATGCTAAAGTATTCCATCCTGATGTAAAAGTATGTGTACCTGCGTAATATCTTTCAGATGCATTTGAAGAATATCTGGAGTAATCTTGTTTTTCTATATCTCTAACTCCAGTTCCATCAAATGCTTGAAGACCATTTGTTGAATTTTGTGCTTTTACTATTACAGGTTCATCATTACTAAAACTTCCATATCTATATACTTCTATTTTAGGATTAGTTATTGTAGTTGTGTATGCTGATGTATTAAAATACATAAAATATCTATAAATAGCAGTATTTGTTCCTCCACCCCTTGCTGCTACAAAACTAATACCAAAAGCTGGAGATGAGTTTGCAGGATTAACAGATAAAAATGAACCCGAGGCTAATCCTTGAGCTCCTAAAAATAGAGGTTCACCAGTAACACTAATTCTTCCATCTCTTGTTGGGTTAATTGTAACATTAGGCATAATTAAAACTGTTTTTGAGGTAAATAATAAGTTGTTGCATTAAAATAACCATTAGTAGTAGGTGATATTGTTAAAGATTGCCAAGTTAAATTAGGAATATTAAATATATCATCTTCAGTAGTATTATTATTCCACCAAGTTGCTTTTCCTCCCACTTTCATTAATGATGATAAAGATGAACTAAAATTTATACTATTATTGTCTCCATAAGTGTCATAAAATAAACCATCATAAGTTGATAAAGTATCTTTAACATCAAACCAACTACTTGTTATAATAGTTACATTAGTTTTTTCACTAGCCCAAGCTTGAGCTTTTGGTATTACTTGTGGGTGGTTTTCTATTATTGTATGTGACGCGATTGTATGTGTTTGTATATAATTTGCTGATATGCCCATACCGAATCCTATTTCCAATATATCTCCGCCGTTTTGACAAATATAAGCAGCAGAAGCTGACATTATATTGTCTTCCCAATCCATCATTACTTCATATTGTGTATCATCTTCAGTGTAATAGATTTTATTAGATTCGAATACTAATGTTTTATCTATATAACTCATATTATGATAATTCTATATAATCATTAGAAGGTTTGAAGAATATACTATTATCACTTGGGTCAATTACATACCCTACAATTCTTACTATATCACCTGAATCTGATGGTTTATCTACTGATACTTTTCCAATTTGTTCTAAATATACTCTATCTCCAGCAGCTGGTGATGTACCTTGTATTCCCGAAGCTACGCACACTATACCTTCCATTAACATACCATTCGTAGTTGAGTTACCTCCTAAAGCGATTCCTAATAATCCACCGGCATTTGCTTCAGAATTTTCAGATGCTACAGACCATCCTTGTGAAGAATTATAGAAATATAAAAATCCTGCTGCTACTGTAGAACCACCTACTTTCCATACGTTTGTTGGTCCTACTTGATATTCACCTGCTGTATCTATTCCTGTAGCATCAAAATCTGCTAAACTTAAAGTTACATCTGTATTTAATGTAGCTGAAGCTGCACCATCTATTAAGGTTGGTGCTGTAGCTGTAACAGTTATTGATGCTCCTGAACCTCCTATAACACCTGATGAACCACTTGAACCTGAAGAACCTGCTGAACTTGCTGAACCTGATGAACCTGCTGATGCTGATGTACCACTCTCCCCACCAGATGAACCTGAAGATCCTGCCGTTGCTGATGAACCAGATGAAGCACTACTACCTGATGAACCTGCTGAACCTGATGAAGCTGATGTTGATGATGCACCTGATGTTCCACCTCCTGATGAACCACTTGAACCTGCACCAGATGAACCACTTGAACCTGATTCTCCTGATATTCCATCTGCCCCACATACTCCTGAAGTACCTGTAGTACCTGAAGTACCATTTTCTCCTGAAGAACCATCTGAACCTGAAGAACCTGAAGAACCTGAAGTTGATAATAAAGAATGTCCACTTTCACCTGCTATACCATTTGTACCACTTGTACCCACAGAACCTGAAGATCCTGAAGTACCTGCTGAACCTGATGAACCACTACCATCACCTGATGAACCTTGTGTACCAGCAGAACCTGAAGAACCTGCTGAACCCGAAGAACCTGCTGAACTTGCTGTTGCTGATGTACCACTATCATAACCACGTCCTGAAGTTCCTAACGAACCTGATGAACCTGATGATGCACTTGAACCTGTTGAACCTGAAGAACCTGAAGATGATGATGATGAAGAAGTACCAAATGAACCATCTATACCACCAGTACCTGATGAACCTGATGAACCTGATGAACATGATGTACCACTTGTATTATAACAATCAAATTTTCCAGGTTCATATTCTGTTGCTCCTGAAGAACCCATTGAACCTCCAGAACCTGAAGATCCTGAAGAACATGATTCTCCTGATGAAGCACATGAACCTGATGAACCTGGTTCACCTGTTGTTCCAAAAGAGCCACTTGAACCTGATGAACCACTAGAACCTGATGAAGCTCTTGAAGCAGATGAACCACTAGAACCTGATGTTCCTGATTCTCCAGCCATTGAATCAGTACCTTCTGTACCTGAAGATCCTGATGAACCCGAGGTTGCTGATGTACCACTACCATAAGAATAGCCATATGTTCCTATTGAACCCTGAGAACCTGATGAACCTGATGAACCTGATGAAGATGATGAACCTGAAGAACCTGCTGAACCACTTGAACCTGATGAAGCTGAAGCTCCTGATGTAAATTGAAAACACCATGTAAAAGGTACTGATGTAGTAAATGTAAAAGAATCACCTCCAACTAAACTTAAACTTACTGTATAATAATTAGATGATATACCATCAGTGCATGCTGTTACATTATATGTTGTTGAATTTCCTAATGAATTATAAACAATTAATTGAGGATTATTTGATCCTAAACTACTTAATAATAAATCTTTAAGTGCATCTCCTTCTGTATCAGTATCATTAAGATATAATAATGAAATATTAGTTGAACCTGCATTATCATAACCAAAACTTGATGCATTTGGTGTTGTTAAAGGTGTAGCAATAAAAGTATAACAACCTCCATCTAATCCTGATGATGATGCTGAACCTGATGAACCTGCTGATGCTGATTCACCTGATGTACCTCTTGAACCTGATGAACCTGAAGTACCTGAATCTGCACTTTGACCACTAATACCATCTTCACCTGTTGTACCTGTTGAACCTTCTGAACCTGAAGATCCTGAAGATCCTGATTCGCAAGAAGTACCATCTGAGCCACACCCTGATGTAAATTCTTTTCCATCACCTCCTGTTCCAAAATATTGTCCTGATGTACCATGTGATCCAGATGAACCACTAGAACCTGATTCGCAAGAAGTACCATCAGAACCACATGAACCACTAGTACCATCTTCTCCACTAGTACCTACTGAACCTGAAGATCCTGAAGAGGATGCTGTTGCTGATGTACCACTATCATAACCACGTCCTGAAGTTCCTATTGAACCTGAAGAACCTGATGATGCTGAAGAACCTGAAGAACTAGATGATCCTGATGTTCCAGCTTCTGATGCTGATGTACCTGATGAACCTTCTGAACCTGATGAACCTTGTGAACCTGATGTTCCTGATGTA
>VTLG01004684.1_pt1 | contig 15504 bp, 27 predicted proteins | sample 4694571 | NCBI WGS metagenome assembly VTLG01 (sample SAMN12604809, study PRJNA352737) | marine metagenome | biome: ENVO:00000447; feature: ENVO:00000209|ENVO:00000569|ENVO:01000036; material: ENVO:00002151; isolation source: viral sequences binned using virsorter ...
CACCGGATCGCCTCCTGCGCCATTACTCCGCTTGCCATTGCGCCTCTCGCAGAAATTCGCGGCGATAGAATCCGGCAGTGCCTTCGGCTTCGGTGCAAATGTGCTGGCGCAGCAGCTCCAGCGCATTGAGGCCAGCCCACCGCGCTTGGGCATCCTCCCGCCAAGTTGTGCAGATTTGCTTTTCCGCAGATTCAAACGCCTGCGCCACTTTTTTCCAGCCCTGAATCATGCGGCCCTCCAGTGCCCCCGGCGTTCAGAAAGCGGTTCCGGTGGAGCTTGCCATGAATACTCGCGTCCGGGGAACGTCACGGTGTCGCGCCCCTGCCCGTCGGTCGTGAGGGTGTAGGGATGGCTCGCAATCTCCCCGCGCACCACGGGCGAATGCGGCGTGGGGGGAATCTCCCCGGTTGCAGCCAGTCTGGAAAAAAACGCATTCCAGCGTGAGGTTTCGAGCGAAGTGCCCTTGGCCAATTGCTGGTACGCCAGCCCGATGGTTTCCCGGCGGCGCAAAAGCTCAGCCTGCCATTCCTCGCGCTTCGCCTCCAGCCGATCCGGTTGCAACATTGCCATGCGGCGGTTGCGATGCTTTCCGGGCTGGGTCGGGTCGCGCTCCAGATAATCGGAATAATCCAACAGGCTCACCAACAAACGGCAGAACTCCACAGCCTGCTTTGCGGGGGCACCCTTGAACGGGTTCACCTCCATCTTGGTTTTGGCCTGCGGACGGTGGGCGCGGGTCAGGATGTTTTTGAGGTCGGCGAAGGTCGGCCAGTTGTCGCTGGTCTGGCAATGCTCGACGAACGCGGCCCGCACCGCGTCCGGCTCATGGCCCGCCAATGCCTGCTGCCAGTCGGCAAAATACTTTTCCTGTTTCAACTGGATGAAACGCACCTGACGAGGATACGCGCTCACGCAATAATTCAGTCCGGCCTTGATCGCCTGTTCAATCATGCTCCTCCTTGTCAATGAAGATATTGAGGTTCAAAGGCTGTGGTGGTCGCGCGCCCGCGCGCGTCTTCCCTTCCACCTTCCTTTCCTACTTCTTCCTTATTAGGGGGTGTGGGGGGGTTAACTGTACTGTTAACCCAAGGTTGCCTGTGGTGATAACTTAGGGTTAACGCTGGTGTTAACCATTTGGGGGATTGGTTAACTATGCGGTTAACCGTTGCCACCCGCAAAATGCCCTTTTTCACCAGCCCTTTCTTTGCCCGTGAAAGCGTCACTTTCGACAATTTCAACTCCCTGCAAATCACTTTCGAGGACACCCAGCAGCAGCCCCATTCTGGCGTTTCGGGAAGGTCCGGGCGTTCCTTTGGGTTGTGATGCGCCAGCAGAAAAACGGCGAGGCGCATTTCGTTGGGAGTCAGGTCCGTCATCGCCAGTTTCTTGAGAGTCGTCCGGTCCTCTTCAATCATCGCCCACCCGCACAATCAGTACGTCCTCGTCCCACACTTGCACCTGAAATCGAGGACGCACACAGGCATCCAGCAGGTCGGCGGCTTCGATGGCGTTGGGGCCAAGCCACGCCCGGAAGCTCGCGTGGTCGTGGCTCCAGTCGTGCCAGTAGAGCTGGCGCAGGCGTTCCCATTCGGCCTCAGATCGGGATGTCATCAGATTGCGCAGGCGTAAACGGGTCCGCGCCCTTGAACACCTCCCGCAAGTCCACCTCCTTGAGCGCAGTCATGGCCTCCGGCACAGGTGCGCCCAAGGGGGGCAACGGGATCACGGCGTATTTTGTGTCCTGTCCGGTTCCGCTGCGCTTGATCTTGAGGTCGTAGCCAGACGGGTCGCCCCAATCCTCAGACTGCGCGAGTTCGGTGATCTGGTTCCGAATCTGCGCCTGCGTGATCTCCCACACCTTCAGGCACTGTTCGCGCTGATCCCACACCGCGATTGCCCAAAAGTGGCGCGGAACTTCGCCCAACCCTTTCAGGTCGGTGAATCCCTCCTGCGTGTAAGTCCGGCGTTCCGGTTTCTGGCCTCCGGCCTCGTCCGGCACCCAGACCAGCCAACCCATCACGGCGGTTTTCGGATGCTCAAACGAGCCGAGCAGACGCAAGCGGACTTCCTCGCCCTCCTTGATTTTGAGGTAGTTTCCTCCACCCTTCGGCGGTTCGTAATCACTTGGTAGAAACGGCATATCGTTTTTCAGTGGTTGGTCGGTTTTGGTTGGTTGATCGGGTTCAAATCGTTCGGCGCAGATCGGACACAGACGGTCCTGCGGACGATCCGGCACCACGCGCCCCAAATCGTATGCGGATTTTCCGCACAAAAAGAATTTTTGACACGGCCCACGGGACCGCGCCAAGGGCGGCAAACGCAGAATCCGCTCCACATCCTGCGCGGTGCGGTAGTGCCAGCGTCCGCCCCAATCGCACCACATCACGCCCGGCGGACATGGCGGCGCATCCAGACGGGAATCCCCCCGCGCTGGTTGTTCCAGACGAGCCTGCGCTCGCGGCATATGGCATCAATCAGTTTCATGGTCAGTTGTTGGTTGTTGGTTGTTGTGCCCTTCCTGTCCTCTCCGCTCCTGTCCGATCCAGTCCGATCCTCTCCCATCCTTTCCTGTCCAGTCCTCTTTGAAATCATGGCGGCGGCGTGGCCCTTCCTATCCTTTCCCCTCCGCTCCATTCCGGTCCACTCCGGTCCACTCCGGTCCATTAGGAACTCGGCAGTTTGCGGGCTTCGGCTTGAACCAGCACCCGGAGTCCGGCAACGCGAGCCAGCGCATCGGCATGGACCTTGCGCTGCCCCGCATTGAGCAGGGCGAGGTTGGTGTGCGCCAGTCGTGCGGCTCCCTTGCGCAGCGACTTGCGCAACTCCAAATGCACGGTTCCTTCGGACACTTCCGCCTGTTCATGCGCGTGGATGTACTGCAACCCGGCTCCGGACTTGGCAACCAGCAGGATGTCGTGTTCGTGGAGCAACGTTTCGCGGAATCCGTGACTCGCCTTCATGTAGCGAATCTGTTTGCGCTTCGCCTCCTCCAAGGGAGTCTGCGGGGTCGGTGCGGCCTCCAGCCCGAAATGTGCCCACAGCCATTCGTGCGGGACGATCTCCCCCGGTGCGAACTCTGCCAAGAACTCCTGCACCGCCTGCTTCCAAACGGGATACAGCGTGACCTCCCCGCTCCCGTTGCTCATTTCGTCATTCATTGGTTCCTGCGGTGTGGCCCTTCCTTTCCGGTCCGATCCAATCCGATCCTGTCCGATCCAATCCGCTCCGCTCCTATCCACTTTGGAATCATGGCGGCGGTGTGGCCTTTCCTATCCATTCCAGCCCACTGCTGTCCTGTCGGCTCCATGCCCTTAAAGACTTTCCACCTCAAAACGCCCGTAACCGTTGGTGCGGTTCTCACACAAACCCTCGATCTGGCCTGCGGTGCGGAAGAACTGCACCACCTCATCCGGGTTGAGAATGTCGGCGTTGACCAGCACAGAAAAGCTCACCGTCCACTCATGGAAAATCGGGCGGCAACGCATCACCCGCGACCCTTTCACCACGACACTGCGGATGTCCGCAAACCGCTCGGCCTTCCACATCCGCTCCAGTTCCCGTGGCCCGTCGTACTCAATCGGCACCTCGGTTTCGAGGATCATCACCCCGCGCTGAATGTGTCGGCCCATTTTTGAGAGCTTGGCCGCGCTGCGGAGCATGGCCTTGAGACACATTCCGGGCATCACTGGCCCCACGGACTCCTTGAAATACAACGCCCCCTCCCACTCCAAGCGGAAGATCACGGCCCAATCCTCGTCCGTTTTCTTCCGCTTCGCGGTGTAGGTCGCAATCTCCTTTTTCAAGGGGTCCAGCGGATTTGCCAGACGATCCCCATGCACGATCAACGGGCTGGTGCCCGTCAGCTTGATTTTCAGTGTTTCCATCATTCCTCCAGTGATGGTGTTCAAAAAAAGGCTGACCGTCCTCCACGATTAGCCCGGTCCTCTCCAATCCTTTCCTGTCCAATCCGATCCCCTCCGATCCTTTCCTGTCCAATCCGATCCCCTCCGATCCAGCCCGTTTCACTCCTTGTGGCTCCACGCATCGCGTCCAGTGGGGATGACGCGGGTGACGCGGTTGGGGGCGGCGTGGGCTTCGTAGTCGGTGAGGTCTTCGGTGATTTCCAACGCGGCCCTGCACCCAATCGCGGTTTCGGTGCGCGTTATGGTTCCGCCCTGCGCCAGATACGCCTCCAGCGCGGCTTGCACTTCGTCGCGAGTGGGGGCGGGTTCGGGATGGTTGCGGCGCGGCGCGGGACGCGTAGCGCGGGAAAGTCCGATTTGCTGGGCGCGGGTGGGTTTCATGCGCCCTCGGCGTTCATGGCCTTGGCGCGGCCCTGCTCGGCTTGCCATGCCTCAACATCAATTTGTGAGTAAAGGCGCACCCCGCCCTTCCGAACGTGCGGAATTCTGTCTGCAATGGTTCTGAGGAATTTTGAATTGGATAAGCCAAGGAGGTTGGCCACCTCCCAGCCGAAAAGACTTTCTCGCATCGCTCTTCCTTGACAGTCTAACGGCCCCGCGTCATGCTGAACCGTCCTTGAACCCGTGGATTCACGAATTCAATTACTATCGTAATGCAGGAAATTCGACAGTTCAAGGTTTTTTTGCCACGGAAGGCTTTTTTCCATTTCCATTTGGAGAACTGCCATGCCGAAATACCACGCCTACCTGCGAGTTTCCACCAGCCGCCAAGCCCAAAAAACGGGTTTTGCGCGGCAACTGCAATCCATTGAACGATTCTGCCAGCGCGAGGGGATTCCCCTTGACCATATCTGGCAGGAGCGGGGAATCTCCGGTTGCCTGCTGAAACGCCCCACCCTTGGGGAATTGCTGGAATCGGCGCAGCCGAGGGATTGCGTTTATATTGAGGATTTGACTCGGCTGGCCCGCAAACTGGCCGTGCAGCTCCAAATCGTCACCCTGCTGATCCAGAAGAGGGTGGGGTTGGTGGCCTGCAATACGGGCGAAAACATCACGGACGCGCTGACTCAAGACCCCATGCAACGGGCCATGATCCAAATGCAGGGGGTGTTTGCCGAACTGGAGCGGAGTCAGATGCTCAACCGCATGGCTCAGGCACGGGCACTGATCAAGGGCAACCCGGACCACCAGCACCGCACCATTGACGGCCTGCCCAAATGTGAGGGCCGAAAACGGTTGACTGAACTGGAGCCGAGGCTGCTGGAGGAAACGCAGAGATTGAAAGCCGGGGGAATGGGAAATGCCGAAATCAGCCGGGTGCTGTTTGGCATGGGGTTGGGCGATTCCAATGGGAATTTGCTGTCCTGCACTGCCATCCGCAGAATCTTGCAGGAGTGCTAAACCACTCCGGTTTCTTGCAGCCGATCCCTCATCATGGCTACAAGTTTATCGTCAACCGTATTGGAACTACGTTTCACGGCCCATTCCAGAATTTCCAGCGTGAGCCGCAGGATGATCTTCTCGGTGAGCATGGAGAGAATCATTGTTTTTGCGGCTCCGAGGGCCACGGTTCCCAGCATTGCAATCATGTATAACTCCAAATATGAGGACGCACCCCCTCGGTTAAATCATCTAGATGCACGAAGCGTCCTGCATATTCTCCGTGCTGCCTGATTCCAATCCCCTGCATTCCGCAGTCAACGGCGATATTTACTAACTGTAAACCGTCTGATCCTGACACAAGGACATCCACGGCATGGCCTGTCTGGTGTGGACCAGCGCCACCAACGGCCTTATCATGCTCCGGACAACGATACGCACTCGACAACCGCATCGCTTTGCCGAACTTGTTGCGCACCGTCTGGAGTCGTGCTAGGAACCCCTCATCCATCAGATTCTCGCCGCAGCAAGAGCAGCGAAGCTCTTGATCGCTGAAATTTTTGGTGCTTGGCATCCTCGGCCTATCGTTTTTTGGTTTTCCTGCCCGGTGATTCCTCAAGTGATTCGTTGCTGAACCAATACGAAGACGACTTCCCAAAATTCAAAATCAGCCCCCCAAGGACAACGCTCAATGCGTTCTCCATGTCATCTGCCAATGTGCCCCCGCCAAAAATCAGATAAACCACATAGCCGATCAATAAAATTTCGGCCAACGTGAGGGCCGTTCGGGTCGCCCACCGGAAAACATCCACCTCACTCCTTCGATTTTCTCGCTCCGAGGGGAGGACCGTGATCATAGTTCAGAAGCATGGATTCGAGATGGCTCATGCGAATTTGTAAATTTCTTGACCCCTCTTCCGTGTTTCGCACGGAGGCTTCAATTAATGCGATGCGGTTTAATATCTGCAAATCCATGTGGTAGATTGCACTGAACAATCCAGCAATCGCCAGCACCGCGCCAATCGTCAAACCCTGATAAATTAGGGGGGGATTCATTTCAATCGTTCAATCAGCAATCGCATTGCGGCGGTCTGTTCGGCCAATGCCGTCTTGACCTCAAGCAATGCCGCGCTTGTCGCCTTGACGATCTCGATCAACTGCTCCTCCTCCCGCGCCTCGATTTCACGCATTGCTTCTCGCTCATGCGCGAAACCCTCCTCGCGCCATTTCATCCACCAGCCAGCAAACCCCAAAACGACTATGGGCACCCCTAGCCGTTCTATCAGCTCCACGATAGTTGCTATGTCCATGTCACGGCCTTGCTGGCCATGTCACGCCAGCCAGTTGCCCGTTATCATCAAGCGTTGGGACTGCCGTGTTTGGAAGGTCACGCAAATGCTGTCGGTAAAGCCGCCAAGCAGACTGCTGTTCGCTGGTCAAAGCGGTGTCGGATGCCCCTGTCCAATCCGATTCCACAAGCAGACGGTTGCGTTTTTCACGGAGCAGACGCAGTGGTTCGGCGGCTTGGAGTTCGGCGATCTTGGCTTGAATTTCATTCCATGTGATTTTCAAACCTGACAAATCATCTGATAAAATAGCGGAATTGACCTCATCAACTCCTACAACGAGTTTGAACGAATCCGCAAACTCTTTCGCATTGGTTGGGTTCCCCGTCAGGACAAAGCCCTGATCAAATCCAAGTGCTTGTATGGCCGAGCTAATCATGCTGCTATCTCCATTAGTGTGATGTTAATCCCAGCGCATCCTGCATTCACACTCGTTGAGGAAGACCGGCCTGCATAGACTGTATTCCCGCCTGTTTGTGCAGACATCTGCCCCGTGTATGTGATTGCTGTAGCCCCGTCGCCCCCATGCGCAGCATCGACAAACGAAACTGAGTAGGGGTTGACAATATCCCCAGCATGTGGCTGCGTTGTGTAAACCCCCTCATGTTGAGAACCAGTTTGTGTTCCTGTATTCAAAACCGTAGAACCTCTTATTATGCGCGTGAACGCATAATAAACAGCCGATCCCACGGGCCAGTCCGCCATGATCAAAACCTTATTCCCCGTTTGCGGAGTAATGGATGCAGAAATTACAGTCACCCACACGGGTGTTGATCCTGTTCCCGATCCATTGGAAACCGGCGTATTCGACGAGTTCGTAACTATCTGCAAAACTGTACCGACTGACATCCTCGCATCGGAGCCGGGGTCAGACACGTTCCCAATGGTGAGCCAGTGATTATTGCCCTTGTCCCGGATTTTTAGAACGTAGGGATCGGCGGACGTATCCAGCCAGAACATCCCTGCGGCGGTTGCGCTGGGTGCGGAGGAACCGGAGTTGCTGGATTGGATGGCCCCCAGCGCAGAATTGATGTCCGAACGCACGGCGGCTCCCCCGGCGTTGGCAATGGAATAGTCGTGTTGGCTCATGGGCTAGCTCGCGAGTTGTTCAGCGTAGATTCGCAACCCTTGGATCACGAGGTTATTGCTGGAATCAGTGGTTTTGGGAAAGCAACGAAACCCGAAGCCCCGTGCGCTTTCCTCGGTGACGTAGAAATCGGACCAACTCCCCCAAGTCGGCGAAGCTCCGGCAGGATCGTCGTCGGTTTTTCGGAACTGGAGGCGGAGGCTGGTGTAGCCGTTGTTGGCGTTGTCAAAATCGGTCCATGTGTCGATGTTGTCGGTGCGACTGTCAATCAAATCCAAAAAATTGTCGGTGAACGAGTCCACATAGCTCCGCAGGCGCACCGCTTGAACGCTCCCCAAGTCGAGGTTGTTTGCAAAATCATATTGAGGGCCATCGCCCGTAACCACACTTCCAAACGAATCCCAATCCGCCAAAGCATCCACATCCGCAACGCTGTCAAGTTGCACGGACGAGTCAATCTTGAGCTTGTCATCGACTGCGGCGGTCTGCACCTTGACTCCGGCGAAACTCGGTTCCTCCGTGACCGTTCCTACAACGTTCAAGGCTTGTAGGCTGGCACCGGAATGAACGAAAGTCGCTGGCGTGGAAAGCTGATCACTTGAATCCTTCGCCCGGACCAAATACGTTCCACCCAACAATGGAACCATCGCGCTGGTAGAATGCCCCGCGATTTCCGCAGCGACCACGGTGGCGGAGTCCCATGACACTGATCCGCTTGTGTCAGGAGAATGTGCGATGGCGTAACTCCCGCCTTGGCGCACATCGAGGTCCGCACTCAAGTTCCATTGAGCGAGGGCCAGAGTGCCAAGGCTGTTCACCCTAAAATTCGTGGGCTGTGCGGGTGCGGTAGGTAGCCCCCCGATTGTGTAGCTCGCAGTAATCGCGGAGGACTGTGAACCGATTTCGTTTATTGCGAGAACTCGAAAATCATAAGCCCCCGGAGTCAAATCGAGGATGTCGAGCGTGGTGGTACTGAGCGAAACGAGTTGGATGATGTACTCGCTCGCGGAACTCAGCTTATACTCAACCTGATACTGATCCACGTTTCCGCCCGTACTCGCGGTCCACGACACAATCGCCTTGACCTTCAGACCCGCACCCTCACGGGTGGAGTAGAGCGATTCCGTCACGCTCAGGTTCGTGGGAGCAGTCACGGTGGTGGGGTCGGGGCGGTCGGTGTCCGGTGCATCGTCGGGTGCGGTGGTGGAGTCCCAAACGTAGTGCGAGTCCTGATGCTCCACGGCCTCGACCCCGATGCTTAAATCTGCGCCAATCTGCACCGACTCCACCCGAAATTCCTTATCCGTCCACCCCGGAGTGGAATGCGTGATGGTGACGACATCCCCCGGTGTGGTTTCCAGAGCTTCGGCGGTGGAGGTGAAGGAGCAGCGCAGGGCATTGCGGGAGCGCAGGCAGTGCTGTTTCGCAAGGTAGCGGGCTTGGTGCCAGTTGGTGACTCCGCGCAGGTTGATCTCCTTTTTCAACGCCACGGAATTGTCGGCAGTGAGGTGTGCATTATAGGTGCTGGACTCATTCACCGAATCCGGCCATGCCACCTCGTCACCCGCTCCCGCATTTTCCCATTTCGCAATCACCTGCGTGGCGCGATCACGTTTAGACTCGCCCTTGATCTCAATTTCAGACAGCAGTTTGGCGGCATCAAAACTGACAGACGGGGAACCGGAAAACTCATCGTTGATGTGCATCCGGTATTTTCCGCCATTCCAGTGCAACCGCCCGTTGCAGGTCTGGAGGATCGCCTTGATGTTGGAGACAAAGGGCAGTGCGGTTTCCAGCCGCAAATGGCATTCGTGCCGCTTCACCCCGCTGTTCGTCTGGTCGCAAATCGCGGCGGCGGTGGTGAAACTGTCGTCGTCAATATCGCCCGAATCAATCCCCACCCCGAAATCAGAATTGGTGAGGAAATGCTTGAGGATATTCGCGGGGTTGGTGTCGTTCCCGGTCAAATTAATCCCGCTCACCGAAAAATAATCTACCCCCGGAAACTTGTCAAAAACCCCTTCCTCGTACTCAAACCGAAAGAACATAAACGCAATCCCCTTGAGTTGATGCGCGGAGGTCCAAGTAGAGTCAGTCATCCAGCTTGGGAAGGTTTGCGTTGTCGTCGGGCCTGTGGATGAAAAGGACTGCAACTTCGCCGTCTGCGCCGTGTTCATGGGCGGATCAAAAACCGCACTGACTGATGCGACCTGACCCTCAGACACGGCATAACACTGATACAAAAATTTGTGATCAGAACTCACTTCCTGAAAAATCAGAAAGCCCGGAACCTTGTGCGTTCCGTAGCAGACGGGCAACTTATTCACTTTCACCGTACTTCCCACCGACTCAATGCTTGAAAAACGGTGACGAGTTTCCGTGCCCCAGACGAATTCGTAACCGTCAAATTCCTCAATCCCCAGCCAGTTGGTTTTCCATTTCGGTTTCACGCCCAGCAAAACCGACACTTCGTAGGAGTAGAATTTCCCCCAAGTCATGTCATCCCCAGCCTGCGCCGCGAACTCAAAACCCTTATCGCCGGAATACCGTTGTTGCTGCGCGTTGTCGGTGAAACTGCGACCGTTGGACCGCTCGAAATCCGCCCAATGGTTGGCGACTCCAAGCTCAAGCGTAGAGGTCTTCGCGGTGTCCTTGATGCTCATGGATTCGACGCGCCCCCGGTACAACTCAAACGGCGAATCAATGATGGCGTGATCGGAGTCCAGCAGGGCCAGCGAAACCGTGATTTGTCGGTGAAGGTGCCCGTTCGTCAGCAGATCGGTCATCAAGGAGGTTGCGGCGGCGGATAGGGTCAATGTAATCCCCCCGGTGCTGATCCCCGAATCCTCCCCGATTTCGGAGAGGTCCAGCAGCATCCCGCTCGACAGGTAGGTGTTGCCCCCGCTCGAAAGGTCGTGCTGACAGGTCGTGAAATAGTAAGTGGAATTGAACTCCAGTTTCGCCAGCAACGCCCATGCGAAATTGGACTTGGCGAGTTCGGTTTTCAGGGTGGTGGAGAGTCCGCGAGCCATTAAAACGCCTCTTCCATGTCGAGTTCGTAGGCGTACAGCCCGGAGGTTCCCAAGGCGAACTCCTGCACCTCGCCCTTGAGTGCCACAGTGAAAGCGACCCCACTGGTTGTGATCGCCTCGTTTTCTGCGGGGGATTCGATCAATCCCGGCTCAATCGCAAGTGTGACATTTCCTCCACCGTCAGAGGTCGCGTCTGCGGTCAACATGTAGATTTTGGAATGCCCGGCAAACTTGAGAAAATCCCCGGCCTTGAGGACAGTCGCCCCTGCGCTCCACCCGTCAGTCACCACACTCCTCCCTGTCTGTGAAGCCCCATTGACCAACGGCGTTCCGGCTCCGCTTCCTTGGGCATCTTTGAGCGTGGGTGGTTGGACGGTAAACGTTTCAAACGCTCCACGTTGCTTGACGATGAAAGCGAAAATCGGGGCGAACTCGGCGCGGGTCATGGGCGGGAACTTGGCGGAGAGTGCCCAACGTTGTCCGGCAATTTGGCGGGACTGCCTGCGTCCGGAAATGGCATTGGTCACGAACGTGGGCTGAACGCTCGAAACCTGAAGCGAACTGAACGCAGGGGAGGTTGGAAGCGCACCACTCACAACAGCCCTCTCCGGCCCTGACGGTTGAGGGCTTGGTTGATCACGTTGACCAAAACCGCTCGGCGGGCAAACAGCAGTTCATCGAAGCCCACGGTGTCCACGGCGTTGATGTTGACGTTGACCGTGACGGGACCGCCCATCTCATTGTTGGGCGTGATGTTTCCAGAACCGGACGGGACGAACATTTCGGGTCCACGCTCGCCCACAAGATAGGGGCGATTCGCGCTGACGGGTCCGCCCATCTCGCGTTTCATCGTGGGCGGTTTCTGTGCGGCAATCTTGGAAATCTGCGCCATGCCCAGCGCAGTAATTATCGCGGCAGTCGCAATTCCAAAAATCCCGCCCTGCGCATAGGCTTTGGTCGCGGCTTCATAAGTGTTCATCGTGGCTTGCGCGATGTTCGCGGCCTTCGCAAACTCAAAGAACGCCTGACCCTGATCGGCTACGGCATTCGCCATGCCAGTCATCGTGTTGAACGTGGCCATCATGCGCTGGCGTTCCAGTGCGGCAATCGCGGCCAGCCGATTTTTGTTAGCTTCCAAAATAATCGCGTTCTTGGCCTGATCGTTGATCACCTCGGCGTTGGCCGCTTCGTTTGCCAACTCCACCCGGCGGGCATGGAGTCTTTCGATCTCCTGCACCTCGCGCTCCTCCTGTGTCAAGCGTTCGTCTAGAATACTTTGCGCCGTTGCCTTAGTTTCTCTGAAAATGGCCGCCTTCCGCTCCCTTAGTTCATCATCAAGCCGCTGGGCTTCCTTGGCGGTCTTCAGGTTTTGTGAACGGATCAACTCCTGAGCGGCGGTGTATTTCGTCGCGCCTTCCCCGTATAACTTCATCTGATCCATCAGGGCTAATCTGCGAAGCTCCAAGTCATGGTTTTGTTTCTCAACTGCGCCTGCTCCTTCCTTCGCCGTCTGGTTCATCTTCTTGGTCAAGTCAATCTCACCATACTTCAGGACGTTCAACCGAGTCTGAACCGCCAGCAAATGGTCGAATAAATCAACCCGCTTGGCATCCATTGCCCCGATCCCCTCACGCAATTTCTTATGAGCCACAGCCGTCAGGTTTTCATTCTGTGACAATTTGAGAATTTTGGCTCGTTTGGCGGCAAGGCTGTCCAACTGATCCTTGAGGGTTTCGGCTCGCGCAGTCAAGGTTGCAGCGGATTTTTTCATCACGTTGAAAGGGTCTGTCTCATCAACCATCCGCTTTGCCTTGTCCATCCCCTGACTCAAGGAAACAAAAAACTGACTGACCGCCCCGGAAAAATCGGTGCCTTGATTCACGCTATCCACAAAACGCATCCACGAATCATCCATCCGTTGAACCGACTGATCCACGGTGCCCTGTGTCTTGCGGAATTCCTGCGCCACACTTTTTGATTGTTTGAGGAAAGCGGCAATAATCCGCTCGGCGGTGAGTTCCCCGGCTGCTCCCATTTTCCGAAGCGTCCCGATCCCCACGCCAAGCCCGGAAGCCAGAGCCTCCGCAACTTTCGGGGTCTGCTCCATCACGGAATTGAGTTCTTGCCCCCGCAACGCGCCAGCCGCCAAACCCTGCCCCAACTGAATAATCGCGGCCTCGGCAGCTTCAGAGGTTGAGCCGGACATAGCAATGGCCTGATTGAGCGTCCGTGTGACCTGATACAACTGCGACTGCGAAACGGCCAAATCCTTGGTCGTGCTTTTCAAGCGGAAAAACAGGTCAACCGTGCCCTGAAATGAGGCTCTGGTGTCCTGAGCAATCACCGCCAAACGGTCGTAATTGATATTCAACGCCCTGCTGCCATCCGAAACGAGCTTCAGTTTGTTTTTCAGATTGGTCGCGGCATCCGCCGTGTTCAACAAGGCTCCAGTCAACTGCTTCACAGCCGCCACACCCAAGCCGAGCGTCGCAATCTTGCCGATGGACACAAAGGAACTTTTGAGCCGCCCCACAGACTTCTGGACGGAGCGAAAGGCCGCTTGGGTGCGGTCCTCGCCCTTGAGGGCAACGATGGTGCTAACGGACACGATGACCTTTCAGTTCCTCATGTTTGAGATTGAGGTAGGCGACCCAGCCACGGAACTCATCCACGGACATCCCCAGCACTTCGTCAACGGTGCGGTGCAGAAGTTCAGCAAGGGTGTAGGCCATGCGCAGGTCCGGGTCGCCCCTCAGTTTTTTTCAAGCTCGTCGTCGCTGAGTTCGTCGGCGTTCATTTCGCTGACAATCCGGGCGACCACATCAGGGTCAACCCCGCGCATGATCTCGCCCAACTCGATCTGGCGAAACAGCGGCTTTCCGTCTTCGTCCAAGGCACGAAGGATCAGGGTCATCGCAATGGCTTCCGCCGCTTTGTCCTGCGCACTGAGCGCAAGGATTTTCTGCTGCTGGCGCAGATTGAGCGAGGGGCGGAACCAGACGCGGGTAGGGTTCCCGTCCGCGTCCGGCCACTCCGGAACATCAAGGTAGCGCAGTCCTCCGCCCAAGCGTTCCCGGAACTGCGCCTGAGCGCGTTCAAGAACGGACATCAGCTAACGGTTCCCCATGTGAGCGCACCCGTTCCCTGAAATGAGAACGAGGCTTCCACCAGCCCGTCAATCCCGCCTGATTTGGAAAGGCTGTTGATGAGCGCGGTCCCGGTCGCGTAGGTGTCGCCAGTGGTCGCGCCTTCGGGGTAGAGGTTGAGGGTCACGCTGGCCCCCACGGTGCAAGCACCCTGACCAGTCGTGTCGGTTTCGTCCCAAAAACAGTTAAGCGAACCGGACCATGAGGTGGTCCCGACTTCAAAAGTCTTGGCCGAATCCGACAACTCCGTGGAGTCAATGGTTTCGGCGGTTTCCTCCAGCGACCAATCGCGCACCTCCGCGATGGTGTTGGAGCCAATTTTCACGACTCCTTCTGAGCCTTTATGCAGTGCCATTATTTTTATCCTTTGGCTTGGGTTTAGTTTGAGCCTTCACAGGCGGTTTTTCGGACCAGCCCCGCGCCGTCATCGCCGCGATTTGCGACAAATGAACATCCACAGGCTCGGTCGCGTCCGGGTGGTGCATCAACATAGGGCTGCTCCGTCAAATCGCCGCATCGGGCGCGTTTTCCGCATTTCGATAGACAACCGCGTAGGTGTGGCGGATCACACCCACGGGTTTCTCGCCTTCTCCAGAAAACGAGGTTTCGACGCTGGACAGGTAGGAGTCCAACGCAAGGGAATTGAGGCCAATATCTCCGGCCATCGCAACTTCGACTTCCTTGCCAATCTGGTCAAGAGTGTCCTCCAGATTGCTGGACGCAGCAGCGTAGCCCTCCACGATCAATTCAAGGTCGCGGGTGACCGTCCGGGTTGCGCCCATTGCGCCAATCGCCACAGATTCGGCGTTGGTGTAGAGGGTCAGCCCCGGCAGCGCGGCCTGCGCAAGTGGATAGACTCGCGACTGGAAAACATTGCTCCCCGTGGTCGCCAGTCCGGTCAGGGTACTGGCGGCGCGTTCGCGAATCTGGCGGCGCAAGTGGTTGGCCATCTCACGTCCTGAGTCGGCAAATGCTCATGCCCTCGTTGTCCGGCTCGACACTGGTGACGGTGTAAGTGGTGGAGTCCACAACGAACGTATCATCCTGCGCAAGCGCGGAAACATCGGAACTGCGGATGTGGAGGACGGGGGCCGTGGATTCGACCGCCACTTCCCCCATGTCCACCGCCTCAAACTCGTTACGCAGCAGCACCGTGACCGTGGCGGACGAACCCGCGCTGGTGTCGGTGTAGGTCGCCGAACTGCCGAAATCCTCCAGCAGTTCCAGCCGCATGGCATCGTCCTCAACTGCCACTGGTCACCCTCGCGTTTTCGTTGTGGGGGAATCCGAACCCGGCAGTCCAAACGCACGATTGGATTTCGCAGGGATCGCCTCCCCCATTCTGATCAACTCCGCGCTGGTCTGGTCGTCGAAATCAGCGACAGACTCGGCATCATAATTGACACCAGAAACTGCCACTGATCGCAATAAACGAACCCGCATATTAAGTGGTTATAACGTGGTTGCAGACCGCAAACGATTCTCCGTGACGCACGGCAACATCCACCTCGTTCAACACCACAATCCGCACTGTTCCACTTGCAGAGTTGGTATAGGGGTCGACGATTATGTCCGGCCCCGCTCCCCACA
>VTLG01008995.1_pt1 | contig 15501 bp, 19 predicted proteins | sample 4694571 | NCBI WGS metagenome assembly VTLG01 (sample SAMN12604809, study PRJNA352737) | marine metagenome | biome: ENVO:00000447; feature: ENVO:00000209|ENVO:00000569|ENVO:01000036; material: ENVO:00002151; isolation source: viral sequences binned using virsorter ...
CAATAATGAATTTAGGGCTGATATTTACCTCAAGCCAACTAAATCTATCAACTACGTAACTCTGACCTTCGTAGCTACGAAGACAGGTGTTGACTTCTCTGAAGTCGTTGGGACTGTTTGATTTAATTATTCAATAACTAAAGGAGGAATTTAAAACAATGGCTATCCCAGTAAAGACCATAAGCGACTTCAAATCAGCACTGGCTGGTGGAGGCGCTAGACCCAATTTATTTGAAGTAACTATAGATGATTTTCCATCAGTAGTCAGTGATGCTTGGAACAATGACTTACAGTCTGAATTACAATTCATGTGTAAGGCTACATCACTTCCAGCTTCTACAGTGGCTGAAGTTCCAGTTCCATTTAGAGGAAGAATCCTGAAAGTGGCTGGAGACAGAACATTCGCTGATTGGACTATTACAGTTATTAATGATGAAGATTTCTTACTTAGAACTGCTTTTGAGAAGTGGATGAATGCTATGAGTAACTTGGTAGATGGCACTGGTGCTACTAATCCTAGTTCTTATATGAGTGATGCATTTGTGAAGCAACTTGGAAGAAGTAAAGTTGGAAATCAAACAGCTCAAGATTATGGTGAGAGCTCTGTTTTAAGAAGCTATAGGTTCTATGACATCTTCCCAACTGAAGTAAGTGCTATTGATCTGAGTTATGAAACTACAGATACTATAGAACAGTTTGATGTTACATTCCAGATGCAGTACTTCACAGTTAGTGGTAATACTCGTGGAGCTGATGCAGCTGTTCAGAATCCACCAGCTTGGGCCACACCTGGTTAATCTCTGGTCATCTAAATACTAGAAGGTAAATCTTCTAGAAATATATTGACATGGCTGCCAGATTATTTGGTTTCTCGATTGAGGATACAGAAAAAACCCCACCTGGTGTAGTATCACCGGTCCCACCTAACAATCAGGATGGATCGGAACACTACATCAGCAGTGGGTTTTTTGGTTCGTATGTAGACATTGAAGGTGTTTATAGAACTGAGAATGATTTAATTAGAAGATATCGTTCAATGTCACTTTATCCTGAATGTGATAGTGCGATTGAAGACATTGTAAATGAAGCTATTGTAACAGATACTAATGATAGTCCAATAGAAGTTGAATTATCTAATTTAAATGCTAGTGATGGTATTAAAAAGACTATTAGAGAAGAATTTAAATATGTTTGTGAGCTCTTAGATTTTGATAGAAAAGCTCATGAAATTTTTAGAAATTGGTATATTGATGGTAGATTATATTATAATAAAGTAATTGATCAAAAAGCTCCACACGAAGGAATTCAAGAATTAAGATATATTGATGCATCAAAGATGCGTTATGTGCGTCAATTGAAGAAAACTAAGGATGGTCCTGGGAATCAACCTCAATGGGCTATGGATGAAAATCCATCTCAAGTTTATGATTTTCCAGATGTAGAAGAGTATTTTGTTTATAATCCCGGAAGTTATGATAAGATTGGAAATGCCAATACTTATGGTGGAGGTGCACAAAATCCCCAAAAAGGGATAAAGATGACTCGTGATTCAGTCACTTATTGTACTTCTGGTCTTGTAGATAGGAACAAAGGTACTACTCTTTCTTGGTTACATAAAGCTATCAAACCAATCAATCAGTTGATGATGATTGAGGATAGTTTGGTAATTTATCGTCTATCAAGAGCACCAGAAAGAAGAATTTTCTATATTGATGTAGGTAATTTACCAAAAATTAAGGCAGAACAATACCTCAGAGATGTAATGATGAGGTATCGTAATAAGTTAGTTTATGATGCCAATACTGGTGAAGTCAGAGATGACAAGAAATTTATGTCTATGATGGAAGATTTCTGGCTTCCTAGAAGAGAAGGTGGTAGAGGAACGGAAATTACTACACTTCCAGGTGGACAAAATCTTGGTGAAATTACTGATATTAACTATTTCCAGAGAAAACTCTATAGGTCATTGAACGTTCCTGAGACTAGAATTGAAGGAGAAGGTTCTGGATTTAGTTTAGGTAGGTCATCTGAGATATTAAGAGATGAAATTAAGTTTAGTAAGTTTGTAGGTAGAATGAGAAAGAGATTTTCTCATCTCTTTAATGACTTACTGAAGACCCAATTACTCCTAAAAAATGTAATTACTCCAGAAGATTGGGACAGAATGTCTGATCATATTCAGTATGACTTCCTTTATGATAATCACTTCGCTGAATTGAAGGATGCTGAATTGACTACTGAAAGGTTGAATTTAGCAGCTTTGGCTGAACCTTATGTTGGTAAGTATTATTCTCAGGATTATGTAAGACGTAAGATTCTGCGTCAAACTGATGAGGAAATTATTGAACAGGATAAGATTATTGATAAGGAAATCGCAGATGGTACAATTGAAGATCCAGTAGTGGCTGGATTGGAAGCACAGATAATGGGTGATCCTGGTAATGGTGCTAATGCCATTCAAAATACTTCTATTCCTAAGGATCCAGATCCAGTAAGATTAGCTCCTGATAAGTTACCCCAAGGCGGAGAGATATAATTGACTAATTCTGTTGGGGTACATACAAATCCTCCTTCTCCAAAAGGAGAGATACCTTGGTATAATCCCAACGATAATACTGAATGGTGGTGCCAATCTAAAATGGGTATCAGAGAAACTAGATTATTATATAATGCTATGGTTAAATACCGAGACTTAGATCTCCCCGGCAGACCTCCAGAAGAAAAGCAATTTTTAGATTTTCAGAAAAATAGATTATTTGCTATGATTATGGATTATAATTACTTACATCCAGATCGTAAGTGATTGTATAAATACATCTTGAAGTTATAACTTTTACAAAATGGATGAACTGATGGATACTCTGATGAACGATGATATTTCGGCGTCAGATGCTAGTGAGAAGATTAAAGATATTCTTTTTGCAAAGAGCGCAGACAAAATTAACACCATTAAACCAGACATTGCCTCCCATCTTTTTAATCAAGATGTAGATTCAGATAATCCAGAGGGTGAAGAATCTGAAGAACCTTCTGCTGAAACTGATGTTAATCTAGACCAAGAATCAGAACCTGAAGAAGAGGAAGAGTCAGAGAATAGTGTGACTCAAACTCCTAGTATTGGTGGTGCAGTTTTAACTAATCCTGGATAATTAAATCTAATAAATAACTAGAAGGACTATTGGAATCTTAAAATAATGGCGTTACAACCAGTTGGGAGTGGAGCTTCCATAGCAATCTCTAAAGGTACTAACACCGCTGGGTCATATTTGGCTCATCAATCTGATCGTGTAAGATTTTCAGCTGAAGGCGCTAGTTGTCATATTGCTGTTGGAAACACTCATACTGCTACTATTTCAAATTTGTATTTGGCAAGTGGCGACACTGTAACGATCTCTTGTGGAAGACCTTCAGCTCAAAGAGTTGTAGGAATTACAACTAGTGGAACTACCACTATTCTTGATTTTCCAGAAGGAACAGGTTGTCCATTTTATGTTGGACAGGTTGTTAGTTTAAGTGTAACAGGTGGAGATCAATCTTATTATGATTTTAGTAATAAGACAATTGCTAGTATTAATAATACATCTGGAGTTGATGGTTATTTTAATACTAGATTGATAGTTAATAATGATTATGGGGTAGGAACTGGTCTAACTGCATTTGAAGGGAATAACTCTACTGCTGTTCCATATGCAGAATTGAGAGATGACATTATCGTTGGTAATTATGGAAGTATTGGTTCTGGAGCCTTACACTTCCAACAAGTTCAAACAACAGGAGGGGCCTCAGAATGAAATTAATTAGGGAAGAAATTGAAACTGTAGATTTTATCGTTGAAGAAAAGAACGGTAAGAAAAGCATGTTTATAGAAGGCATCTTCTTACAAGGTGATCTTCAAAATAGGAATGGTAGGATGTATCCTATGGCTACCTTGAGAAAGGAAGTTCAAAGGTATAATGAAAACCATATCCAAAAAGGAAGAGCATTAGGAGAACTTGGTCATCCTGAAGGTCCTACTGTCAATCTTGACAGAGTTTCCCATAAAATTGTTTCACTTAAAGAGAGTGGATCAAACTTTATAGGAAAAGCAAAAGTCCTTAATACACCAATGGGGAATATCGCTAAGTCCCTTATTGATGAAGGCGTAAAACTTGGTGTTTCTTCTAGAGGAATTGGATCCTTAAAGCCAACTCGGGAAGGGGTTCAGGTAGTTAGTGATGACTTTATGTTATCTACAGCTGCTGATATTGTGGCAGATCCTTCTGCACCTGATGCTTTTGTTGAAGGTATTATGGAAGGAAGAGAGTGGGTATGGGATGGCGGTGTTCTTAGAGAACAAAATGTAGCCAAAACATACAGAGAAATCAATACTCTTGTCACTCAAAAACAACTTGATGAGAAAAAAGTAGAATTGTTTACTGATTTTCTCAATACACTATAGGTAGTATAGGTATCTTTGCACTTATAGAATTTCATTATTTATAAATAAAGATAGATTAAATTCGATTAATTCGGAGAGTTACAAATGTCTCGTGGTACAAAATTACAAGAAATGGAACAGTCTAAGACTGCTGTGAATAAGAACGCTGCCCCACCCCAACCAATGGGTAAGCCCTTATCCGCACCTGGTAATAACCCTCCATTTGAGGATTTGGGAGGTCCTACTCCGTACGACGCCAGTCCAACTGGTGATTCAATGAAGCTCAAAGAGCCTAAGATTAAGACTGTACATGATGTAGTTAACAAAAATGCGGTTCCTGGGGACCAAAAAATTATCAAATCCGGAGATGAGGCAGAAGTGGAAGATTCTCAAGAAGTAGTAGCTGAAGAGCCTACTGAAACTCCTGAAGAAGTAGTTTCCGAACAAGAGACAGTTGAGGAAGCTGAAGAGACGATTGAAGTTAACATCGAAGATGATGTTAATGCACTTCTTGGAGGAGAAGAACTCTCAGAAGAATTTAGAGAAAGAGCTAAGGTTGTTTTCGAAGCAGCTCTAAACTCTAAGGTATCTGAAATCCAGGCTAAACTGGAAGAAGAGAACCAAGAAAAGATTAATGAGGCTAAAGCAGAGATGAGAACATCTCTAACTGAGCGTGTTGATTCTTATCTGGAATATGTTTCAGATGAGTGGATGACAGAAAATCAACTAGCTATCGAGCACGGTCTCAAAACAGAAATGACTGAATCCTTCCTTGGAGGTATGAAGTCACTATTTGAAGAACATTATGTATCAATCCCTGAAGATAAGTATGATGTACTTGAGAATATGGTAGAAAAACTAGATGATATGGAATCAAAACTCAACGAGCAGATGGAGAAGAATATCACCTTAAACAAGAGACTCGGTGAGTCTGTTGCTTCTGGTATTCTTGAATCCGTTTCTGATGGCCTAGCTGCCACACAGAAAGAGAAGCTCGCTTCACTTGCTGAAAGTGTAGAGTTTGGAAGTGAAGAAGAATATCGTGAAAAACTGGAAGTTTTGAAAGAATCTTATTTCTCCAAAGCTGCTCCAGCCGCTAAGTCCAGCTCACCACAAACCCTTTCTGAGGGAGTAGATAGTACTCCAGAACCTGTTTCAAACAGTATGGATCGTTATCTCAAGACAATGGGAGCATTTAGCAAAAGCTGATTTAATTACAAATTCAAACAAAAACACAATTAGGTAAATCCGCAATGTTTCAATCAGAAAAATTGCAGGAGAAGTGGAGTCCACTCCTCGACTATGAGGGTCTTGATCCAATCAAAGACGCGCATCGTAGAAGTGTTACCGCCGTCCTGCTAGAAAACCAAGAAAAGTTTTTAAAAGAGGAAGAGTCATTTAACAATGGCATCAACCTCATGGAAGCAGTTCCCACCAACTCAGTTTCGAATGGTGGAGTTGCTAACTTCGATCCAGTTCTGATCTCACTCATCAGACGTGCAATGCCAAACCTGGTCGCTTATGACCTGGCTGGTGTTCAACCAATGAGTGGTCCTACTGGACTAATCTTTGCAATGAGGTCCAGATACACCAGTATGACTGGTACTGAGGCCCTATTCAATGAAGCCAATACCGCCTTCTCAGGTCAGGATGATGGCTTCAACCTAACTGGTGGCATGTCAGATGCCGCAGCTGGTATTGGTACTACTGATCAAACTGGTACTAACCCCTCACTGCTGAACCCAGTTGGTACTGCTACATCCACAGCTTATGATGTTGGTCAGGGAATGACCACAGCTGAGGCTGAAGCACTAGGTGGAGCATCTGGTGACCACTTCAACCAGATGGCCTTCAGTATTGAGAAGGTAACCGTCACAGCTAAGTCCAGAGCACTGAAAGCTGAGTACAGTCTAGAACTGGCTCAAGACTTGAAAGCCATCCACGGACTAAACGCTGAGGCTGAGTTAGCTAACATCCTCTCTACTGAGATTCTCGCTGAAATCAACAGAGAAGTCATCAGAACTATCTACAAGGTTGCTGAACAGGGTGCTGTTTCCAACACAGCTACTGCTGGTATCTTTGACCTTGACATTGACTCCAATGGTAGATGGTCTGTTGAGAAGTTCAAAGGACTTCTATTCCAGATTGAGAGAGATGCAAACGCTATCGCACAGAGAACTCGTCGCGGAAAAGGGAACATGATCCTATGTTCCGCTGATGTGGCTTCTGCTCTTACAATGGCTGGTATCCTGGATTATACTCCAGCACTTAACAGCAACCTTAATGTTGATGACACTGGCAACACATTTGCTGGTACTATCAATGGTAAGTTCAGAGTTTACATTGACCCATATGCAGCTAACCTAGCCGCAGCCAACACTGCTACCAACTCTGGTAACCAGTACTACTGTGTAGGTTACAAAGGTTCTTCACCTTATGACGCAGGACTATTCTATTGTCCTTATGTACCTCTACAGATGGTACGCGCAGTTGGTGAGAACACCTTCCAACCAAAAATTGGATTCAAGACTCGTTATGGTCTTGTTGCTAACCCATTCGCCGAAGGTACAACCGAAGGTAGTGGTAGACTCAGAGTTAATAGCAACCGCTATTACAGAAGAGTTGGTGTCAAGAACCTCATGTGATCAGAACAGAAGTTTATATACTTCTTTTTCAAAGGACTCCTCTGGAGTCCTTTTTTATTGCCATGATATAAATAGTAAAAAAGCTCAGAAAAATGCCTTATCATATTAAAACTCCTGGCGCATTAAATGTTGGTGATGTATATTGGAAAGGTGATAATACTTGGACAGAAACTTATGCTGATAGGAAGCAGTATTCTTCTAAATCTGCTGCTGATACTCAAGCCGCCACTGTGGAGACTAGAACTTTAGGAGATAAGACTATTACTTATCAGCCTAGTTGGTGGAAAAATTCTACTGTTGTAACAGAGTAATTCAATGAAATCCTTTAACGATTTTTTAGAAGAGAGTGGTGACGCTGCGTCAAGAGCTGCCTCGTTTAGAGGTCAAGCTCAGGGCGGTTCTGGTACGATGGGTACAAATAAGAAGATGGGTTATCATAAATGGAAATTGCCAAACCTTCCTGCCGGAAAGAAAAAGGAAGAACCTAAGAAGGCTCCTGAGAAAAAGCCAGCACAAAAACCAACACAAAAAGCTTTGCCAGCTGGTAAGGAAAGAAAGGCTTTACCTGCAGCTAAGGAAAGAAAACAGATTGCTGGTTCTGAGAGGAAGCAACTATCTGGGTCTTCAGCCAAGAAGCAAGTAACTGGATCTTCAGCCAACAAACCAGTAAGTGCTGCTCCAGAAAGGAAGAAAATAGCTCCTTCTCCTCAGAAGAAATCTATTGCAGGAGGTAGTAGTTCCATTGTGAAGAGAACATCTAGTTCCCTTGCTAGGAGTGCCTAATGCCAACTAGAAAGGATGTTAAAGATAAAGTAGCTCTATCCAGACAAATTAAGGATAGAAATTTTTTACAGCCTATTGGATTTAATTTCCAAATAGTAAAATCACCTAAGGTTTCTTTCTTTGGAAATGCTGTTAGTATTCCCGGAATAGAATTAGGAGTTACAGAACAACCCACTTATACACGTCAAATCCCTTTACCAGGGGATATGATGCAATTTGAGGATTTAACTTTAAGATTTCTTGTAGATGAAAATCTAGAAAACTATATTGAAGTTCAAAATTGGATGAGGGGAATGGGTTTTCCAGAAAGTTTGGAAGAGGCTTATAGGTTTGAAGATAAGAATTTGGAGATACAGACTCCAGAGAGAAATAGTCAACTAGCTTTATATTCTGATGGCACTCTAACAGTTTTGAGTAATATTAGTATTCCTAAATTTAAAGTAACATTCAGAGATATGTTTCCTTATAGTCTTTCTACTATTGAGTTTGATGCTGGAGTATCAGATTTAGAATACGTGACAGCTGAGGTTACTTTCAAGTATAGTTTATACATTATAGAGGCAATAGGAACTGGCCACTGTCCATAATATGTGAGTAATTTATGATTGATTTGAATGAAATACAGAGTATGTGGGAAAAGGATTCAAAGATAGATAGAGATAATCTACACGAAGAATCATTAAATATCCCGATGCTTCATGCTAAGTATCATGACTTATATAACAATCTTATCCTTTTGAGGAAGAAGGCTGAACAACAGCGTAAGAATGTTAGGCATGAAAGATATGAATATTTTTCTGGTAAATCAGACCCAGAAGTATATGCAGAAAATCCTTTTCCAAAGAAGATAAGGGATAAAGATACTATGCAAAAATATATGGATGCAGATGATAAACTTTCTAATGTATCATTAAAAATTGATTATTATGATACAATGTTAGTGTATTTGGAAAGTATACTAAAACAAATAACTAATAGGACTTATCAAATTAAGAATGCTATTGAGTTCATGAGATTTAGTTCTGGATTGGGATAATGAAAATACAACCACAATTTCCTCCTAATATAGGATGGATTCATGCTAAATTAGATAAAAATCATATTGATTTTCTTTGGAAGAGAATTAAAGAATCTAAGAAGAATAATTTTAAACATACTTTAGCTGGTAATATTTCTGAAAGTTTTGAAATAGAGGACACTAACAATTATTTTTTAAAGGAAGTACTTTCCAAATTAGTAGTACAATATCGTCAAAGTTTTGATAAAGATCCTATTAGAAATCAGAATTTAAATGATAATTCATTAAAACTCCATGGGTTCTGGGCCAACTATCAATATAAACATGAATTTAATCCATACCATCATCATGGAGGAGTTTATTCTTTTGCTATTTGGTTGAAAATTCCCTATCATTGGAAAGAACAAAATCAATTACCATTTTTGGATGGAATGAAAGATGATGATAAGAAAGCTTCTATTTTTGAATTTGAGTATACAGATAGTTTAGGTGGAATTCGTAATTATGGATATAGGTTAGATCCTTCAAGAGAAGGAGAAATGTTATTTTTTCCAGCAGCTTTAAAACATACAGTATACCCATTTTATAATACTGAGGAGCCACGTGTTTCTGTAGCAGGTAATTTATGGTTTTCTCATGAGGGATAAATACCTTTAGATTTATGGATATTGGTGACGGACCTTGTTATAGAAAAGGTAAACGAAGTATATCTAAAAATTAAAACAGAACCTCATATTGAATATGAGTTAAGAGATAGATTTACTTTTGAAGTACCCAATAGAAAATTTATGCCTCAGTACAGGAATAAGTACTGGGATGGATTCGTTCATTTATACAATCTTAAGACCAAAAGAATTTATGTTGGTCTTTTAGATAAGATTGTGGCGTTCTGTGAGAATCATGGATATACTTATCAATTTGAAGATAATAAGTTTTATGGTTTACCTTTTGAAATCAATCAAGAGATATCCAAAGAAGGAGTTAAAGAGTATATAAAATCTATCACTAAATTTAAAGCCAGAGATTATCAGATTGATGCTGTTTATGATGCATTAAGATATAATAGAAAACTTCTTATTTCTCCTACTGCTTCTGGTAAATCTCTGATGATTTATGCCTTAGTGAGATATTTTGTAGCTAAGCAACAAAAGATTTTATTAGTAGTTCCTACCACTTCATTGGTGGAACAGATGTATAAAGACTTTGAGGATTATGGATGGGACCCAAAAAATCATTGTCATAGGATTTATCAGGGTAGAGAACGAACAAATGTTAATGAAGTTACTATAACTACTTGGCAATCAGTTTATAATTTAGATAGAAGTTTCTTTGAGGATTATGATGTCATTATTGGAGATGAAGCCCATCTTTTCAAGAGTAAGTCTCTTGTCAATATTATGGACAAGTTGCATCATGCTAAGTACAGGTATGGATTTACCGGCACTCTGGATGGCACACAGACTCATAAATGGGTACTAGAAGGATTATTTGGACCATCTTATAAAGTCACCTCATCTAAAACTTTAATTGATCAGGGTCATCTTTCTCAATTAGATATCCAATGTATAGTATTAAAATATAAACCTCAAAAGTTTGAAACTTATGAAGATGAGATACAGTTTTTAATTGGACATCCCAAAAGGAATAATTTTATTAAAAACTTAGCAATAGATTTAAAAGGTAATACTCTTATATTGTATAGTAGAGTAGAAGCTCATGGTGCTATATTGTATGATATCATAAATAATTCTGTAGATGAAACTCGAAAAGTCTTCTTTGTCCATGGTGGTGTGGATGCAGAAGAGCGAGAATTGGTTAGGGAAATCACGGAAAAAGAATCAAATGCAATCATTGTTGCGTCTTATGGGACTTTCTCTACTGGCATTAACATTAAGCGGTTGCACAACGTCATCTTTGCTAGCCCCTCTAAATCTAGGATTAGAAATCTACAAAGCATCGGTAGAGTTCTCAGAAAGGGTAATGGGAAAGTAAAGGCAAAACTTTATGATATTGCAGACGATTTGACAATTGGTTCACGAAAGAATTATACTTTAAATCATTTCATTGAAAGAATAAAAATCTACGTCAAAGAAGAGTTTAATTATGAAATTATATCAATTAATGTAAAGGAATAAAGCAGGAGGACAAGATTTTGATAGAAGATGATTTTTTTGCAACAATTAAATTTAAATCTGGTGAAGAGATATTTGCTAAAATAGCAGCGTCTGAAGAAATAGATAGAACAATGTTATTAGTATCTCATCCTATAACAGTAGAAGAAGTTAGGATGAGAGGAAAAGCTTTCGGTTATAAATTTGAACCTTGGTTAAAAACTTCTAGAGAAGATATGTTTATTATTGATTTAGATAACGTTCTTACTATGTCTGAATCAACTGATGTAGAAATGATTTGTTATTATGAAGATTTTATTAAAAGATCAACTAAAAATACTCATACTAAATTAGATAGAAATATGGGTCATTTAGGAAGTGTAAATGATGCTAAAATATCTTTAGAAAAATTATTTAAAATTGATCCTGCTTCTAAAGAATAACGAACCTATCCTTTCATTGTGGACAAACCTAGTCTACATCTAGTTTGGGTACTTGTCAACTTCTTGAAATTCTGATATACTATTAAACATATAAGTAATTATATCGATGAAGAGAGTTAAGAAAAGATCTGAACATTATGTAAATAACAAAGAATTTTTAGGTGCTTTGGAAAATTACTTTGCTGAAGTAGAAAGGGCTAAACTGGAAGGTAGAGAGAAACCAGTTATTCCTAGGTATATTGGAGAGTGTTTTTTAAAGATTGCTAACCATTTATCATATAAGCCAAACTTTGTGAATTATATGTTTAAGGATGATATGATATGTGATGGTATTGAAAATTGTGTAAGATATATTCATAACTTCTCACCAGAAAAGAGTAAGAATCCTTTTGCTTATTTTACTCAAATCATCTATTATGCTTTTCTTAGAAGAATTTCACAAGAGAAGAAGCAACTTGAGATTAAGAATAAGATTTTAGAGAAGACTAATTTTGATGAAGTCTTTGATGCTAATGATATGGACTCTGCCAATTATAGTGATTATAATCAGATTAAAGATAATGTATACGCTAAACTTCGTAACTCATGAAGATTGCTATTATTACTGATCAGCATTTTGGTGCTAGAAAGAATTCTAAACTCTTTCACGATTATTTTTTAAAGTTCTATGAGAATGTATTTTTTCCTACTTTACAGAAGGAAGGTATTGATACTATTGTGGATATGGGTGATACCTTTGATAATCGTCATGGAATCAATTTTACATCCCTAGCTTGGGCAAAGAATAATTATTATGATAGACTGAGGGATTATACTGTTCATACTATTATAGGAAATCATACTGCATATTATAAGAATACTAATAAGATAAATTCCATAGATTTGTTATTGAGAGAATATGATAATGTAAAGGTATATTCTGAAGTTGAGAACATAGTATTGGGTGATCTAAATGTTCTTTTTGTACCTTGGATTAATTCGGAAAATAGAGATAAGTCTTTAGGAGTAATCAAAAGATCAAGTGCTCCTGTTGCTATGGGACATTTTGAACTTAATGGGTTCAAGGCTACTCATGGTCATATTATGGAACATGGTATGGAAGCTTCAGTAATGGATAAGTTTGAGAAGGTTTATTCAGGACATTTTCATACTAGATCTGATAATGGGAAGATATATTATTTGGGGAATCCTTATGAGATATTTTGGAATGATTGTAAGGATACAAGAGGATTTCATATTTTCGATACAGAAACATTAGAGCATACTCCTGTCAATAATCCTTATAGATTGTTTTATAAAATCTATTATGAAGATACACCCTATCAGACTTTTGATGTTAGAAAGTATGAGAATAAAATTGTTAAGGTTATAGTAAGACAGAAATCAGATACTCTTTTATTTGAGAAATTTATTGATAAGTTATATGCATCTAATATTGCAGATCTTAAGATTGTAGAGAATTTTTCTATTCAAGATGATAATTTTGAGGTAGAAGAATCTGAAGATACTCTTACTATTTTGGATAGATATATTCAGGAGGCAGATACTAACCTAGATAAATCCGTGGTTACAAAAATGATAAGAGAAATATATCAAGAGGCTTGTGAGTCAATTTGATGTATATTTTAGCGCAGAAAGGTAGAGAAAGAGAAGGAGCTTATTCTGTTAAAGATGAGGATGAGGACCAGGTTCTTTATATTTTTCAGGAAGAAGATGATGCGACGCGCTACGCTCTTCAATTAGAAGATATTAATAATCAAAAGATGAAAGTTATTGAGGTTGAAGATGATGTGATGATTAAGACCTGTGAAATGCATGGGCACAGATATACTATTATTACTCCCAATGACATTGTAATACCACCTCAAATACCACATGATTATATTTGAAAAGGTTTCTTGGAAGAATTTTCTTTCGACAGGAAACCACTTTACTGAAGTTAATTTAGATAAACACAAAACTACGTTGATCGTAGGTGGTAATGGTGCGGGTAAATCCACTATTCTTGATGCCTTGACTTTTGGATTGTATGGTAAGGCATTTAGGAGAATTACAAAACCTCAACTTGTTAATACTACCAATGAAAAGAATTGTTTGGTAGAAATTGAGTTTTTTGTTAACTCTAGGAAATGGACTGTGGTGAGGGGAATTAAACCTAACATCTTTAAGATTTATAGAGATGGGGAAGTGTTGGATCAGGATGCTCATGCTTTAGATCAACAGAAGTGGTTAGAACAGAATGTTCTTAAGATGAACTATAAGTCTTTTACTCAAATTGTTATTCTTGGTTCTAGTACATTTGTTCCTTTTATGCAATTAACTGCATCCAATAGGAGAGAAGTTATTGAAGATCTTTTAGATATTAAGATCTTTTCTACTATGAATAATTTTATTAAAGATAAGATTCGGGTTATAAAGGAGGATGTAAAGACTCTGGAGTTGAAGAAAGAATCTCTTAATGATAAGGTTACAATGCAAAAAGACTTTATTGAGGAGTTGAAGTCTCGTAGTGAGGGAGATATTCTAGAGAAGAATAATAAGATTAAAGAATTGGGAGTAGAAGTTGATACTCAGATAGAAAAAAATCAACTCTTACAGGCTGATATAGATGATCTTATTAAGAATCAAGAAGAGGTGGCAGATGCCTCAAAGAGATTAATAAAACTCAATAATCTTAAGGGTAAGATCACTCAAAAAGTATCTACCATTACTAAAGAGCATAAGTTTTTCACAGAGAATAGGGTTTGCCCTACTTGTACCCAAGACATAGAAGAGGAGTTCAGAATAAATAAAATTGATGACGCTCAAAATAAGGCAAAGGAGCTAAGGTCTGGTTACGAAGAACTGGAAGAAGCTCTTAAAACAGAAGAAAAACGAGAGCGTCACTTTACTGCCCTATCGAAGGAGATTACTCAATTAACGCATGGCATTTCTAAAAACAATACTCGGGTCTCTGGATGCACCAAACAGATCAGAGATTTGGAAAGTGAAATTCAAACACTTACCACCCAACTTGAAAACAGAAATACTGAGCATGAGAAGTTAGAAACTTTTAGGAGTAATCTTCAGGATACATATACCCAACTTGTAGATAAGAAGGAAAAGATTTCTTACTATGACTTCACCTATGGTCTGCTTAAAGACGGGGGAGTAAAAACCAAGATAATCAAGAAGTATCTTCCTTTAATTAATCAACAAGTTAATAAGTATCTGCAGATGATGGATTTCTACATCAATTTTAAACTTGATGAAGAATTCAATGAGACTATAGAGTCTCCTATACATGAAGATTTCTCCTATTCTTCCTTTAGTGAGGGAGAAAAGTCAAGGATAGATTTAGCATTAATTTTTGCTTGGAGAGAAGTAGCAAGATTTAAGAATTCAATTAATACCAATTTGATGTTATTTGATGAGGTATTTGATAGTTCCTTGGATGGTGTTGGGACTGAAGAGTTTCTTAAGATTATTAGATTTATTGTTAAGGATGCTAATATATTTGTTATATCTCATAAAGGTGGAATGGAAGATAAGTTTGATAATTGTATAAAATTTGAAAAGATGAAAGGATTCAGTAGGGTGGCTCGTTGATGCCTACTTATAGACATCAAGCTACTGGAAAAAGATTCTTATTTGTCCATATTCCTAGGACAGGAGGAAGGTTCTTTGAATCCAATCTTGAGGAGAATGGTTGGGTAGTAGAGCATAAGAGGATATTTGATAGGAGTGAAATCTATATCAAATTGAATGTGTCAATAAGTACTTCTCAAACTAGAATTTGGGATAGTGTTGAAGGTATAGAGATTGCTCATTTTCATAGAGACTTGTATGAGAAATATTTGGATGTGGATGATATTCCTCATATTGCTATAGTGAGAAATCCCATAGACAAATTCTTTTCAGCATCTATCTATCTGAAGAGAATGTATGGGGATGATATTCAAGAAGTGATGGAAGAGGATTTTTATTCTAAGATGAAAAAATTTCCTTGTTCTCAAGCAGTCAATTGGTTTAGACCACAAGTAGATTTTCTTTCTGATAAAACTCAGGTTTGGAGATTTGAAGATGGATTTGGTAGTGAGTTAGC
>VTLG01004685.1_pt1 | contig 15497 bp, 19 predicted proteins | sample 4694571 | NCBI WGS metagenome assembly VTLG01 (sample SAMN12604809, study PRJNA352737) | marine metagenome | biome: ENVO:00000447; feature: ENVO:00000209|ENVO:00000569|ENVO:01000036; material: ENVO:00002151; isolation source: viral sequences binned using virsorter ...
TGTATTGCAGAGGAAGTATAAGGAGAATTATTACCTAGGAGCTAATAGGTCAGGGAAGTCAGATGCTGGCTGCTATGTTGGAGCCTCATTAGCAAGATTCGGGGATCAATCTGATAAGGTTAAGTGGGTTAGAGGTAAGGACTCCTCTGTGTCTATACGAGATAGGTCTACCAGTGGATGGGTAGTATCCCTGGATTTTCCTTCCTCTAGGGATATCGTTCAGCCCAAGTACTTCGATAATGGATTCATACCTCCGGGGGCTACGCACGAGCCTTTTATACCAAGGAGAGAATTAAAGAAAAACGGGTGGCGAGTATCGGATCAGATACTCCAATTAAAGAACGGTTCTATAGTAGGGTTTAAGAGTGCAGACTCTGGAAGGCTTAAGTTCCAAGGGACTGAGAAGGATTGGGTACACTTCGACGAAGAGCCTCCTATGTCTATATATGAGGAGACTGTTATAAGGGTAGGTTCTCGCCCCTTGAACCTATTCTTCACGTGTACTCTTTTACCACCCGAAGGACAGATCGGGGGAATAACCTGGTTATACTCTGAGAAAGTGAAACCGTGGCAACAGGGCCTAATGGAAGATATAGGAGTAGTATCTGCATCAATATACGATAATCCTCATATAGCATCTGAGGAGGTAGAAAGATTAGAGAGTATATTTCCAGAAGGATCAGTTCAACGACGTATCCGTCTGAATGGGGAGCTTATCCCTGGATTGTCTGGAGCTAGAATATATAGTGGATTCGACTTTAGATTAAATGTAAAAGATCAATCGGATATAGCATCTAGACGTCCTCTATGCTGGATATGGGACTTTAACGTTGAGCCTATGGTTAGTCTTATTGGTCAGAGGGAAAAAGGATTATTCCGAGTATTTAGAGAACTTATTCTCGAGGAGGGAAACATCCAGGAGATGTGTGATTACTTCAAACGGGTTCACCCTTCTCATCTAGCTGAAATATGGATATATGGTGATGCGTCAGGAAAGGACAGAAGTCATCAGACTAAGAAGTCTTCGTATAATCTTATACTAAACCATATGGTAGATTATCCTACTCCTATAAAGATGAAGGTTCCAGAGAGTAATCCTAGTATATCGGCTAGAATAAATGCAGTTAATAGAATATGTAAGGATGAACATGGAGAAGTTCAGTTAGAGGTAGATCCTAAGTGTAAAGAATTGGTAGAAGATTTTGAACAGGTAATATCGGACGGACGAGAAGGTATTAAGAAAACATTCAATAGAAAAGATCCCTACTATAAAAGAACTCATACAAGTGACGCATTAGGTTATTGGATATCCCAAGAGGCTCCCATACGACCTATAAGAGCTAGTCATGTAGGAACTCGTGTTCGTATACCATCGGTTAGTTATATGAGAAAGGGATTGTAATGTCTAGATCTACTGATCGGATTACGATCATATAGAGCATGGAATTAATAAAACTATATTGGCATCAAATAGTTTTCATTATAGGACTAGTAGTAGTGGCAGTAAAGCTATCTGCTCAAGTAAACTCTATCCAGAAAGATTTAAATAATCTTACAAAGGATCTAAATCGAAGAGATACCTATGTTGAAACTGTTAAGCTAAGAGCAGAAGTAGATGGACTACAGAGAAATATAACGGGCCTCTGGGCCTTCTGTGACAAACTTAGAGATAAACTTAATGGAACATCTTGATACCACGCGACAAGATATACATATATGCGTATTATAAATAAATGTCAAAATATGAAGTTACATTATGTTGCAAGATGTGCGGCGATGACCTCTCTCCTGGGGGTCACAGACGTATAGGAATTTGTGCGTGGTGTATGGCGTCTAGTAAGTATAAGACAACAAGGATACCTGGAGTGCAGTATGGCAGATCAAGTTCGTACAACACCGGGCGAGGATCGCCCGATATCCCCGAATAGTGAAGTATCTATACTTAACTCTATAAGGGAATTTAGAAAAGAAGCTAAGGATGCTAAGAAGCATCGTATGTATGTTAACCAGATAAATAAAAATGCTTATCTGGGGAAGCAAGACTTTTCTCATAAGAGAAAGGGACAGTCTAGGGAATTTCTTCCTAAGACCCCTGTAGCTATAGAACAGTTGACGGCATTTATAAAACGGGGGTTAACCCAGTTTGGTGCTTGGTATGATGTTGAGTTATCTCCAGACTCTCCCTCTCCTTTAGCATCTCACGAGATCCGTAGTTTATTAAATTGCTTCCTGGACAACTGCTACACATCAGACTATCAAAAAGAGAATTTCGCAACTATCCTAACAGATGCAATTAAGGTTGCAGCTCTGGAGAGTCTAGCTATATTCAAGGTGCATGGTTTCCAGAAACCTGAACGTAGGTTTGTAGCTAAGAAGGGAAATATATCTGTTACTGGTGGTGAGATTTTACAGGGTGAAGCTGTATTAGAGACTGTCACTAGAAATGCTTGGAACCTTCGTGTAGATCTCATAAGACCTGAGGACTATTATCCAGATCCTACTGGGAGAAATATGTATGAGATACATGAAAGTGAGTTAGATCTATCCTCTGTAAAACGACTTGCTGAGCAAGGAATCTATGATAAGGCGGCTGTAGATAGTATAGAGGAAGACTATAAGAAGATAGAAGAGGAATCGCGGCGTCCTGGTGATATGCAGCAAGATGAATCTCAGAATCCATCCTTTAGGAGACGCGTAGTAATAACAGAACTATGGGGAACTTTGTTGGATGAGAACGGGGACATTACCCATGAGAACGTATTCTGTGCTATGGCTAATGATAAGTATATGATAAGGGCTCCTCAGCCTAATCCCTTCTGGCATCAGAAGAGTCCCTTTGTACGGTTTCCTCTAATCCGTGTTCCATTCAGTGTATGGCATAAAGCTCTGTTTGATCATGCCAGTCAGTTGAATATGGCACTAAACGAAGTATTTAACCTTATTCTTGATGGTGGCATTTCATCTGTATGGGGGATAAAGCAAATAAGAATAGATGACCTTGAAGATCCTAGACAGGCGACTGATGGTATAGCACAAGGTGATACCCTAGCAGTAAAGAACACTCTCCCTCATGGAACTAAGGTTCTGGAGACAGTATCTGAAGGAGAAGTACCTAGAGACTCTATGGCTGTGTTTGAGATGGTCAATAGAGAGTTTATGGCTGCTGCTCTTACTACAGAATTAAAGTTAGGCTCACTCCCTGCTAAACAAGTCAAGGCAACTGAAATTGTAGAGTTAAGTCAAAGTCAATCATTAACTATCGATAGTCTAATAGCTGATGTAGAAAGCTATATGACTGAACTACTGGAGAAGATTTTTCTTACTGTCTTACAGAACTTAGAAGTCACCCCAAGTGAATACATAGTTAATAGTGTAGGACTAGACGGTGCATTTCGATTAGCTCAAATGGACAAAGCGACTCGATTCGCTACATTTGCTAACTTTTGTTCGTTTAAGGTCCACGGGCTTTCGAGCATTCTATCTAGAGTTCGCGACTTCCAAAAAATGGCGTCCTTACTCCAGATGGTCACAGTCAATCCTATTCTATTACAGAGCTTCTACAAGAGATATAGTGGCGATAGAATCTTATCTCATATGATGAAGACGCTCAATGTAAATCCCGAGAGAATAGAGAGGGATCACGAAGAACTAGCTAGAATAGATAAAGATATGCAAGAACTTCCAGCCTTCCAAAACCTCACGTCTCAGACAGGAGGAGCGGGGGGTAATGCAGGTAACGTAAGTGGTCCTGGTACTGGTGGGGATGAAGGTGCCGCAGAGATATCTGCGCTATCCAATCCAACATCTAGCCTCGCTGGGTTAGGTAATTCTCAATAGAAAGGTAAGAACAGATGGCAGTAATAACTGATGGTCTAATAAAGAAGTTAGAGCAGATATCTACGGATACACACCTACCTCTCGAAAAGCGGCTAATAGACACCGCTGTTTGGTACCATAAGAACAAAGATACAATACCTAAATCTAACGTCGAGAAACGCGTAGAGTTTCTCGAGAAGACTTTTGACATATTCCTAGAGCTTATAGCTATGCAAGTAGAACGTACACAGAGGGTAGAAGGATATGGAAGTGATAGCCTTTGGTTACCTAAAGGTATGACATACTCTGGGGATTTAAAGGACTTTGGTTGATGGCTGAACCTACTCTTAATGAGATATTTGAGAATCTAAGTATTAAAGAAATTAGACGGCTAAAGAACGAGGTTAGTTCTCCGGCTCGAAAGAGATTCGGAATGGGTCTACCTACAGGTATGCTAAGAGGCGAACCACTGATAAGGAGTAGAGGCCCACAGAGTGCATTAGCTGAAAAACTTAGAGATCTAGTAAAAGGACTAACTGCTGATCCCCAGGGATTAAGTATGGGAGATATAGCAAAGTTTGAACGCTCTTTTGCTAAGGACTTGGGTGCTGACATAGAGAAGAATTGGATGTCTTTTCTTCCTTGGGGTAAGTTTTTTAGGGCAGGTGGTAAGTTAGCACGTCAGCAGTTATTTCAAGGTGCCCCTCCTCGTACAACTATAGGGTCTAAGAGAGCTAGAAAGGGTCAGATTCCATATCTGTATCATGGATCATCAGATCCAGCTTTCAAGTCTGGGACGCAGCTTACAAGAGGATCTTCTGCAGAAGTTCGGATTCCAGGAACTTCTCTAACTGTAGATCCATCAGTGACTGCAAGAAAAGCATTTTCTCGTGGATCTACAGTTGACGCACTAGAGAATCTAGCCTCTAGCTATGTAGTTAGGATGAATCCTGATGCTCTTAATAAGATATTAAACCTAAGTCCAGGAGCGTATGCTGATAAAGATCGTATGCAGAATCTTAGAGAGACTGGTAAATTGCTAGCTAAGCCTCAGTCTTTTTATACTGAGATGGAAGTCTTTGCTACAACAGGTGGTAAGCTCGAGGGTATGGATCCGAAAGATGTAGAAGCGTACATGGCTCAGGACCGAGACTTCTTAACCGACGAACAGTTTGATAAGAAATATCGTCTTACTACTTCTATTAGATCTGGTATGCTTCCTCAGGATTTAGAAGGTAAACTGTTAGAGAGAGCAGAGAGAATAGTAACTAATATAGACGATAGTCGTAGACTTTCTAGTAACTATCTTAACGCTGTTAATCAGGTATATGAGTCTGCACACCAAGCGTCTCAGTATCCAATAGTAAAACACCACGGACCTAAGAATGAATTTAGATCTGAATTTAGACATAGAGGTATAGACTATGTCAAACTGCAACTAACCAGGCCATCTAACGGTATTAACCTAATGAAGCGAGCTTTAGCTACGGGAAGTAGAGCTTATAGAGCGCAGTTATGGAACTCTAATAATGAGCATGGAGGCCCTATAGGAAAGATACTAGCTATGTTTAATAAGACTATACCTAATTTAGCTTTGTATCCTGATCCTAGTCGTTCTGATGCAGAGTTAGCGGTAGACCCTCGCTTTCCCCCATTAGTAAAGGATATAAAAGAAGCTAGAATTTTACAAAAGCTAACTAGGGAAGCATGGGAAGATCAGTCACGAAGAGCAATGGAGATATCGGACCTACCGAGGGGTCAAAAGGCTAGTCCAAGATCTATAGATCTACATAACGATGCCTATAGAAAGTATGTTAAGGCTAGAGAAACCTTATATGATTTTATTGATAAGATGGAAGTTTCTATGAAAGACGACTTAGATTATATAAAACACTACAGGAACAAGTATCCAATGCACAATACTGAGTTCAGAGGTGTACACAATAGATACTTAGATAACGCAGAGTAGCTTATATGCCAGGTATAGTAAAAGACTCTGATAGTAAAATGACTCAGGCGTTATCTAGATATAACTATGAGGCTACGCATAACTGTGTAGACTGTGAGAAGTTTCTAGACCCGTCTGCTTGCGATATAGTACAAGGCCCTATAGCTAAAAATGGAAGTTGTATGTTTCATAGTACGAGAGAGAAAAGATAATGCCTGACCCTATTGACTACTCTGGTCGACTAAAAGATTTACTACAGGAGCCTTATGCAAACTCTCCTGAGTTGCGGTCAATCTATAGAGATGTAGGTAAGGGTCTTGCTACGTCTGGGAATAAGTTCGTAGATATAACTCAGCGACTTGGGAATCTCTTGGGACTTGGTGCAATTCAAGACATAGAAGGATCTATAGATTTCTTCAAACAATCTCAGTCAAAAGACGTTGGAAAACTATTAGGAGAGCTATTACAGAGTGGTTCTCAGTTAGTCCCTCCTGGAAGATTTGCCAGAGGATTACGTCAGGCGGGGTTGCCTACGTTAGGTAGAGTTCTTGAAGGAGAGGGAAGAGCTGTTGAAGGATATCTTCCTAAGGAGGCAAGAGAGGCGGGTGTTAGGGACCTTATGAGGAACTTTCCTATATCTGCAGAAAGTCCTGTTGAGTTAGACCTTGTACGAGACTTAGCAGAGCATTTTCTACTGCGGAAAGCTGCTGTTGATAGACCACCTAGTAGTCCCTTTCAAGTTAGAGATGTTACTCCGTCTGATGTTACTCCGTCTGCTGATAAGCCTACTACTGATAAGTATGGATATGATAGGTCTGCTCCCGATATATACACTACTAATCCAGATTTAGGGCTAAACGACTATGGAATTTCTGTCCATAAATCTAAAGATGGTCCTTTTGTAATTAAGCGGAAGGGGAAAGCCCTGGGAATTGCTGATAGTTTGGAGTCAGCTAGTAAGCTAGTTCTGGATGCTATAAAACGATTTGATGCAGAAGATACTACTAAGCCACCTAAGAAATGATAGATTATAAAGAGTTTATACTAGCGATTGTAACAGTTATAGTATTCGCCTTTCTAATCTGGATCGCACTATAAGGAGATAATAATGCAAGAAGAATCTATAAAAATGATACATAAGGGACAAACGTCCCAAGCAGTAAAGTTAGAAGTACAAGATGTTATCTTTAAACGTGAAGTTGATGTTATGAATAGGCTAATAGCGTTCTATAGATCGGGGGAATTGACAAATGAACAACTAAGAGGTAGTATTGGGGAGATTGCAGGTCTCCGATCTGTATTAGAAGAGTTAGAACGTTCAATAAGACGTGGAATAAGTGAAACTGAAAAGGTGATAACAAATGGCTGATTTTGAAGTAGCCCCAGATAGTATAAATACAAAGGAAGACCGCGATAACTACGAGCAGTCTGCTTTTATACAACCAGGTTCTATATTAGATAATTTGAACCAGACCCCTCCTGATAATCCTGATACACCTACACCGGAAGCTCCGTTATATGACGTAAATATCGGAGGACAGGTGTTCAAGGTACCAAAAGAACAATATGATGCTTATACAGTAGAAAAGGCTACACAGGAAGCCCAGATGGCATCTAGTCAACAACCAGTTACAACAGAACCTGTACAGGAAGGAGATCCAGACTGGAAAGACTCTTTTTATGCAGATCCAGATGCTGCTATGGATAAGTTTAAGGCTGAAGTAGTTGATCATGTAAAAGAGGCTGTTCAGCAGGAATACACTAAGCAAGGTAGTAAGGATCAATTCTGGAATGACTTTTATTCAGATCATAAAGAACTAGAAGGGGAAAAAGGAATGGTTCTTCAAATTCTCCAGAATAACCCAAGTATAGGTGACCTACCTGTAACTCAGGCAGGTGGTGAACTTGCTAAACAGACAAAGGCGGAGTTACTCCGCATCGCTAAATCATACGGTGGAGCTCAAGAACAAGCTCAGGACCTTGGCCTCGTTGGTGCTGCTCAAGAAGTCCCTAGAGAACAATCAAAAGAACAATCAGACGACACCCCGATTTCTCTTTCTGCTGCTCTGGACGAGCGTAGAAAGTCGAGATCTAAATCTAGCTAATAGGAGACATAGTATGGCCCAGTTTCAGTGGCAATTTGACGCTCCTAGTGGTGTTTTTAAGCAACACGCCTTATCAAGGCGTCTGTATTGGGCGGCACTAGAGAATAGCGTCTTTATGGATCACGTTGCACCTATCCCTGCCTTTGGCAAGGGTAAAGGTGAGAATGTGACTCTTACGAGGATTAGTAGCATTAGTGAACCTACTTCTGCTGATCTGACTGAGGGAGAGAGAATACCCGAAGATAGCCATTCGATCAGTACGACTTCGATCACCGTTGTCGAGATTGGTCGGGCGGTTCCGTTTACTAGCTTCGCGTCGGATCTTTCCTTTTTCAATCTCCAGAATAGCATCCAACGGCGTCTTCGTGACCAAATGCGTTTAGTCATGGATACTAAGGCTGCTGCGGCATTTAAAAATGCCAAGATTAAGTATGCCCCGACTGGTCTTGCTTCTGGCTCTTTCGATACTGATGGTACTCAGTCTACTACTGCTACCGCTAACTGGAATATGTTTCATGTTGAGGAAGTCCGTGACTACCTCTTTGATACACTCCAGACACCCCCCGTAGAAGGTGACGACTATATTGCGATTTTCCGCACATTGGGACTTCGTGGTTTGAAACGTGACCCATCTTGGGAGGAGTGGCATAAGTACACTGATCCTCAGGCTAAGTTCAACAACGAAATCGGTCGTATTGAGAACGTCCGGCACATTGAGACCAACCACGCTAATGCCCTTAGTAAAACGGGCACAGGCTCGGTCCTCGGTGAAGGCATTGTATTCGGTGCTGATTCAGTCGCTATGGCTGAAGTAGCAACTCCCGAACTTCGTGCCGCTATGCCAGACGATTTTGGCCGGTCCAAAGCTGTTGCTTGGTACGGTATCCTTGAGTTCGGACTTATCTGGGATACAGCTAACGCAGGCGAGGCCCGCGTTGTTCATGTTAACTCTGCATAAGCAGACATCCTAGGCGGATGATCTATTAGGAGACTATAGATGGCCTATACACACTCTAAGTACGAAGTTGAAGTTCAACCTGCTACGCCTTCATCGGCTCCGGCGGCTGGCTTTAACTGTATTGACTTCAATCAGCCTGGAGCTACTGTAGCTGCTGGTGTTTACGCACCTGGCTACGTACCTCACATCATTCGTGGTGCTGCCGTTATCCCTTTGGTAACAACAGCGCTGGCAGATGATGTAAGTGTTAACTTCGACGCTGATATTTCCACTGCCGGTACTCCCACAAATATGTTTAAGGTTTTGTGGCCTACCGAGATCAAGGCGCATAGATCTCTTTACTATACGCCTACGTACTACATCGAGATTAAACCTGGTCGGCACGTTAATGTTAGGGTTACAACCCTAGGTGCTGCGGCTTCAAACGCTAAGGTTGTTCTTTATGTAGAACCACGTTGGGAAGAACCTGCGAACGTAACTGGTATGCAGTCCGCTTCGTAATTAACTAATCCAACCAGTCAGGGGTTATAGCCTAGCCCCTGGCATCTCTTCGGAGAGAGGGTTTACTGACTGGTAAAGGAGATATACTATGGCTGCTTTAAGTGCTACCTGTTGGAGCGTATCCGTACAAGACCGCGCTATAATAGGTAAGAAGAAACGAAATCGTGTAAAATTAACCTTAGATAACGCAGCAAACGGGTCTGCTTATGCTACAAGCGGAGGTATTGGGTTACCTACCGAGCTGGGCATGACTAGAAATGTTGACTACGTTATTATTCATGGCTTAGGTCATACTGGTACAGGTAAGGCGACTGGTATGCCCGCTTGGACATACGCACCAACTTCACATAGTGTGATTGGTTGGGAAGTATCTCCCACTGCTCAAACTGCCGGTGCAGTTCCTCCTGAGCTAGCTACTACATGGACTCCAACTTTAGCCCCTTTCAATACGGTGTTATATATCGAAGCTGTGGGCTGGTAACAACAAGGAATATATTATGGCGCAAGAAAAAGCTATCCCAAATCCAGAAGGGGAGTTAGTAGCTCCTCTTCTAACCCGTCCCGAAAAAGTTGCTATAGTAGCTTTAGGTAGATCTGTTGGAGATTACCTCAAAGAGACTATGAGTACACAAGGAATGAAAGACCCCTGGGACGAAATATGGTCTGTTAATCGTGGGGTCAGAGGTATTCAACATGATAAGTTATTTGTCATGGATGATATAGCTTGGTTAGAAGACAAAGATCCTTGCTATACAGACTTTCTTAAAAGACACGATAAGCCTATAATAACTTCATTTAGCTATTCTGACTATCCTATGACTGTAGAATTTCCGCTACAAGAAGTGATGTCAACGATAGAAGATGATGTCTTCACAGTAAATACTATTGCCTATATGGTGGCTTATGGTATTCATATAGGAGTTAGGGAGTTTTCAATCTATGGAGCTGATTTCTTCTATCCTGGTGGAAGCACAGCAGAATCCGGAGGACAAGCTGTTGCATATCTTCTAGGTATGGGTAGACACTTTGGATTTACTCATAGAATACCACAGTCTAGTACTCTTCTATACGCGCATAAGGCTAAGTTAGCATCTAACGGTGTAGTAGCTAGGGAGCCTTACGGTTATCATCGTAGGCGTGAATTAGAAGAAAAGAAAGCTAGAAAAGAGCTTAGTAAACAACGAAGAGAGAGGAAAAACGATGTCACTTGATATCTATAACGTACACAAGACAGTTCATGATAAGGAAACTAATCAGATGCAATTAACTGGTACGAATCCTTATAAGAGATTTGTACAACAAGGAGAGAATCCGATAAATGTACAGAGTGGGAAGTTCTACTATGATGGAGGCGGTCCTCCTATTCCTCCGCAAGATGTTCCATCTTGGGTAGCGGATGAGCTAAAAAATCTAACTTCGGAGGCTTTATCTAGTCTTGGCTTTGGACCTGTTGTGGAACCAGAACCAAAGCCCGAGGCCCAACTCCCCTTAGACCTTGGCACAAGGGATGATCGTAGTCCGATCACCTCTGATGAAGAGGAACCGGAGGTGGTAGTAGAAGAAGAACAGGTTGCGGTAGAGTCTATGGACGCATTGACTCTTATCGATATTCTTGGTACTCTGGATCATAATGAACCGAGCCACTGGATCAAAAGTGGTAAGCCAGACTTGAATCATCTCAAAGAACTCATGGGAAGATATGTATCTAGGAGAGAAGTGGACGAAACCTCTCCTGATTTAGTTAGACATGAATAGGAGTTAGTTATGGCAACTTATGCTATATTAGGTGATACCAAAGCAATTGCCAGAGGTGTATACGAGACTACTTGGCTGGCTACTGTTAGTGGTGTTGGTAATCCCCTTAATTGTTCAAGACTATCAGAGCATACTGTACAATGTGTAGGGCCTACAGGAGGCACCTCTCGCATTATAATTCGTGGTAGCAACGACGCTGTTCCGTCATCTGCTACTGCTGTATGGAACGTTCTTAGTACACCCACTGATGGCAATTTAGATTTTACTAATGTAACGGGAGGACTAGTTAAAGTTGTATTAGAAACTCCTAGAAGTATACAGCCACAGTTTGAAACGGTAACTACAGGAAAAACACTCTCTGTTATTATAGTAAGTAGATAACGTGATTACGCGGAGAACAAGTAGAAGGCGACTTAGGGTTATACATACCCATGTACCTAAGAATGCCACTAGAGAGTCAACCTATTGGGTTACTCCGAAGTCATTAGGAGGTCTTTTGTGGATAAGACGTCCAGATATGCTTCCGTGGCTTAGTGTAGATGGGACTGTGACTTCTTGGGAACGGATATGGGTAGATTAAGTTATGGCAAATTATGATACATCTGCGGATTTATTAGATGATATACTTGATAGAGCCGGTGAGCCTACTGACGGTACTTCGGATTTTAACACTGCGGCTATTAGGTATCTAAACAGAGCTTACCAGGGTATATGGAAAGGTGGATCTGAACTCGATCCTAGTGTAAATGAGGTATGGTGGTGGCTTAGAAAAGATGACCAAGGAACTATCATCCTCGATCCTCTATATAATACTGGATCTATATCTGTTACCAATAATAGCGCTTCTATTACATTCTCCTCTGCTCCTACATTCAGCCTTGCTGGACGACATGTTAAGGTAAATGACCATGCAGATGTATTTGTATTAACTGCTCATACAGCTAGTCAAGTCGCAGGCACTCTTGAGAGTGTTTATACTGGAACCACGTTTGCAACCGCAGCCTTTAGGGCGATGCGATTTGACTATGACCTTGCAACAGATGTTATTCATATATCATCTCCCTTCTTTGCCTATCAGGATAATATAGGGGAAATAGATGGCATAGCTCTTGATGAGCTTCGTAGTAAATGGCCTCTTAATAATGCCCATTCCGGAGTTCCTAAAAACTTCTCTATGATAGGACAGAGAAAGGTGCGCTTCTCTCACTATGGAGGAGAGGAGACAACAGATCTTATAAAGCTAGACTACGAGTATATATTTGAGCCTGCTGATTTGGTTGATGATAGTGCTCAACCTCTTGTTCCTAGGGAATATCGAAAGATTCTAGCTGACTGGGCTCTTGCCTTTCTGTTAGAAGATAAGGAAGATAGTAAGGCTGGGGATGCCTTGGGTCTAGCTATCAACGGCGTAAAGGCTATGGCAGCAGAACAACGGCGCAGAATGAATAGAATGGGAGGCAAAGACTTTGCAAGAATCCATCCAAGAGCTATAGACTTAGAACATCTAACTGGGCCACTTCGTACTGAAAGTGGACACATTATAGGCTAATGTCATACACAGGTCAAATATCTGAGATAGTAGTCGGGTTAAGTGGATTAACTGGGACTAAGAACCAGGCTACAATAGAATCAACTCACCTTCTACAGGCTAATAACCTAACCTATGATAGTGTAACTATGCGTAAAGAGGGCGGAGCTGCTAAGTACAATAGTAGTGCCATTACTGCGACCCCTTCTGTTATAGGAGGTCATGACTGGAATCATAACGGAACTACGCAAAGAATGATAGTTATGACCTCTAATGGGAAGTTGTTAAAAGATTCAGGAGATGGCTCTTTCGGTACTACGCTTAGAACAGGACTTACTGCTACTAATGTAGTTCCTGTGTTTGTTGAGGGTGGTAAGGAAGCCGCTGCTAATGATAGATCCCTATATGTCTTTACAGGATCAAACCAAGTCCAGGAACTAAATGCAGATGGAGCTACCACAGCTGATATAAGTAATCCTCCTACAGATTGGGGATCTAACTACCCCACCTTTGGGCTAAACCATGAAAATAGATTATGGGGTGGCGGTAACTATAATGATCCACATAGGGTATATTATAGTACGGTCACTAACCATGAGGATTTTTCAGATAATAATAGCATATCAATCTTTCCAGGAGAAGGACAGAAGTTAGTAGGAGGTATCTCCTTCAAGGGTGTTATGATTCTATGGAAATTTCCTAGGGGTATATATCTAATAGATACTACAGATCCTACAGTTGCTAATTGGAAAGTAGCTAAACTCTCTGATAGTATAGGAGGTGTGTCTGCTCTAGGACATACCAATATTGACGATGATGTTATATTTATAGATAGTAGTGGATCTTTCCACATTATTTCAGCTATAACTGAGTTTGGTAATTTAGGTACTAGATCCCTATCTGACGTACATGATATGAACCCCTTTATTCGAGAGAACTTCAATCTAGCTAATTTAGATCAAACTAGAACTGTGTTCTATCCTGCTAAGAGAGAAGTACACTTTGCTATGCAGGGAACTGGAAATACAACAAATAGCCATAGAGTAGTTGTAGACTTTTCAACTCCACAGAATCCACGGTTCCGTGTATCTGATAGAGACACCCCTGTGTCTCTATGGCTGAAAGAAGATTCAGATAATGTTCCTAGATTAACTATGGGAGATAACGCTGGGTTTGTATGGAACTTAGATCAGGAAGCTAGGTCTGCTCCCGCTGGTGTGGGATATACAGGACTATTCCAAACTCCTCATCTGGATTTATCACATATAGATCCTCAGTTAGCTTCTAAGAGGAAGATATTTGATTTCTTAGAGTTGTTAGTAGATCCTAAGGGTAACTGGAATCTGTCAATTGATATTGTTATAGACGGTGAAACACATGAAACAGTTCAGTTTAATATGGGGTCTGAGGGAGCTGCGTTAGGTTCCTTTGTATTAGATACTAGCAAACTCGGAGGTAGCGAGATTCTTAATAGAAGGAAGCAACTAACGGGTTCTGGTAATAGAATATCTCTAGTGGGTTATAATAGCGGAGATGGTCAGGATTTCTCAGTTGCGAAATTTCTTTTATATTATAGGTTAGGTGGAGAGGCCGCAGGAACATGAGTAATAGAAAGACAGCTCTCCGACGCGTAAAAACTGCTAAGGAGATTGGTAGTAATGTAAAGAATTGGAACTTTGTCCAAAATGAGAAGGGCTCTGTTCATGCAGTATTTTGTCCTTGCTGCGGAAAGAAAATAAAAGGTCTTGTTCCACTTGACTCTATGGAAGAAAAGCGAGTCTTGCGTGATCGTACTGTGATCATTCAGAGGGTTATATTACAAGAACTTGGAGACTACGCTGAAGTTACTATAGAGATGGATGACGGATCTGCTCATGTTATGCCTATATGTGGATGTTGTCTAGATCATGGTTTAGATGAGGATTGTATGGAACAGATGTATTCAGCCGACTTAGGTCTTATGGCAGAACAAGAAGCTGTGGGAATGGGAGACGCTCCTTGGTCTTTGTTAGCAGATCGTAAGCCAATTTCATTTAAGAGGGCTAGGTAATGGCAGGTCTTTATTCACATACAACTAGGTCTTCTGGTACAACTCTGACCGCTAACATATATAATACAGATCACCAGAATCATATTAATAACCACGAGCTTGATCAAATAAATGATCACTCGGACAACTCGACTGAGATGCAAACTCAGACAGACCCGTATCCTGGTGAGTCTATAAGTCAGGCAACAAGCGCAGCTGCAGAGATAGAGCGTCTTAGATTTCAATTGGATCTTATTATTGGAAGAACCTTCTGGTATGAAGATCCCGCTGCTAGCTTGGCTAATGTTGGAACTAATACGACTAATATTACAACTCTAACTACACGCCTAGATGGTAGCGAGTTCATAACTCAGATAAGGATGTTTACATAATGGGTACATATAGTAAGATTATATTATCAGGTAGTACAGACGGAGAAGGTATTAAGGTAACTGGTACAACCCCCTCTAAGGGTAGTGTAGTACATACAGCGGTTACTGGTGCAGCTCAGAGTTTGGATGAGGTGTGGTTGTATGGTTTCAACGCAGCTACTACACCGAGAGAAATATCTATATCTTTTGGTGTTACCACAGCAACTGCTAGTCAGTATACCTATCTACTTCCAACCACGGTTCCAGACGGACTTCATTTATTGTCTCCAGGACTTGTGATTAGAAATTCGAAGAAAGTAAGGGCCTTTGCAACTGCGGATTCTGGTGTTCATGTATTTGGCTATGTTAATAGGTTTGCTAGCTAATGGTAGATAGATCTTCTGGGAAACAGAGTGGACGAGCTGGAGGACTAGGTGTTATGCCTGGAGTGGCTCGTACCTTTCCTCCTGTACTGCTAACTCACAG
>VTLG01008201.1_pt1 | contig 15495 bp, 17 predicted proteins | sample 4694571 | NCBI WGS metagenome assembly VTLG01 (sample SAMN12604809, study PRJNA352737) | marine metagenome | biome: ENVO:00000447; feature: ENVO:00000209|ENVO:00000569|ENVO:01000036; material: ENVO:00002151; isolation source: viral sequences binned using virsorter ...
AAACTACAGCTAATGCTAGTTTAAAAACGTACTCAGATTTAGCTGCGACACTCCCATCTGGTCAACGAAAAGAAATGACTGTTGGTACACCATACGCACTGAGTGAGTTTTATGGTCTTACTATTTAAAGTATAATAATTATGAAGAATATAAGAAACTTTATATTTATAGTTGGATAGGTATATTTAGAGAAAAATATGAACAAATTAACTCAATATTTAACAGAACCTTTTTTAATTGAAGAAGGTGTTAATGATCCTGGCATTCTTAAAGCTGTATTTCTTGCTGGTGGACCTGGAAGTGGTAAAAGTTTCGTAGCTTCTGGTCTTTACGGTATTCCAAAGAAAGTCAATGTATCTGCTTATGGATTGAAGTTAGTTAATCAAGATAAAGCACTTGAGACATTATTAAAAAAATATGGATTTGGTACAGATTTAGATAATATGCCAGACGATTTATTCAGACAACTTACAGATCCATCAGTTGAAGATTATAGTGGGTTAAGGGGATATGCAAAAGATATAACTAATCAACAGAAAAAACAATATATGAATGGTAGATTGGGAATGATTATTGATGGGACTGGTCATAAGTATGGTAAGATAAGAGATCAAAAAATGAAATTAGAAGAGATTGGCTATGATACTTATATGGTTTTTGTTGAAACTTCATTAGAAATTGCGCAGGCTCGCAATATGGAAAGACCTAGAAAATTAAAACCACATATTGTAGAGGATTCTTGGAGAGATGTTCAAAAGAATAGAGAGGCTTTTAATGGTTTATTTGGTAGGAATTTTATAATAGTAAATAATAATGATACTTTAAAACCAGAAGCCGCTGAAAAGAAATTTGAATTTTTAATGAAACAAGGAATATCTAAGTTTATAAAAAGAGGTGTGAAGAATCCACAAGGTAAAAAATGGATTGAAAAACAAAAGATAGTAAAAGAGGATATTAATATTCCAGTTAAAGTTGGTGATACTATTCTTGTTGGAAAATTTAAAAATAAAAAAATGGTAATCAAAGATATTGGTAAAGACAAACATGGTATGCCAACTATTAATGGAAGAAAAGCTACTACATTCAGAATACATAAAACAGTTAATATTTTTGATGATTTTGAGGAAGAAGTTAAAGAAGAATTCGGTGCGCCTCCTGGAATGTTACCATCACCAAGTCGTAAAGGTATTAATAAAAATAAAACGGATAAGAAAAGTGGTTATAAAGAAATTGATGAAGCTAAACAGATTAAAAAAGTAATTGGTGTATTTGGTGGTAGATTCCAACCATTTCATTCAGGTCATCTTGCTACATATAAATGGTTAAAGAGTAGGGTAGATGAGGCTTATGTAACTACATCTAATATTAAACAACCGCCACGACATCCTTTAAATTTTAAAGAGAAGAAACAGCATATTATAAAAATGGGAGTTCCAAAAAATCGTATTGTAGAAGAAAGAACGCCGTATGTTGCAAAAAATTTACTAAAAAAATATGACCCAAAAACTACAGCAGTAATTTATATTGTAGGAGAAAAAGATGCCGGAAGATTAGGTTCTGGAAAATATTTTCAATCATATAAAAAACATAAGAATAATTTACAAGGATTTGGCGAACATGGATATACTTTATCAGCGCCACAAGTTGGTAATGTTAGTGGAACACAAATGAGGAAACTTTTAGGTGATCCAAAAATTGATGATAGTGCTAGAGAAAAACTTTTCAAAAAATCTTTTGGATATTATGATAAGAAAATCTATAGTTATATGACTAAATCATTTAGAAAACTTTTTGAGTCTTTAATATTAACAGATGAATTGATAAAAGAATTTTTATTAGAAGCTACAGATACAACTGCTGGAAATCTAGATGATGGTCCTTCTACGTTTTATAAAGATTATAGTGCTTACAAAAGAGTATCTAAAGAATGGTTAGATTCAATATATCAAAAAGCTGGTTGGAAAGTTATAAATTATATTTTAGACGACAAAGCTGAAAATTCAGTTATGAATGATTATAAATCAGTAGCTTTAACTTATTTAGATCATGGACAAGCCGGCGGTTCTACATCGGCTGTCAGTAAATATAAAAAATGGATGACAAAGGTTGTAAAACCTTTAGGTTGGGAAATAGTTAACTGGATGGGTACTGATGCTGCCATTAATAATATTATTGGTACATTATTTTCAGCTGGTGCAGATGGTGATGAATATGAAATTGATTGGACAAGATTAACAGAAAGATTTAATTTAAATAAAGAAGTCCAATTACTTACAGAAGGTGGTGCTTATGGGCATCTTAGTCACCCATTTGATGATAAAAATTTAACGTTTAGGGATTTTAAGAATATAGTTATTAATACATTACAGGGAAAACTTGATAGGGAAGGACCAGTTACAGAAAAAACAGATGGTCAAAATATAATGATAAGTTGGAAGAATGGAAAACTTATTGCAGCTAGAAATAAAGGACATATTAAGAATAATGGTGCGGCTGCTTTAGATTTGGGTGGTATAAAGAATATGTTTGCTGGAAGAGGTGATATTGAGAAAGCATTTGTTTTTGCTATAAGAGATTTACAAAGAGCAATTAGTGGATTAAGTGATAAACAAAAAAATAAAATATTTGGAGAAGGTTCTAAGTTTATGTCCCTTGAAATTATATATCCAAAAACAGCAAATGTAATACCTTACGATAAATCACTTTTACAATTTCATGGAACGATAGAATATGATGCAAGTGGTTCGCCTATTGGTAGTGATAGAGGAAGTGCAAAAATACTTGAGGGGATGATAAGACAAATTAATCAAAATATACAGAAGACATTTAAAATTGATAAACCATTTGTTGCTAATTTACCACAAGTAAAAGATTTTTCTCAAAGGCAGAGTTATTTTTTGGGAAAGTTAAATAAGTTACAGAAAGAATTTGGATTGAAAGATAATAATACGTTAGCAGATTATCATCAAGCTTATTGGATGGAGTATATTTATAATGGTGCTAAACAATTTAAGTATAATTTGCCAAATAATGTATTGGTAAAACTTACTCGCAGATGGGCATTTTTAGATAAATCTTATAAGATACCGCAAATGAAAAAAGATTTTGTAAAATATCCAAAGTTTTTAGATTGGGTATTGAAAACAGATAAGATGGATTTACAGAAATTACAGAAACAACATATAAGAGATTGGGAAGTTTTATTTTTCGAGTTGGGTGCAGAAGTGTTAAAAAATCTTCAAAGTTTTATAGCTGCTAATCCAGACAGATCTGTACAAAAAATTAAAAAAGATTTAACTAAAACAATTACACAAGTTAGAAAAGCTAAAGACCCTTCTAAATTAGAAATGTTGAAAACACAGTTAGATAGATTGAACGCATTAGGTGGATTTAAATCAATAATTCCAAGTGAAGGTGTTACTTTTGTTTATAAAGGTAAATTGTATAAATATACAGGAGCATTCGCACCTGTTAATCAAATTTTAGGAATGTTAAAGTTTACGAGGTAATTATGGGATATAGTAAAGAAACAGAAAGACAAAATCAAGCATTGAATGATATATTATCTGGCAATGAAACTGAAAAGAGAGTAATGGTTGGTTATAAGAGTAAAGAAAAAGAAAAAGGTGATATAATTCCAAAAATGACTGAGATTATGCAAGATGTCAGAATGCCTTTGTTTTGTAAAGAATGTAATAAAGTTATGAAGAAAAGACTTGATGATAAAATGTGGAGACTGTACGGACATTGTTTTGATTGTCAAATTAAAATAGAAAATAAGCTTCGGATAGAAGGAAAATATGAAGAGTGGGAGAAGGAAAAAATTAAACAAAATAAAATTGCTTTTATTAAAGATCAAATTCAAACAATTGAAGAGTGGAAAGATATGAAAGCGCCCGAGTGGTATAATCAGGTCGGTGTGAATTATCCTGAGATGGAAAAGGAAAAGTGGAGTGTTGATACTTCTCATATTAAATTAATGGCTGAAGAAGCGTTAGAAGAATATACAAAAATTTTAAATGGATTGGAGAAAAAAGAATGAAAATTTGGAAAATAATACTTGGATTTTTGAGTATGGTTGGAGCTCTTTTTGCTGTTGGTGCTTCTAAAAGTAAAGAAGTAAAAGAGCTTGGCAAGGTCATTAAAGAAAACAAAAAAGAAGAGAAGAAGGTTGAAAAACAAATTAAAGAATTAGAGGTTAGTAAGCAGGCTTCCAAAAAAGAGATTGGAAATTTAAAAAGAAAACTTACTAATACAAAAAAGAAAACAGTAAAAATGGAAAAAGCGTTCACTGAAGATAATGCTGATGAAGCTGTGGATTTTTTGAGAAAATTTGCGAGAAAATAATATGAAGTATTTATTATCATTATTAATTTGTATTCCATTATTGGGGCAAGTAACTCTTTCACAAGAGGAAATGTTGGGAATTGCTAATAATATTAAAGAGCTCCAACATTCTGATAGTATGAAAACTGTACAGATAGGGATTTATGATGAGTTAGTAAAAGAATTAGAGTCTAGAATAGAAACTGACTCTCTTATTCTGGTTAAAAAAGATGAACAAATATCTCTACTTAAAGAAAGAGATAAGACTAATGAAAAGATGGTTAAGTTAGTTAAATCGAAATGGTATGAAAATCAATATTTATGGTTAGGTATAGGATTTGTTTTAGGAAAAATATAATGAAACAAGGACAACTTAAAGAAGTAATTAAAAAAGAGTATACAAAGTGTGCTAAAGATCCAGCTTATTTTATGAAAAAGTATTGCGTTGTTCAGCACCCAATAAAAGGTAAAGTTCCTTTTCATTTATATGACTATCAAGAAAAATCATTACAGACTTTTGAAGATTTTCGTTTTAATATTGTACTTAAAGCTCGTCAATTAGGTTTATCAACATTAACTGCTGGATATTCTCTTTGGATGATGACATTTCATAACGATAAGAATATATTAGTTATTGCTACCAAACAAGATACGGCTAAAAATTTAGTAACTAAAGTACGAGTTATGCATGCTAATTTGCCTAGCTGGCTAAAACAGAAATGTGTTGAAGATAACAAACTGTCGTTGAGATATGGCAATGGTTCACAGGTAAAGGCGGTTGCGAGTGGCGATGAAGCTGGTAGGTCAGAAGCTTTGTCATTGTTGATATTAGATGAGGCTGCTTTTATAGATAAGATTGAAACGATATGGGCTGCTGCTTCTCAGACACTTTCTACTGGTGGAAAATGTATAGCATTATCTACTCCGAATGGTGTTGGTAATTGGTTTCATAAAATCTGGGTAGGTGCAGAAGAAGGTGATAATGATTGGAATTTTATTAGATTACATTGGAACTTACATCCTGAAAGAGGTGATGAATGGAGAAAAGAGCAAAATAGGTTGTTGGGTCCTTCATTAGCTGCTCAAGAATGTGATTGCGACTTTATTACTTCTGGTCAATCGGTTATAGATGGTAAAATTTTAGAAGAATATCAACAAACACAAGTTAGAGATCCTTTAGAAAAGCGTGGTATAGACAGTAATTTATGGATATGGCAACCAGCAAACTATACAAAAGATTATGTATTAAGTGCTGATGTTAGTAGAGGAGATGGTTCAGATTATTCTGCATTTCATGTTATGGAAATAGAATCTATGGAACAAGTAGCAGAATATAAAGGTAGGATGTCTACAAAAGATTTTGGAAATCTATGTGTGAATACTGCTACAGAATACAATGACGCTTTATTAGTGGTTGAAAATAATAATATAGGTTGGGCTGCTCTTCAACAATGTATTGATAGAGGTTATGAAAACCTATTTTATATGAGTAAAGATTTAAAGTATGTAGATACAGAACATCAAATGTCAAATAAGTATAGAATTGCAGATAGAAATATGGTGGCTGGATTTAGTATGACAATGAAGACAAGACCACTAGTTGTATCTAAATTAGAGGAATATTTTAGAGAAAAGTCGGTAATTGTTCGTTCAAATCGATTAATTGATGAGTTGTTTGTATTTATATATAACAATAATAAAGCTGAAGCGATGCAGGGATATAATGATGATTTAGTAATAAGTTTCGCTTTGACTCTTTGGGTAAGAGATACTGCTTTAAGATTGAGAAACGAAGGAATAGAATTGACTAAAAAAACTTTGAGTGGCGCATCATCACAGATGTTACCGCAAAAACCTAGCTATGAAAATGATTCTTGGGAATGGGAAGTTGGTCCCAAAAGAGAAAAAGAATCATTGGATTGGCTGATTAAATAAAGAGGTAAAAAATGGCTGATAAAGATATATTTTCAAGACTAAAACGATTATTTTCTACAAATACAATTGTTAGAAATATCGGTGGTAGAAAACTAAAAATAGTGGATACTGGACAATTACAGTCTAATATTCAAACAAATTTAGTTGATAGATATCAGAAATTATATTCAAATATGCATGTGCAGCAAGGGGGATATAATGATCAATTATATCAACAACAATTAAGGTTGGGTTTATTTAGAGATTATGAATCAATGGATACTGATTCTATTATTGCTTCAGCTTTAGATATATATTCCGATGAATCTACTATGAAAAATGAATATGGTAAAGTATTGGATATACAGACTGATAATGATCAAATTTATGATATATTACATAATTTATTTTATGATATTATTAATATTGAATTTAATCTTTGGCCTTGGGTTCGTAATATGAATAAATATGGTGATTTCTTTTTACAATTAGAAATTGCAGATAAATATGGTATTACAAATGTAACACCTATGTCTGCTTATGATGTTGCTAGACTTGAAGGTCACGATGAGGAAAATCCACAGCTTGTTCAGTTTATGTTGACTCCGATGGGAGATAGTAATCGACATACTGGAATGAAACAAGATTCTATGACATTTGAAAATTATGAAATTGCACATTTTAGACTTTTATCAGATTCAAACTATGTTCCTTATGGGCGTTCAATGTTAGAGGCTGGGAGAAAAGTTTGGAAACAATTAATGTTGATGGAAGATGCTATGTTAATACATCGTATTATGAGAGCACCAGAAAAGAGAATTTTCAAATTAGATATTGGTAATATTCCACCCGCTGAAGTTGATAATTACATGCAACAAGTTATTAATAAAATGAAGAAAGCTCCTGTTATTGATGAAAAGACAGGTGATTATAATCTTAGATATAACATTCAAAATATAACAGAAGATTTTTTCTTACCAGTCCGTGGTGGAGATAGTGGAACTTCTATTGAAAGTTTAGCTGGATTAAATTATGATGCAGTAGAAGATATTGAATATCTTAAAAATAGATTACTTGCATCTTTACGTGTGCCAAAGGCTTTCTTAGGATATGAAGAAAGTTTAGGATCTAAGGCTACATTAGCTGCTGAGGATGTTAGGTTTGCTAGAACAATTGAGAGAATACAGAGAATTGTTACAAGTGAATTAACAAAGATTGCAGTTGTTCATTTATATTCTCAAGGATTTAGAGATCAAGAGCTTGTAAATTTTGATTTAGGCTTGACAAATCCTTCTACAATTTACGAACAAGAAAAAATTGAATTATGGAATAACAAAACTTCTCTTGCTGAATCTATGATACGTGATGGGTTAGTTTCTTCAAAGTGGATCTATAAAAATGTATTTGGGTTTACAGAAGATCAAATTAAAGAAGAAGATGATGGCATTATATTTGATTATAAACAAAAATTTAGAAGGCAACAGATTGAGCAAGAAGGAAATGATCCTGCTAAGAGCGGACAATCTGCTGGTACACCTGCTGATGTGGCTATGGGTAGAACCGGTCATGAGTTAGATGATGAGGGTGGTTCACCAGAAGGTGGTTGGAATGGAGCAGGTCGTCCAAAAGAAGCTAACAAATATAGTAAAGATAGTGGGGCACGAGGAAGAGATCCATTAGGGTCGCATGATAAAAAGGTTGCTTATGGTGGAGTTGCTAAAACACATTATGAAACTTTATATAAACATTTAGGAAGTAAAGCAAAAACTCTTTTATCAGAGTCTGCTGATGTAGAAGAAGAGTACAATACTGAAGTATCTTCTCTTAATACTAACAAAAATTAAGTATTGATATATTTATATATGAAGTATTATAATATTGATTGGAGTTTAATATGAGTTCAAAAATAAAGCACTCAAAAATTCGTAATACAGGCATTTTGTTCGAGTTGCTGACAAGACAGATTACCGTAGATGTATTAAATAATGATAAAAAGGGATTAGCCGCTAAGATGATGAAAACTTTTTTTAATAAAAATACCCAGTTGGGTAAAGAATACGAATTATATAAAGTTTTAACAACTGAAAATTATAAATCTGAAATTACAGCTAATCAGTTAGTTGATGCAGTACTTTCTGCTCATAAAAAGTTGGGTAGTTCTCGACTAAAAAGAGAGAAATACAATTTAATTAAAGAAATTCGTAAAAATTATGGTATAAATGATTTTTTTATGGCGAGAATTCCTAACTATAAGATAAATGCTTCAATATATAAACTTTTTTATTCAAGTAATGACTCCAGTCCAGCTACTGAAACCCAAAGTCGTTTTACAGTGGTAGAACATATTACAAGAAAGTCAATTTCTAATAAAAAGAAAGAAAAAGCTATTACTGAAGGCTATAAAAAGCAAGAAAAAGACTTGAGATTACTTGCATATGGTATTTTAGTTGAAAAGTTTAATAAAAAGTACAGTTCTCTTAGTAAAGAACAAAAAAATCTACTTAAAGAGTACATAAATAACATTTCAAATACAAATTCTCTTAAAGAGTTCATAGAATCTGAAACTGTAAAGGTAAAGAATAAACTTCAATCAATTTTACCTACAGTGAGTGATAAAGTTACTAAAATTAAAATGAAAGAGGCTATAAATCAAGCAGATACGCTTATGAAAGGTAGAATAGTCGAAGACAAGCAGGTAGTTACATTAATGAGGTATTATCAACTTGTTAAGGAGCTAAAAAATGTCTAAAATGGACAATATTAGAGAAATAATTCGTGAATTGATTAAAAAAGAGATTGATGAAGCTACTACGACTGGTAATATAGCTGGATATGAAACTCCAATGGCTTTTACTGGTGGAAAGAATAGAGGTAAGAAGAAAAAGAGAGAGATAGCTACCAACTCTACTGGATATAATGTTGTTAAGGAAGGTAAGTATCATGATTACAGAAATGATGATACTTTAACTTCGAAACAAAAAATTGGACGTTCAATGAGAGAAGTACGTGATAGTTTACTTCATTTAGAAGGACTTGTTAAAATGAACGTTAAGTTAAAAAATGAATTGAATGTCGATTCTAGGTCATATTGGAAGAATACGCATAAGGCTTTAAATAAAATAAGTGAAAGGTTAGTTAAACTAGCAAATAAAGTTGGTCAGTTACAGTAATAGCTACAATGCCTTTCAAAGAGAACAAAAGGTCTTATATGGACATATTGTTCAGTATTACTACCTTGTTAAAAAGGTGGCATACTGAAATTCAACGAAAAGAAGTTGATAAAAATTATATGATAAAAAGTCTTACAGGTTGGATAAAAAAGTTAGAAGATCTGAGACATGAAATTATGATGGGGAAAGACAAATGAAAATATTAGAATCTTATAAAGAAATTGCTAGAGAATTATTTAGAGAAGGTGATCTTGGTGAAAATCCTTACGCTCAAGGAAAAGAACCAAAACCCGGCGACTGGTGGAAATCTTCTGAAGGTCAAGATTATGCTATGGGTAAAGACGGTGAACGTCAAGGCCCTTTTAATAATGAAAAAGAAGCGGAAGAATATGCAAAAGGGCAAGTAGACGGAGATGATGGCGAGGATAGTGCGGGAAAATTATCAGGCGCTGGTGATTTTGAGAGAGATGGTGGAGAACCTGAAGATAAACCATTTGGCGGAGATACAGGAGCAGATGCTGATTCAGGTTATGTGTCAAAAAATAAACCACAAAAGGCAAAAGATTTAGCTAATGATCCGAATGCAGATGTAGGTCCAGATTCAAGAGGTACAGAGTGGGATGCAAGTTATTACGGTGCTGATGATTCTGCAGAATGGCAAAATGATTATGAGGAAGCTGAAGACGATGGTGATGACGAAAAATTAGCACAAATTAAGTGGTTTGGTGAAAAACAAGGTTGGGGTGATGATGGTGAATTAGGTGATCAGAAAGAATCAATCACAATAAACGGACAAAAATATCACCCAATAAAGGAATCAAAGCAACGCACATTTAAAGAAATTTATGATAGAACGTTTAGGAGCTTAAAATGAAACAACTAATAGTAGATTATATACCATTTGAAATACTTCCAGAACAAATAAGTGAGTCAATGAAAGAAAACAATGGCAAGCTTGTTGTTAAAGGTGTATTGCAGAGAGCAGATACTAAAAATCAAAATGGAAGAGTATATCCTAAAGAAATATTAATGCGTGAAGCTAAGAAGTATTTTAAAAATTTTATTACTCAAAAGAGAGCTATGGGAGAACTTGATCATCCCGAATCTGGTGTTGTGAATTTAGCTAACGTATCTCATAATATTACAGAGATGAATTGGAACGGTGATGATTTAGTAGGTACAGTTGAAGTTCTTGGAACACCTGCTGGTAATATTTTAAAAGAGTTATTTAAAAGTGGTATTAAGCTTGGTATAAGTTCTCGTGGAATGGGATCAGTTGAAGCTATGAATGAAGATGAAGATTCTCAAGAAGTACAAAATGATTTCGAATTAATTGCTTTTGATTTCGTTTCTAATCCATCAACTCATGGTGCTTTTATGTATCCAATGCATGAAGGCGTAGAGTCTAAAGTAGTACGTGATACAAAGTATGGTAAAGTTGAAGCAGTAATTAATGATATTCTCCGTGGAGAATAAAGTTGTCTACTAAAAATGATATTTTTATTAAAAAATTAAGAGAAATGGTTCGAGAGGAGCTAAAGTCTTTTGATGAAAAGGCTCCGAGTGGATGGGAAGGCACAGTTAAGGCTTTGAAGAAACATGGAGATGAAGTTGATAATCCATGGGCTTTAGCACATTGGATGAAAAAAAAAGGTTACAAATCACATAAAGAATCCGTAAATGAAGCTTTTGTTAATAATTTAAAACAAGCTATGAGTTACATTCATACAGACACTAAAGATGGTGCTGAATTTATGAAACTTATGAAACAAAAAAGTTATAATAAAAAACAAGCTATTAGAGCATTTACATTGGGTATGAGAGGTGATGCAGTTCATGGTGCAGGTCCAGGTGGTATGAGTCAATTTGCAAGGCATGTTACAAGACATTTAAAAGAATCCGTAAATGAAGCTTTACCCAAATTAAAATTTGGTGGACAAAAAGATAATCCAACACGAGACAAACTTAGGGGAGAGCTTGCAAAACAGCATAAAGCAGTTGTAAAATTATTTGATAAATCACAAGGAAAAGTTCCCAAAGAAGATTTATTGACTATGGTAGTAAATCAAAAAAGAATGTTAGGATATTTAGAAGATAGTTTAAAAAAATTAAAAGAATCTGTAAATGAAGGATTTACTAAATATCATATAAGATTAACTGATACTCCTGGTTGGTATGGAGTTTGGGATAAAAAAGGTAAACAGAAGTTTGAAGGTGATAAAATATTTGTCATGAAAAATCTCAAAAAACTAAAAACTAGAATGGGTAACTTTCAACTAAAGAGTCTTATAGATGTTGCTACTAAAATGAAAGGTAGGAATATTTCATTTGATGTAGTAGAATCCGTAAGAAAAGAAGCTAAGAAAATGCGTTTCACCAAAGATGGAAAAAGAATTATTTCAAAAAGTGTTTGGTTAAGAATGCCCGATTACGCTAAACTTAGAAAAAATGGTGTAGAGCATGTGTTATCAAGTGATCCGAAGAAGAAGGGAAGAAGTAAGTATATACCTGTACAAATAGAATCCGTGAATGAAGGTGCAAAAGCAAAGACTGGTGATTATGTAAAAACTATGATTGGTGTAATTGCTAGGATTGAAAAAGTAAGAGGTACTATTGCGTACATGAAATTACAAGATAAGAAAAGTAAAGGTTATTGGTTGAACGACCTTAAAAATTTAAAATCGACAGACAAAATGGAAAAAGGCAAGCCATTATGGACTGAAGGCTTTGGTGGAGAATTAAAAGGAAAAGATAAAGAAAAATTTGAAAAAGCAAGAAAGGAAAACGCTGAACAGTTAGGATATAAACTTACAGGTAAAAAAGATATAAGAGAAGCTATTAAATTTTCAAAAGAAGAAATGAAACAACTACACCAAAATGGAAAGTTGGAAAAAGATGGTCATACTTATGTATATAAAGGAAAATAAAATGAGACAGACTATAACAGGAAATACAACATTTATTAAAAAAACAGTTTTACCAATGACTAAACAGGCTGGTATTAAAAAGGTTAGTGTTAAGATATTGCCTGCTCATCTTCCAGATGATAAAGAGAAGATGGAAGTTTCTTTTGATGTAGATAAAGAAACTAATGATAATCTTTTAGATTTGCTTAAAAAAAAGGCTGGAAAGAAGGGAACTAAAAAAAGGCAGAATCTTAACTTAACAGTTACGAAAGAATTGTTAAGTAAGATAATTAAACAAGAAATTAAAAAATTAAAGAAAGAATCCGCAAACGAAGCAGTTTCAGTTAATGTTGATAAACTATTAAAAAATCCAAAGATTAAAAAGATTATGCAAAAGTTAGATATTAAAAAAGCACAATCTAAAGATGCTGCATTAAAAATACTTAATTATTTTGCAGTTAATCCACACGCACTTGTAGCATTGAAGAAAATGGCTGTTGGTGAATCCGTAAATGAAACTTGGAATCAACTAAGAACTAATCTTATAAGTATTTTGAGACGAAAACAACATCAAAAGATTGATGGTGTTTTAATTGATATACAAACTGCTAATGCTATTTTAAAAGTTTGGGATGCACTTAATTCATCTAATAGAAAAAAGTTTGAAAAATTACCAGTTAAAAAAATGGCTAATGTTGCTTGGAAATTGGTATCGTAAAATGATAAAGTTAAAAGAGTTATTAAATGAATCTATAAATGAAGCTTTACCATTTAGTTCATCAGAAGCACAAAAGCATGTAGATGGAGATATTGTGAAAATGTCAAAATTTTTAGGAAAGGCATCTCAACAAGTTATTAAAACTATGATGGATGGTGTAAAAGGTGGTAAGTATGATGCTATGGACTTACAAAGAGGAATTCAACAAGGTGATGTTAGAAGAACACATTATGGGGAGATTGATTTTATTCAACAATTGTGGCATAAAGTAAAGGATGGGTTCAGACGTTATTCTAAGAGTGGAAAATTAAGAAAGTAGATATTTATATTTAAGGAGAAATATTATGTCTCAAATAAAGTTAAAAGATCTATTAAAAGAAATAAATACGAGTGGTTTTGTATCTAGAAATCCGTGGGTAAAAGAAGAGGATGATACACCTTCTATTAATATAAAAGAATTAGTTAATTCAATTCAAAACTATGGTTCTTTAGGTGAACAAATTTATGGTAAAGGAAGTTTAAAGGAAACAGCAGAAACACTATCATCAATTGCTGAAGGTGCTGCTCAACATACACTTTCTGAGACTGAAGATATGTTTGATAAGGTTACAGTCAGTCGTAATATGAAAGAACTTGTAGGGTTATCAAAACAGTTTGGTAAGGTTGCTGGAGAAGCTCATTCGTTACAGGAAAGAATGAGTGGTCTTTATGAGGATATGGGCAATATTCTTAGTCGTTATTATGAAGTTCACGAACCTGGTCATGAAGAGGATAATGATGAAAAAGAAGAGGAAGCAGTATTTAAAGAAGGTGATGGCTATAAAGAATTTTTTCAAAAAGCATTAAAAAAATGGGGCGTTTCTTCTCCAAAAGAATTAGAAGGTGGAGATAAAAAAGAGTTTTATGATTATGTAGATCGTAATTGGAAGGCTGATAAAGAAACAGACTAATGATTAAGTTAAGAGAAATATTAACTGAAAGTAGATATGGATGGGAAGGTAGGGTTGAAGATTTAAACGACTCAATATCAGATAATTTACGAGCTCTTTCTTCAGAGATAAAAGGTGTGGATGAACGTGAAATGCCTAAGAGGGTTGACTTTTGGAAGCGTGTAGAAAAAATGCTTAAAGAGTTTAAGAAACTTGAAAAAGAAGTAGATAAGGCTATAGCAAAGAATCCACATAGAGTTTATTAAAAATATTTATAGGAAGTAACGATTGAGTTAAAGAAATGAGGTTTGTATGGCTATAAAGGTTGTTGTAAAAAATAATAATGTTGAGAAAGCTCTCAGTATTTTCAAAAGAAAGATAAAAGATTCTAATTTAATGTATGAGCTAAGAGAACGCGAATACTATAAAAAACCTTCTGAAATAAAAAAAGAGATAAAAAATAAAGCAAAAGCTCGTAATTATTGGAAAAAGATTAAACTTTTAGAAGAAAATTCTAATATGGGTAGATGAAAACTTTAAACTTTTATATTTATATATACAAAAACTAAATACACCGTTCTTATCTTTTACGGTGTAACCGAAATGTAATAATTCTATTATAGTTCCCAATAACTATACTAAATCCTAAATAGGAGAAATAATAATGGATGATCTCTTAAAAGAAGCAATTGCTGACGCAAAAGCTGTTCGTGAGACTGCTTTAGAAAATGCAAAAATGGCTTTAGAAGAGGCTTTCACACCTAGATTAAAATCTATGCTATCTCAAAAAATCCAAAATGAATTGGAAGATGAAGATGGTGAAGAAGCTATGGACGATGAGGAAGAAGCTCCTGAAGAAGGTGCTTATCATGAAGATGATGAAGATCCTTCTGATGCAGATTCTGAAATGGATATGGAACCTGAAGATGAAGAACCTGAAGAAGGTTTGGATATGGAAGGTGTCATTGAAATTAATGGTGTTAAATATGCACCTGTAATCGAACAAGATGAAGAAGGTGAAGATGAAGCTGGTGAAGATGAAGAGGAAATGGAAGAAGAAGATCTTGATCTAGAAGCTGTAATCAAAGAACTCGAAGCCGAACTTGATGAATCTGAGGAAACTGAAGAAGTGACTGAAGAGGAAGAAATAGATGAGGATAAAGAGGAAGTTGATGAACAGTCCGATTCTTCAAAAATTGGTCAAGCAGACAACAAAGTTGATGCTGCTGATGCCAGTGATGAAGAAGATCCGGGTAAGGGTAAACTTAAAGAATCTAAAAAAGAAGATGTTGATGAAGACATTGATCTTGATGAGGTTCTTAAAGCAATTACTGAAGAAGAAGATGAAGATGAAGAAATGGAAGAAGTTGCAAAACTGAAATCTGATCTTGATGAACATCGTTCTGTAGTTGAAACTCTTCGTGGAAAGCTAAATGAAGTCAATCTGCTAAATGCTAAACTATTGTTTACGAACAAATTGTTCCGTAAATATGGTTTGAACAATGAACAGAAAATGAAAGTCGTTGAGCAAT
>VTLG01011686.1_pt1 | contig 15494 bp, 23 predicted proteins | sample 4694571 | NCBI WGS metagenome assembly VTLG01 (sample SAMN12604809, study PRJNA352737) | marine metagenome | biome: ENVO:00000447; feature: ENVO:00000209|ENVO:00000569|ENVO:01000036; material: ENVO:00002151; isolation source: viral sequences binned using virsorter ...
GGAATTAGTTTTCTCTATGGAGAAGGCAACCGGCAAGCCATTACTTATCAAGCAGTCTTTCCCGAGGAAAGAGATTTTTATATCTTTCCGGCATGGCTAAAGCATTGGGTAGCTCCTTTTAAAACAGATGTAAAAAGAGTTTCAGTGTCAGGAAATATTGCTAGTCATGTTCCCTTTAAAGATTTAAAACCAGCGGAGAAGAAATGAAAGATAAAGTCTATGATGAAATTTTAGAACATGTAGTCAAGCTACTCAGTGAACGTAAATCTATTGAAATGATTGCAGGTTGTTTAATGGCAATTGCGCAGCGACTCTATAGGACACACCTGAGTAAAGCAGACTATGATAAAATTATGAAGATGGCAGCAGAAATAGATATTAAACCTTATGATATTAGGAAAGGAACTCTACATTAATGTATAGCCCACTTCCTAAAGGACTCACGCTTGGAGAATCAGAGATTCATGACATTGGACTCTTTACTACAGAGAAACTTGTTGGAGGATCCAACCTTGGAACATCTCATATTGAATTAGGAAAGATGATGATACGAACCCCACTTGGAGGATTTATTAATCACTCTGGTACCCCAAACTGTGTTAAAGTTAAGTCGCTACTAACTCGACAGCAATGGAACGAGCGTAATGATCTGCCCAATGACAAATATGATCATAACTTCCCGAAATGGGATTTAGTTACTCTTAGAGATATTGACGAGGGGGAGGAATTAACAGTTCGTTATACCTTTTATAAAATATGAACGACGAAACAAGACAATTAATAAAAGAAATGAAAGCGTATCGAGATGGTATGGTGGTACGGAACCTGCCATTCCAGTGGATTAGTGACATCATTACCAAATGGGAAGTAAAACAGGTACCTCCATTAGACTTCTTAGAAGAAGCGGAAAAAGAAAAAGCAGAATTAGAAGAATCTTATAAAGAATCACTGAGACAGACTAAAGAAAGAAAGAATAAATGAAAAATTATTATTTTCTATCTGGATTACCAAGAGCAGGTACTACTTTATTTGGATATTTACTAAATAAAAATAAGAACATTGCTGTTACTGCTAAGTCAGTATTGCCAGATGTTTTATTCGCTTTATATAAAATAAAACGTGAAGAAACTTATATAAATTTCCCTGATGAAAAATCTTTTAATGCTATTTATAAGAATGTTTTTAATAATTATTTTAAAAATTGGAAAGCAAACACAATTATTGTTAGAGGTCCATGGGGAACAAAAGGTAATCTTATATTATCAAAACCTATTATTGAGAAACCAAAATTTATTATTTTGTACCGACCCGTTGAGGAATGTTTACGTTCTTTTATTAATCTATACAAAATTGAAGATAAAGACGAGTACGCAAGAGACAAGCTATCCATCACTGGAATTATAGGAAAAGGTCTTATGTCTATAGAAAATATTATAAAAACAAAACAAGACCATATTGTTATTCATTATAAAGATTTAATCACGCATCCAGAAAGAGAAATTAAAAAAGTGTATAAATATTTAAATATAAAATACACTAAAATAAGTTTTAGTGTAGATGGACAGTTTCAAAATAATGGAATTAAGTATGATGATACGATATTTAATAAACATCCCTTACATACATTAGCATTAGGTAAGGTTAGAAGATTAAAAAGTCTAAATACATTATCACCACAGCTTATTAAAACATGCAGACGATTGGATTTATTTTAATGAACAATACATTTATAATTATCTTTACCTTTCTAGGTTTGATGACTTTGTTATCGCTTTACATGCTGGTGGTGGTGCTATGAAGATACGGTATAAAAGTTGGGGCGGTGTGCGCGAGGAGTCTAAGGTAATTAAGCACCTTGCTGATAAATGGTGCAAAGACAATGGCTATCCTATTCCGACTACTAAACGAAAATCTGTATATAACCCGAAGGAGAAAAATGAAAAAGAAAACTAAAAAATTTATATTAGAATTTTTAGACTTTTGGCCTCTAACTATAGTGATACCACTTATGCTGATTGGAATCGTACTAGGTGCTGCATTAGGATGGGGTGGATGAAAAAGAGTAAGAAACGTCTGCCATACGACGCTTTAGTTAAATACGTCGTGCATGAGAAAGACATATCACCGGAAGACTTAGTTGATATTATGATTGAGAATCGTAAGAAATGGAAAATACCTTTAGCCACCTTATTAACACTAAAAAGAAACATGGATAGGAGATTAAATTAATGAAATGGAATAAGAAATTTGAATACCCAACCAGTTCCAGGTCCCTGATCAATGGGAAACGTCACTATGATATAAACGGTGGAGAACAACAAAAGTTACCGAGTGTTACGACTATCATTTCTGCTACTCAGAGCGAGGAGAAGAAGAAATCATTGGCGGATTGGAAGGCAAGATTAGGTGATCAGGCTGCTGATAGGGTGAGAGATGTAGCTGCGTTGCGGGGGACTGCCATGCACACGTATCTGGAGGCGTATGTTCAGGGAACAGGGCACAAGGACCTGACGCGCGTGGGCCAGGAAGCTGAGCCGATGGCCAAGAAGGCACACGTATCTGGAGGCGTATGTTCAGGGAACAGGGCACAAGGACCTGACGCGCGTGGGCCAGGAAGCTGAGCCGATGGCCAAGAAGATAATAAGTGACGGTTTAGTTGACTTAAATGAAATATGGGGCAGTGAGGTTACCCTATATTACCCAGAATTGTACGCTGGTGCGACTGATTTAGTGGGAATTTATAACGGGCGCGAAAGTATAATAGACTTCAAACAAACTAACAAGCCAAAACGAAGAGAATGGGTATCTGATTACTTTGTCCAGCTGGGGGCATACGCGATGGCCCACAATTACGTGTACCAAACTAAGATTCAGTCTGGAATCGTTCTAATGTGTTCAAAAGATGGCTTCTTTCAGAAGTTTGAAGTATTTGACAAAGAATTTGTAGACTATCAACATGAGTTCCTGAAGAGAACAGATCAATATTACAAAAATGTATCCGATACAAAAGACCACCAGGATACAAAAAATGATGAATAAGTATAGTAAATCAAGGGCTAATTTCATTTGTACCCTGTATACCCTTTTTTCATTAAAAAAGAAAAAATTTTTTTTATTTTTTTTAAAAGTGGTTACAATGGATACAAAAGCTAGAATTGTTATATACCAACACTTATTCGCTCAAATTTGTATCTTTTACCAGGATACAATTGGATACAAAAGATACAATTGTTCAAAAAGCTAGCAATACCAACAACTTAAGGGACGCGCGCACATGATTTACTTTTTTTATTTTTCATTTTATAAGGAAGAGGGTATACATGGGTCCGGATACAATTATGACTAGGAAGAAGAAAGCTAAATATAAACATGTAGTAATTAATAAAAAGAAATATTATTTTTATACAATTGACTGGATCGATATTACCGGTGACGCAGGTCACGCTAGTGCGGACGAGTTTAATAAGTTCGAGTGCGCTACTATGATTACCCAAGCTTATCTTTTTAGAAAAACAAAAAAGTTTATTTGGACATTCAGTAGTTACGATACAAAGGACGAGGTTTTTTCCGATAGAAATGTTATGCCGGTTGGCTGTGTTTTAAAAATGACTAAGTTGGCGCTTTAGTTTCAGATGAAAATTACTGTTTTAGGAAGAGGAAATGCTGGCTGTTTAACCGCTTTGCATTATGCCTATCATACTCGTAACAGAAAAGATATTTCTGTTGAATTACTTTACGATCCCAATATTCCCCCTGAAAAGGTAGGACAAGCCACTCTTTTAGAGCCCCCTAAACTTTTATGGTCAGCTCTCGGGATTAATTGGTACGATAATCCTATTGACGCCACTCCTAAATTTGGAATTTTGTATGAAGATTGGGGAAAGAAAAATAAAAAATCATTTGCATCCCCTTTCCCTTTTTACAATGTAGCCCTTCATTACAATCCTGTTAAATTACAAGAAACTATTTTAAAATCTAAATATTTTAAGGTGAAAGAAAAGCATATTGATAATTACGATCAAATTGATTCAGACTATATTTTTGATTGTAGGGGAAAACCCTCTAAGAATTGGGAGGATTATACTACATTGATAAATCCAATCAATGCAGTTTTATTGGTACAAGATTCAAAAAGAGACCCAAATGTCAATTGGACACGAGCCGTGGCTACTCCTGATGGGTGGTGTTTTGTAATACCCAACCAAACAAATACCACTTCTTATGGATATTTATACAACCATCGCATAACTTCTAAGGACAAGGCAGAAAAAAATTTTAAAAGATTATTTAACCTTGAATCAACTGATCAATTTAAATTTAAACAGTATGTAGCTAAAAAACCTATCCTAGATAATAGAATCATTTTAGGGGGTAATCGTTTGTTTTTTCTGGAGCCGTTGGAGGCCACAGCCATGCAGGCTTATTTAAGATGGGCCCGTTTTACATGGGATTGGGTTATAGACAAAAAAGTAACTACTGAATTTATTACTAATGAATTTCATACATATGTAAATCAAATACAAAACTTTATTTTGTGGCATTATAGCTATGGTTCTAAATATAATACGCCTTTCTGGAAAGCTGCTAAAAAACTTAAAATTAAGGACCCCTTATTTAATAAAACTCTAAAGGAGGCTAAATTGTCTCCCATGATTGAATTGCTCGACACCGAAGTGAGTGGTAGCGACGAAGTATACGGTCAATGGTATAAATGGAACTTTAAATGTTGGTATAACGGAATGAAATGATTAGGTTTTGTCTTTAGCTAGAAGTTCTTTAGCCTTTAGTATCTTCTCGTTTTTCTTTTTGATTACTTTCATTTTGTCGTAGAGTTGACTAAGATTAAGGTCATCAATATTACCGTGTCTAATAATTTTCTGGTCAATATAATAGCCACCTACCTTACCCCTTGCTATTTCAGTAGTTGCAGCGGCCGCTAGATTTCTATTGTCCTTTTTACCCTGGTCTCTAATTTTACCAAGCTCTTCTAGGTGTCCCTCGAAGCTTATGCCATATTTTTCTCTTACTTCATCTCTGAGATTGCTGATGTGGGCACACACCAGAGGATATTTATTGGGATCGGTCAAACGTGTTGCATATACAGAGGCCCCATTGGCAGCATCGGAATAGCCAGCTAGTCGTGCCGCTTCACCTTTGGTGACAGGAGTTCCCTCCACTCCATATACAATGAAGTTAGCAAACTTTATTTGTTGCGGGGTTAGTTGTTTTGATGGTCCAGCCATAATTTGCCATTATATAATATTTCTTGTATAAAGCAAATCAGAATGATAAACGGAAAGCATTTCAGACAAGCTCTAGATAAGTTTTTTATGAGCCCTGTTAGCGGCAACGCAAGGGTACAAATTCAGCTTCCTAATGGCCAGATGATGGATATTAAGGCAATTAATTTGTTAGAAAATAGATTAGTGGGAGACGGCGAGACACACAGATTAGTTCTCGTGGCCGAACCAGAAAGAGTTAAGATGAATAAAATAATTGGAAAACTGTAAACGGTATTAGAGTGGTTAGACCGGTCATTACCGAACGACAACTTTGGAAGAAATTAAAAAATGCGACTACCGGAATATCATGGACAAGGCTTGAAAATTGGGCTTTATTCGGCACTCCTGATCTTTTGGGTTACTCTTCTCGTGGTACCTTTTTTACAGTAGAATTAAAATCGACCAGTCTAAAAAAGTCTAATTTTGTGCGCTGTTCCCCGCACCAAATATCTTTCCACATGAAGCATAAAAAGAATACTTTTATCCTCGTTGCCTGCTCCCAGGAGCTTGGGCACTTCAGACTTTACTCTGGTTCCAGGATTCTCGAGCTTGTTGATTTAGGATTAAAGCTTGAACCCTTAGCTTGTGGTTTGGTTCCTTCTGTAACCCTGCTTGAGGGCTTGTGAGTTGAACGCTTGAGCGCTCCTCGAAATTTGGGCTTGAGCCCTTCAGCATAGAACTCGGCCAGCCAGGCCTGCGTAATTATATTTTTTCTCATTTTAGTGGAGTCCGTATGCTATGTTCGCTGTTCCCCGATCCCAACATGCCCTGCAATCTTGGCACTGGTTGCCTTGTTCCTTAGCCGGGCAGCTCTTCATCTCAGTCACTACGGTCGATGTCCAGGGCCAGAAGCTGGCCGCCGGTTTATCTATCTTATGGCCTGAAAGTCTTATAATTAAATTTTTTGGTATACTATCTGTATTTAATGGCAAAAATTTGGCCTCCCGAGTCGGGATCCAATGCTCCACCTGCGGCGTAAGCTTGCACACTTCGAATATGTTAATGAGATGCTGCACTGACTGCAGGTCCCCTGAGTCATGCCACCTGAAGAAGGGCACCTTGAGACTGTAATGAGCTACCAGCACAGACATGGCTTCGATCCATTTTGGATCAGTTAAAGATTTCAACCTACGGTTGAGCGCCTCTTGTACATTTGGAAATCTATACCTGCCCTTCAGGGCATAACATCCGGCACATACTGAGCCCGGGATCTTGACCAGCTTGGCGCCAGTTATACACGCCGTGGCTGGGAGATTGTACGCGTAACCCGGCATTTTTGATGGAGTACTCAGGCCTCCAGTAATTGCTTTTGCTTCTTTTAAATTCATATGTCCCAGAATATCCTATGCTTGAGAGCTTGTCAAGCTTGAAGGCTTGCAGCCTGATTCTTTATGGGCGGGCCCACCCGCTTGAGAGCTTGAAGACTTATTCTTTTTCTTATTTTTTTTTTTCAATTTCAGGTTGTGCCGGAACCGCTCTGCAGCGGCTCCGGTATTCCAGGAGATAACCATCAGTCTAGCAAGACCATGTATTCTTTAGCGAAGTACTGCCTGAACCAGTCGAGTCCCTTCCTTACATCCTTCCAGGCAGGAGATGAGCCGGTCCCGTGGACCTGATCATAACGCTCTGCAATGTGGTTGGATCCCATCGTGACGTCGTAGACAGCAACCGCAAATTTTGGCATCGCAATCGATTGACCACTGAATGGGTTCGACACCGTCTCCATCTCCAAGGGGTCATCGCTGTAATCTGCATCTTTAAACGGTAACTTTATTGTTTTATTATTATATTTTATTTCTTTCATGTTTTTCCTTTTGTTAATCCCATTATATCCCAGAGCCCTGAACCTGTCAAGCTTGCTGCTTGAAACCTTATTCTTTATCGGGCGGGCCCACCCTCCAGCTTGGGGCCTTAATCTTATTTTTTATTTTTTTTCATATTAACAGAGTCACTATTCTTGGCCGAAGAACGCTAGTGACTCTGCAAAGGCTCGGTCGCTAGGCTATTAACCATCATAGCTAACGTACAGAGGAATGCAATTACTGCGAGACTTGGACGCCCTGCCTTTTATCATCGTAAATTCTTTGACCAGTTGCTGTCCTGTGCAGGTCACTGAGTCGTGACATTATCAGTTTCAGAGATCTCCGACACTACCTGTACTATAGCCGTTAAATTCCGGCAGTTACAACATCTGATCCCAGATCGGTCAATATGGCGTTGCATCCATTAATCTGTACTTCCATCCGAACACAATGTACCATAGGCAGGGATTGTACGGCAAGACCAACCGATCAGGGATCAGCAGGGAGGGAGTTACAGTGCACTCTCAGCCCTATCCCACTAATCCCAGATCTGTACGTTTTACATAACACTCTTGCGAGTGCTGAACCCATTAATTTAGGTAGCACAGATCAGGGATCAGTTCTGGTCATTGGTAGGTTAACTGATTCGTTAATTTACTTCACAACCAGAAGTTGTCCCAATAAATCAGTTAGGTTTACACCCAATATTTAATGTCGTTTCGCGACCTTTCCTAAAGCTGAACGATTCCATTCGCTGTCGGTAATAGTAAACCTTAGGTCTAACTAATTTAATAATGCTGTCTTACAATATCCCAGAACAAAAGTCAAGCATTAATTCTTCTTCGGCTCTCCTTCCGTAAAGCTCTGAACTGTTATTTTATCAGCACCAAAGTTTTTAGATAACATCTTCCCAAGGGAAGAAATCATTTTGACCTCAGCGTGCTTCTCGTGTTTATCTCTGTACTTAATATATTCTTTGTTTTTTCTTAATGGCTCAAAGTTAGTCCAATAAGATAAACCAGAATTATCATAAGAGTTTTTTAATTTTTCTGCTTCAACATATTGTCCTGATGAAACAAACCAATTATTATCTTTGAATAAATATATATATTCAATATGGATATCTCCTCGCATATCTGCCATATAACAATATTCATTCCTATACTCTCGCGCTTTGTCCATTTTTCTTTCCCAATCGCGACCGTAAAAACTACAACCGTCAATGCTTTCATCTAAATATGACGCGTCTCCAAAGTTAAATAGTTTTTCTGCTTTGTCATAGGTATTATAATTATCATGTAATATCTTACCTACGCCATAAGGGTAACCGTCGGAATGGACGTATATAACTTTCAATTTCCCATCTGGTAATTGAATTGCTATGTTGCTTCTTGTTGACATTTTTTCTCCTTTATTAATTATTCCTAGAATATCCTAGAATTATGGCAATTTCGTGGCAAGCTCAAAAAGAAAAAAAATTTTTTTCTTGACAGCCCTTTTGATTTATGTGGGCGGGCCCACCCCGCTTGGGGGCTCATTCATATTTTTTATTTTTTTTTTTAAGTGTAAAATAAAATGAATAAAAAGCCGATACAACCCAAGATTGTATAGAGCCATAAACTATCTATTAGCATTTATCTTATATAATCCTATTGACAATGATATCAAGACCTGGTAAAACTTTTTTATGCAAACAACAAATAATACAGGAGAAAACAATGAGTAAAATAAGAATGAACACCGAGTTAAGAAATAAAATTCTTAACCGATATAGAGAGAGTGCAGAACAAGAAAACACACAAGAACTTGAAGCTATGAAGCAAGCAAGAGAACAAGTGGATATGATTTATCCATCTACTTTTGAACTTGCAAGACAAGTTGTTGAGAGGTCTTATCCAAGTGAAGATGTTAAAACTTGTAGAACATTGAAACAAAAATATGGTCAACCTCTTGACGTTGTTGCAAAAGATAAATGCTTTTATTTTTCTTATGCAAGAGAAAATCCAGGAGAAGATGAAGATAAAGATGTTTCAGAACATTTTGACTTTGGTTTGTATGGAGAAGTAGATAATGGAAATAATTATCGCAACGAAAGTGGAAAGCAATTTGCTTATGCTTATTATCGTGATGAACTAAAAGCAAAAGACCTGGACGCTGATATCCTGGCTAAACAAAATGGCAAAGATGATAACCCACATAAAACAAAGCACATGGATTTAAATGACAAGGCTTTGGGTTATTCTGGTTATTCAAGTTACAACCATGACCGAGATAATAATGTCGGAATTGCTAAAGATTTTGATAAGCAATACGAGTTAGATATTATTGGAACTTCACATTGTAGGTCAAGAACTATTGCTTGTAATCAAGAAGAATTTTTAATCTTCAAAATGTTTAAGCAAGCTAAAGGTCAATTAATAGTATGTCATCAAAAATGGATTGATAGTATTACAAAACAATGTGACGCTATGAAAACAGGATTGAAAGCATATCGTTATTTAAGCGAGGGCGTTGAGTTGATGACCGAACTTGGTGTCACTTGTGATGAAGCAGATTTAATCAGAACTAACTCAACAGGGCTTGTAATTTATAATCCTGTTAATTTAGCTAGTATGATTAAGAGTATGAAGAACACAACCATAACAAGAGAACAAAAAATTGCCTTTAGGAAGCAATACGAACAAAACAAAGGACATTAATATCTTGACTTTAAACCTGGGATAATATATAATTTATCCCATGTTTAACAATCAAACGAAAGAGGATAAAATGTCAGAAGAAAAAAACGACAATAAAACATTTTGGCTAGTCATTGAAAAATATGTCTATTCAAATACAACACCATCACACTCGGTTAAAAAAACTGCAAGTAGTTTAGAAGAAGCGATTGAGTTCCAAGTTGCTTTAGAAAAACTTAACGAACAAAAAGACGTGAGTTATTTTTTAGCTAGTGATATTGATACTGTTCTAGCAAGTGCAATATTACATCACAACAAAGCAGTTAAAACGAAAGAGGTTGCATGAGTAATGAACTTAAACAATCAATCTTTTACATTAAATATTATGCAACCAAACATGGTTGCATAATTGAACGTAAAGCAACACTTGATGATGAATGTTTTGAGGGTGTTCATAAAAAACATGGATACGCTTATAAAAAATATGTTGACCTTGACGCTATGGAAGAAATTGATAATGGCAAAACTCAATATAGAACAGCAAGCGTTAAGTGGACAATTAATAGTGAAAGAACATTAACTTAATGAAATATTGTCAAGGAACAAAGTGCCACGAATACAGAACTAAAGACCGTATTCGTGGCAATAAAGGAAGCAAGAGTTATCAAACCAGAAGAAGAAGTTCTTTTTATTATGGTGGAAATAACTTTTGTTCTTTAAATTGTCAGAACGATTGGTTTCAGGAATATGGAACAAGAGCAATAGATTATTTTGGCAGAACTACTGAACCAAAAAAAGTTTTATGCGACCAAGCGTGGTATAAAACTTATACCTACAATTATAATAATGGTATGTCATCAAACTATAATCATTACATTGTTAATGATTTACTTGGTAGAAGAATACCAATTACTGATGAACAATACGAAGATGAGAATTATACTTATGTAAGTATTACAGAATAACTTATCCACACAATAAGTTAAACATGAACAAGGCGCAGTAAATGCGCCTTGTTTGAATATCGTGTCAAGTTAAATCTTATAATCTCCCATGTTATTATTGCATACCTCGTGAGGTTGTATTTTTTTCCCCCTTTTTTCGGGCGGGCCCACCCGCCCTCACACCCTCCTCCCCCTCCCACAATCCCGGGCTCGGGAGGGGGAGGAAAGCCAGAGGGGTCCCAGTTTCTGCATGGCTCTAGAATTTCGGGGAGGGGCCCACCCCAAGAAACAAGAAAATAGGGGTCCCAATCTTTCCCTTTATTGCTTAATTCAGGCTCTCATGGTAAGACTTTTATAAATGGGTCCGTATAATGATTGATGACATAGATTTTATAAAAAAATTACCAATAGACGAACAGAAAGACTATTTAAAAGCTTATTTAAAAGCAGATCAAATAGAGACCCAAACCCGGGTTAAAGGGGATTTTTTAGAATTTATAAAATATATTTGGCCTGCATTCATTAGCGGTCGTCATCATAAAATTATTGCGCAAAAATTTAACGATATGGCCGAAGGTAAAATTAAACGGCTTATTGTAAATATGCCACCTAGGCATACAAAATCAGAATTTGCTTCTAATTATCTACCCGCTTGGATGATTGGAAAGAAGCCAGATTTAAAAATAATTCAAGCTACCCACACAGCAGAACTAGCGATACGGTTTGGTCGTAAGGCTAAACATGTTATCGATTCTCCAGAATATCAAGAGATTTTTGAAACTTCGCTGCAAGAAGATAGTAAGGCAGCAGGTCGCTGGGAAACAGCACAAGGAGGTGAGTATTTTGCCGTTGGGGTTGGAGGCGCCATGACAGGAAGAGGAGCTGACTTATTAATCATTGATGATCCACACAAAGAAAAGGATTTATTAAGTAGAGACTCTTTTGATAAAGCATATGAATGGTACACCTCTGGACCCCGCCAGCGTTTACAGCCCGGAGGCCGGATTGTTATAGTCATGACTCGTTGGTCTACAAGAGATCTAACGGGTGCATTACTCAAGGCTCAGGGAGAAGTAAAAAGTGACCAATGGGAAGTTGTAGAATTTCCTGCGATCCTACCAAGCAATAAACCGGTATGGCCAGAGTATTGGAATCTTGATGAATTAGAATCAGTGAAAGCTTCTATTAGTGTTGGTAAATGGAACGCTCAATATATGCAAACTCCAACTTCTGAAGAAGGAGCTTTAATCAAAAGGAACTGGTGGCAAAATTGGGAAAGCGAGAGACCTCCTAAAATAAGTTTCACTATTCAAAGTTACGACACAGCTTTTCTTAAAAAAGAATCTGCCGATTATTCGGCAATTACCACTTGGGGTGTTTTTAATCGAGAGCAGAATGGTCAAAATGCAATTTTGCTGGATGCTCAAAAAGGTAGATATGAATTTCCAGAATTAAGGCGTTTAGCTTATGAAGAATATTTACATCATCGTCCCGATATCGTTTTGGTCGAGGCCAAGGCATCAGGGATCCCTCTGACTCACGAACTTAGAAAAATGGGAATCCCAGTTATTAACTTTACGCCGTCAAAAGGAAATGATAAACATGCTAGAGTGAATTCCATAGCCCCGCTTTTTGAAGCCGGAAAAATTTGGGCCCCTATGCATGAGCATTTTGCCCAGGAAGTAGTGGAAGAGTGCGCGTCATTTCCATTTGGGGATTATGATGACTATGTGGATTCTACGACGCAAGCGATTATGCGTTTAAGAGGTGGAATGTTTATAACTCATCCTGAAGATTATAAGGAAGAGAAAATTGAGAGAACTGGACTAAATTATTATGGCTAGAAAAATCATTATCGGAGAAATTTTAAACCTGATTAAAGGTCTTGGCGGCAATCCCAATAAATTCATGGGAACCAAAACCAATATTAGTTTTTTAGGCAAAGGTCCGCAAGAATCCCTGTTCCAGGGTGCCATAGACATTGAAGGTATGGTAAAATCCGGTTTCCCGCTACAAAAAGTTATCGCCGAATCAGAAAAGGTTGGCGGCTATGTTACTTCCGGAAAATTAAACGATTTACAATTACAACGACTACGAGATAATTTAGCGCAACTTAAACAAGCGTATAAACCTGAGCAACTTGCTAACATCACAGACATGGCCTCAGGAACCAGGGATCTAACACAAGAAGGTTTAGGAAGTTTAAGAGCAGCTCAAAGAAGATTTCCAAAAGAAACCCATCAATTTATGGGACGACCACTTAAGGACGCAGATTTTGTTAAAATTGATAAACTGGTAGCTGAAGGAAAGATTCCTCCTAACGCGCAATCTTTAGGATTTAGAAATCCTGAACGTTATGGAGCGACAGAGCCAGGAAGTATCGGAGCTAAAGCAATCGATGAATCAATCGATATTTACCCAGGATTGAAATTTTTTGAAGGTACTGAACTTGCTGAAAAAACACATTCGGCACGAGCGACCCTACTCAGAATATTAGACATGACTCCTACTGGAGTAGAAGGTGCAGGTGTGACGCTGAGAGAAGTTCTGTCTCCGAAAGAATTGAAATGGGTTCTAGAAGGTGGAGGCGGAGCGAAAGGAGATCCTATTGCTCTTATTGCAAAATACTTTGGACCTGCTGTTGCTAAAAATATTCCAAGTCCAGGTGCACCTGGAGTTATAGAAGAATTCGTCAGAAAAATAATGAGACTGAAAGATCGTAGAGGAAGAGGAGTTGAAGATCCATTTTTTTCAAGAACAGAACTTGATTTTGCTGGAGGCGGTCTTGCGCATATTTAATGAGACTGAAAGATCGTAGGGGAAGAGGAGTTGAAGATCCATTTTTTTCAAGAACAGAACTTGATTTTGCTCATGGCGGTCTTGCGCATATTCTACAGGTTCCAAGAAGAGGTCGAGTGGTTCATCCAGGTGGCTATGCAGGAGACGAAGAGAAAAGCTTTATAACTGATACAGATAAACCTGTATTAGGATGGGGAATGGCAGAATGGCTTAGACAATTGATATTAGGCCGAGGAAATAAAACAAACGAAGCATGGGAAGAAATGAACAAAGCTAAAGGTGGTCTTGCAAGGATACTGGAGATATAATGCCTACTCAACCTAATCTTATTCGTACGGGAATACCCTATGTTTATAAAGCTGTATATCCAAGTGGCTATACTAAATATTTACTTAAATATTCAAGAGCAGGATTTAGTAGAAAAGTATCTTTTCCTTTTACCCCACAAGGATTAAAGGACGCAGAAAACGCATTACCCAAAGTAGAAGAAGCTTTTAGAAAATTTGCAAAGGAAAAAGGAGTAGTCGACCCTTCTATAAAAAAACTTACAAACCCGGCTGATCCTAAAAAACCTTGGAGATACCAAAGACCAAATAAACCCATAGAATATTTTGCAACAGAAGCTCAAGCAGAAGCTTTTAGAAATAAGGCTGTTAGCGCAAAGTTTGAAGCCCAAACAAAACTTCCTAAAGCTGATTTTCCTAAAATTAAAAAAAGAATTATGGCAGGAGCAACCTTAGAGGATATTGCTACGACTTATAAATTAAAAAACGTAGGTAATATTAGAACTTTATTGGCACAAAATAACACTACTTATTCAGACCTCTCTCCACATGATTCTTATTTAAAAGATGCTAAGTCGTTAAAATATATAAAAGATAATTATGGAAAGTTAAAAGGCGAAACAATGGCCAAAAAACTTTATCCTACTTTAGCTCCAACGACAGCGCTATCGAGAGTAAGTAGATTAGTTTCAAAATTATTAACTGAAAAGAAAATAAAAGAAGTTCCTGCTGCCTTAATAGAAGAGGTAAGAATAGAACAAGGTTATAACCCAGAAGAATCTGCAAAAAAAGCTAGTAAGGCTCGAAAAGCTAAAATAAAAAAATTTAGTGTACCTGCTTTTGAAAGAGCTATGAAAGGAACTAAAGCATCTCAGTTATCTCACATGGATGATTTAGCTACTCAAGTTGTTAGATTTGAAAATATTGGGTATTCACCTCAAAAAATAAACGCAGAAATATTAAAAAATGTAGATCCCTATTTTACAAGCCTTTATGAAAAAAGAGCTAAACTTTTAAAAAATAAACCAAAAGGGTGGGTAAAACAAGTTATTGAAATAAATGAGCGAGGAGAAGATGTTGCTCGTGCTACAAGAGGATATAAAGGTTTTAATGTTATAGAACCCGGAGGAAAATCATACACATTAGCCTTGGATGCAGCTAAATCAGTAGACCCTTTTGGTCAGTTTGAAGGAAAAACTATACAAGGGGTTTCCCCAAAAAAAATATTAAAAACAAGTAAGACCATGGAACAAATCATACCTGATGCTGGTGAAAGATTTCTTTTCTTAGAAAATGCAAAACGTGTACGAGAAGCACAAAGTAGAGTTCCAAAGGGAGAAATAAATAAAATAATTAAAAACTTAACAGAATTGGGTTTTGATACGGATCCTTATAAAAAGAGATTTGTAGAGGCTGCTAAAACTAATGCTGGCGGCGTTTGTAATATTTTTAGAGCGGAAGGTGGTAGAATTGGTTTTGCTGCAGGAAGTAGTTGTGCAAGACAAATGGAAGCTGCATTTGACGCTGATCCAGTCAGAACTACTCAACATATAAATAAAATAAAAACTGTTACTGGAAGAGTTAAAGATGCATCAGTAAACTTTTTAAAATTATTGGGTAGAGGAGGCGCGAGAGCTGCGCCGCTTGCAGCACTTGCTGCGGTAGGTGCAGGTATAGAACCGTTAGTAAAACAATTTGTAGCGGA
>VTLG01013453.1_pt1 | contig 15493 bp, 25 predicted proteins | sample 4694571 | NCBI WGS metagenome assembly VTLG01 (sample SAMN12604809, study PRJNA352737) | marine metagenome | biome: ENVO:00000447; feature: ENVO:00000209|ENVO:00000569|ENVO:01000036; material: ENVO:00002151; isolation source: viral sequences binned using virsorter ...
ATAACTCCATCTTCCTCAATTTTATTCATTTTTCTACTATTGATGGCTTGTTGTAGTATTTTGACTGCTCTATGTTGTCCCATATTGACACACATATCGAAATAAGTAGCTTTCAAGTCATTAGGTAAATTATCTGCTTTACTTGGTTTCCAGTAATTATTGTAATAGATATTAATTGCATCACTTTTTGTAAGATTCTTAATATCTACATCAGGATACCATCGTTTAGCAATACCAAACTTAGTTTCACCACCTTTATCGTAGGGATCATTCACATAACCCCCTTCATGTTCTAAAACCTTGTCAATGATTTGTTCAAAGGTAGTCATGCTGACTTCTTCACTTTTTCGTAACTCCTCAATCCACCAAGTCCCAACATTCCCATCAATATAGTAGTAAGTGTTCCCATATCGAAGGTAGGTAAGGTTATTTGCTGTCCAAAGGAATACAATACAAATGTTAAGAATGGCTGCAGTACGAAATGATAACATAAAGCTACTCCACAAGTCCAACCCACAAAAGGTCGCCAACCTGAAACAAATAAGCTATTACTGTTTGCTTCAACTTTATTAACCTCAATTTGTGCTTTGTTGATTTCTTGTATTAATTGTGCTTTTTCCTCTTTATCAAGTGTAAAGTCATCGATTTTGTCTGCTACTTTATCTATGATTCCTGCTACTACATTTAATTTAGGCATCTTTTTCTTCTTCTTCCTCTTTTTTATCAAAAGATTCTGTTAGCATTTTAGCAAAAGCACCTTCGGCTACATTTTCACGATCCATTTCAAAAGCCAAAGATGATTTTCTCTTTCTACAATTCTCTATGTGTTCTACCAAGATTTTCTGTTCTTGTGATAACTCATCATAGTTGTAGTCTTTATCGTTTATATTTACTTTTCTTTCTTCACTCATTTTCATAACCCTCGTTTGTTAATAAAATTTTATCTTGGTAAATAACCTGCTGTTTGACAACTCCGACCAACAGGAAATTCAGACATTCTATGTCCTGTTTCTGCTTGGTCAAATGAACTATCTAAATTGTTTACCACCAACCAAGCACTTAAAAATCCTTTGGCAATAGTAATACTACCACCACCTGTTAATGATACATTGGGATTACTATTAAAACTCATACTTCCACCCCCATCTGATAATCCTGCCAAACTCATGTCAGTAGTTTGATTCAAATTGCAGCTATCAGCAATATCACTCATCTTTAATTCACTTGAAGGGTGGTTAGGTATTACTGGTATAGACATTCTTAACCCTTAATCTTTTTATATTCAACAATATCTGCTTTAAGTTCAGTAACTCTTGCTTCTGCATTTACTAAATCTGCTTCTGCTTGTGAAATTGCTTGATCTACTGATTTTACATCAGTCCAATCTACTACTTCTACATCTTTACCTGAAGCATCTTTCATTGATCTTGTATGCTTGATTTCTACCATTTTAGGTGCATCAACTGCATCTTGTGCTTTTTCTGCGATTACTTTAGCCATTTTTTAATTCCTCTATTTGTTTTTGTTGTTCTTTTATTGCCTCTATTAATAAAGGCACAATCTTTTCGTATTTAACTGCTTTATATCCATTATCTCTTGTAGTAACTACTTCTGGCAATACTTTTTCTACTTCTTGTGCTATAACACCTACATCGTGTCCTTGATATGTTTCTTGTTTATCGTTCCAATCAAATTCATAACCAGATAGTTTAAAAACTTTATCAAGAGAATTTTCAATAGGTTTTAAATTATCTTTTAATTTTTCATCTGATGAAGCAAAAGCAATAACATCTCCTGTAAAACCACAAGCAGCACTATTATCTGTTGTAAAAGTTGTTGCACCACTACCTGCTACACTAATTCTTAATCTTGTTGAGGCATCATATTGGATACTTACTTGATTAGAAGATGTGCTATTTACTGTGAATAAATTTGCTGGTGATGAAGTGCCAATTCCAATGTTCCCATCTCTTTGAACTTCCATTCTTTGACTTCCTTCAGTCCAAAATTCTATACCACCACTTGAAGCATTATCTGTTTTAAATTTCATTGAGCCATCAGAACCATTGTAAAATTCTATTTCAGCAATTCTTGTTGTACCACCACTTGATAAATCTACACCAATAGTATCTCCTGCACTTCCAAATTGTAATGTATTTGTGCTTGGTGATGTAGTTCCTATACCGACATTTCCTGATGAGTCTATTCGCATTCTTTCAGAAGCATTAGTAGTAAATGCCATATAATTATTTGAGTGGTCATAATTAATCATACCAACATCTTGGTCGTTAATATCCCCAAATTCTATTTTACAACCATTAGCAGCAGGACTAAGAAGTGTTAAACGAACAGTAGTGTTGTTCTCTACTAATAATTGTGAATTACTTGCAGTAAAACTTCCTGCAGAATTGTCGTGAATGTGTAATTGACAATCAGGTGATGTAGTGCCTATACCGACATTACCTGAATTATTCATAAATAAATTGACATCACCATTGGTGTCTTTAAATTTATAATTATCTGCAGTAAACAATAATGTATTTGCTTCTGTACCGATCTTTTCATTACCACCACTATACATTACAATCTTATCTGCACTATGACTTGCTGGAAACTGCATTTTCTTTGCAATCTCTATAGAACTTGCACTACCATCTAATGTTAGGTAAGAAGTAACACCACCCGAACCATCGTCACTTCTAAAAACTATATCTTTATCATCAGCATAATTATCTATATATAAATCTCCAGTATAATTTTCCATATAAGTATTAGTGCCATTATGAGTTATTTGTAAATCATTACCATCACCTATTATCAGTCTTTGATAGTCATTAGGTAATTTAACTTGCCCTACTTCACTTGCATCAATTTGAATTGCAGTAATATCATTACCACCACCATCGTCTACAAGGAAATGAATATCTCCATCAGTAGTATGATTTTGGAAATATAAATCTCCAGTATAGTTTTGAATATAAGAGTTGGTTGCATTGTGTGATAATTGTAAATCATTTCCTGTTCCTACTGATAACCTTACATTATCAGGAATCCTTACATAATCAGTAGAATCTTCTTCAAGGACAAGCATATCTTGTCCACCAGCAACAAGCTTCATAGTGTCGCCAGAACTTTCTGTTATATAAGTATTACCTCTACCATCTAAATAAAGTCTATCAGTTGCAGGAATATCTATATCATTTTCAAATCTTGCTAACCCTGTTGAGGTAATTCTAAATGCTAAATCTGCTGTATCAACATCATAGCTTCCATTATAAACAGCGAAATTTCCAGTTCCATTATTATTTCCATCAGTCATTATGTTAATATGATTGATAGATTGTAATGTAACCATATTAGTTGCTGCTGTTTGATCATCATTAAGTAATAAAGTATTAGTATTATTTGATTTACCCTCTACTTCATCAACTGATATTTTACCACCTGCTGCTACAGATAAATCTGTTCCATCAAAAGTAAGATTGGCTTCTACTGTTGCTTCATCTGAATCTTTGAAGGTAAGAACACCATTAGCAGTTGATCCATCAAAAGATATTCCACTACTTGTTACATAGCCATAAGAAGTGATCTTATCTTGTATTGCAGCAGAAGTCATTAAGGAAGTATCATTGTCTGCAAAGGATTCACTTCCTGTTTGGATTGTTGAAATAGTTACTGAATCTGTAGTTAGATTACCACTTACATTACCTTCTACATTGGCTACTAATGTTCCAGTAGATATAGTTAAATCCCCTGTAGCACTTGGTGTTGAGGTTGTTGTACCTAAGGTAAATTTATCAGCAGATTCATCCCATATAATTGCTGCATTATCTCCTGTACTACCTCGTTCTATAATCAATCCTGAATCGTTAGCATTAGAACCTGCTCCACGATTTAATCCTATAATATTATCTGATACATCTAAATTGGTTTGGTTTACAGTAGTGGTTGTTCCATTTACTGTTAAATCCCCTGATAAAGTAATACTTGCCCCTTGTGTTGTACCAGTTAGGGTTGGAGCAGCTAAAGTTTTGTTTGATAAAGTTACTGAATTACTTAGAGTTACATCTCCTGATGCTGTTAGATCAATAGCACCATCACCTGCATCATCATAGGCAGCAGATAAATTAGTATGACTTGCATTGGTAACCAACATAGCACCAACTGTGTCTTGTATATATTCTTGTAAAGTATCTGAACCAATATATAATTGAGTAGATATTTTAACTTTGTTAGAAGCAATCTGTAAATCAGATGCAGTCCCATCTCCATCATACAAAGTACGAAGTGTACCATCTATTCCCCCAGTTTCTCCAGTATGAATTAGCTGAACATAACCCTGATTTACAGGTGTATTACCTATATTTGTATTACTACTCAATGTCTAATTCCTTATATAAATCTTTATCTTTCATTCGCTTATGACCTCTACCGATGTCATCTGAAAATATAGCAGGTTTGCCTATAAGTCTATGTACTCTTTTGCCCCCATTACAATCTTGAACATCAGTACATTTTTTTAATTTTTTATCATTTATGCTTTGATGAACTTCAAATATTTCTCCACAATCGCATTTATAATCGTATATTGGCATTTAAATCTCCTTCAAATTACTTTTTAATGGTAATATAGGGGTAAAATAAATTACCCCCATATTTAACCGATTTTCACTTATCCTAAATTATGGATTTGTGAAGTTCACAACACCTAATGATGTTGAGTTAGCAGCATGAGATAATGCTGCACCGAATAGTACATCTGCTACAACAGAAGTTGCTAAGTGATCAATATCGTATGATGATTGAACTCTTGGTGCTACTTGTTGTGCAAAGTAAACAGATTGTCTGTTAAAGATCGTTGCTGTTTCGTCATTTGAACCACCATCGTCATCCCAGTCAGTAGAAGGGAAAACATTCAAGCCATAAGCTGACATGATTTTACCTTGTGCGTGTGGGGCTGCTCCATCTCCTCTAACATTAGCATCTGTAAAGTCGCCTAATGATAGTAAAGACATATAAGAAGCAGGTGAACAATATAAGTAGTGTTCTCCATCTGTGTAGTCAAATCCTGCATCAAGCAGTTTCTGTAAACCAGTTCTGATTAATGCAGTTGTAAATACATTGTCAGAACTTAAAGCAGTATCATTACCTGAAGCAGATTGTAAAATATCTACTGCAAGGTAGTTTTCTACTTTTTTAGCTAAAGCATAACCCATTGATTTGGCATAAGCACCAAATAGGTCAGCAGATTCTTGAACTCTTACGATGTCCTCGATTCTTTTAGCTTCGTAATGATGTTGATCAACTGTTAATTGGATCACACCATCTGTGTTATTTTGATAAGTTACTGCAGTTCCTGCAGACTTAGCAGCAGCAGTATCTTCTGCTACTTTAGGGATATTTAGAATGTCTCCACCCTCAGCTAACATACTTGAGAAGTCAGATACTTGATTACGAAGAACGAATTTTCTTTCTGCATAGTCAAGGATAGCATCTCTCCACATCTCAGGTATAAAATTAGCAGCTGTAGTTGTTGTTACATTTCCATCAGCCATTTTATTACTCTCCTTTTAAGGTTTTAATTTCTATAGCCATCTACTATCTGTTTCCAAAGTTTAGGGTTCTTCTTGGCTTCCTGTCTGTCTTTTTCTGACAAATCACTCCATTTGCTATTTCCAGCAAATTTACCACTTGAAGTAACCTCTTTGGCATCAGATACTTGCACTTTTTTATTTCCCAGTCTTTCAATGTGCTTTTCCAACTTTATTGTTGGCAGGTCTGTATAGATTTCTTGATCTTCATCTGAAAGTTGGGACAGCAGATGTTCTCGTCTTTGTTTTTCTTGGATCTGGAATTGTTCTACTACAGGTTTTAACTGTGAGTTTTCTTCCTTCATCTTTTCATACAAAGATTTAAACTCCTCTTTTTCTTCAAGCTGTTTTTGTTCTTGAAGTTTGAGGTTGTCTTTGAGTTCTTTCAACTCAGCTTCTGCTGCTTGGCTTCTTTGTCTGTATTTCTTGCTTTCTGCAATTAAATTACCTACTTCTGATTTTGCATCAGTATTTTCCTGTGTAGGAGTTTCTGCTACTGCTTGTTCTTCTACTTTTACATTTTCTTCGGACATTCTGCCCTCCTATTTTATTATTGTTGTTTTGGATACATACTTTTTAATGTTTCTATCCAAAATTCTTTTGCCATATTCTTCGGCTACTATTTCTAAATTCTTTTTTCTTAAATCGTATATATCATAACCTCTTTTCTGATTACCTAACACGATTTCCCCACGATCATAAGTAATGATTGCAGTATCAGTTTTTCCTGATGCTCTCATGCCATTAAAAGTGCTACCTGTTAGTTTCATATTAGCATGAAGTGATGGAGTGATTGATTGATTTTCAAATCCTTTTAATTTTCCACCACCTCTTAACTTATTCATTTTATTATTCTTATATTTTTTATAAGGTTGGCTTAATGGTTTGCCTTTTTTATTATTTTGAAAAGTTAAGTTTCTTTCTGCATCAGTTTGAATTAAGTCAATAGCATCTTGTGCTATAACTCTCATTTGTTTTGCATTACCTTTTACTAATCCAGTTATTTCCATTTTACTCTTTAAACATTGACTTTCTTACTTCTAATTGTTCCTTTGTAAATGGAACTAATGCTTTTCTCCATTGATGTCTGCAATTATATCCACCTCTATTAGCAAAGTCTACATATCCAAGACTATTTATTTCATCAATGGTTAGTCCTTGTCCACTTTCTGATATTGCTCTACGACAAACATCTCTTGTTTTATCATCAACAGGACCTTCATAATAAAATAGTGTTTCAGGAAACTCCTCGTATGCCTTTGCTCTTGATGTACTACTAAATCTTGAAAAAGCATCATTAATCAAAAAAGAGGTTTCACTTGAACTGATAAAAGTTCCTACACCAAACGTTGTATTGATGTTATTCATTATCTGAATATTACTTTCACCAGTTATAATTCCTCTTAACATCGCAGTCTTTAGTTGATCTGAATATTGTCTTACTCCATTTGTCAAATATGTCATTTCAAAGTTCTTTAACTCTTTCAATGCTTCAATACTTGCAACTGATACTTGACCTAACTCTCTTTTAGATAGTTCTGCAAATACTCTTGCTATCTCATCATCAAAGGTTTTACCAACTCTATTCATAAGTTTACCAAACCCTAATGTTTCCATTTCTGCAAAAAAGTCTATCTGCTTAGCAATCTGCATTAGTTCAGTATCAGATATTCTACCTAATCCCACTACAAGATTATCCAATTTGTCAATTAACTGTTGTTGGATATTTTGTATTTCTTTATTATAGAAATCTAAATTAGCCAACTTGTTCACCTATTCTATCTATAATAGATTGTGTTTCGTCTGCTTGTTGGGGTTGTTCTTCATCAATCTGTTCCACGATACCTTGTATTTCTTCTTCCTGTAAGTCAGGATTCTTTTTTCTTAGATAAGATTGTCTTGTTTCTAAATCATTCTTAAATGCCCAATCATAATATTTGATTTCTTCATCGGTACTCATAGGCACTTCTCTTTCTGCAAAATCTATACTGAACTGATCCCCAAGATTAATACCACCTGATACTTCACAGATTCTATTAGCAATCTCAAATTGTTGTTTTTCAAATGGTCTATAAATTTGTTCTGTATCACTTCGTAGTGCATCTTGTAAGTCCAGTTGGCTCATCTTTTTAGATAGTCCACTTTCTTGACTCTTATCTGCCCAGTTAATTCTTACATTGTTTGCTTGTGCAATACTATCTACCATATACTTGGTTGATTCAATCATCGCTTGTACATTTGCATTCGGTGTTGCATATTGGAAGTTTGCCCCTTCAGGTAATACTAATGCTTTGTCTTGTCCAAAGTTAATTCGTTGTTCAGTATCTAATCCTGTAAAGACTGGTTGTCCTAATTGGAATCTACCATGTAAAGCTAATTCTGTAAGCATAATGTTTATGGATCGCATACCATCTACAAGATCACTTGCCCCTTCTCTAAAGAAATCTCTTGTGAATGGGTGTCTATGTGCTATGTTAAATGGTAGTATATCTCCATAAGGATTTCTATCATCAGGAACTATAGAAGTAATCTTACCTCTACTGCTAATCATAAAGTGTTTGCCTTCCATATCATCAGTATCTTTACTCCAAAACATATACTGTGCATCTTCTGTTCTTGCTTGTAGATGTGATTCTGCTTGATACATAATAGCAAAAGGTTCATCTTCGTTTGGTTTAAAGAATGGTGTAAAGAAATGGATTGGTCTATACTTTAGTTTATTTTGACTATTATCCCAATGAGTATAGAGTGCTTCTGTACCTAATAAGTAAGTAAGCTGCTCAAATTGTTTCATAAACGAATCTAAGTCCCCAATAACTTCATTGTACTTATCGTTATATCGTACTGGTGCTTGTTGATATACTAATGCTCTACGACTTATGATGTTTCTTACAAGATTGATATACATTGGTGGAATTTGTGATAAACTATCACTATCAAAATATCCTTTAATGTCTTGTTCTAAGTTAATTCCTTCAAAGTAATCAAGAAGTCTTTCTCTTTGTTCCATTTCTGAATTGTGTCCTTCTTCTATCGTATCCATAAGAAGATCATACAACATCTTTTCTGTTAAATTATAAATTATCATGTTTCATACCTTTTATAAAATTTTTGTTCATCAGACTGCATATTTTCCATATATCTGTCTGTAAACTCTTTAATGAGTTCTTTGTTTTCTTTATCTTCTTTTATACTTAATCGGTATCCCCATACCATAGCACTTATCATGCTAACTATAACCCCAACACAAAACCCTAAACTAAACTCTACCATTCTATTGCCTTTGCTTGTCCTTTGAAGCCATATCTGTAATCAACTGGATAACACAACGCATCTAAGAAGTGTGATAAGGTTTCTGTCTTTAATATCTGCCCATTCTCTAATGTACATAACTCTAAATCTCTAATAGTGTTCTTACACTTAGGATTGATAAACAATTTTTGTTTACCAGTAGCATCTTCTAACATCTTATTCAAAGCATTTAAACGATCCTTTTGAGTTGGGTTCGCTTTTTTGCTGATGACTGTAAACCCAGCTTCTTGTAATATCATGTGATCTGATTTCGTACTATTACTCGTTCTTGCTTTACCTGCTGGATCGGGATATACTGGTAATCCTCTACCTTTTTCTTGCATTAGCTTAGCCAGTTCAAATGTATTTGAGTTCTGTAGTCCTATCTCATCAAACACATAAACTTCTCCAGCAGTATTTTCGCACATTAGGATAGCAGTCATATATGATGCTACCCCAAAGTCGATTCCCCAAAACATTCTTGGAGATTTATCCATTACTCTACAATGTATATCTCTACTAAAATTATATGCTGCTCTATTTGCAGCAGTAAGAAAACTTGCAAGATATTCTTGTTGGAAAGTTCTCTTATCTAAATTCTTTTTAGCATTCTCTATTTCTTGTTCTGAAATAAAGCCACCATCTAAAGTAGTAAACTGCCAAGACTTATAATCACTATTCTGTGATTGCCCTTTAACAAATAGATCATAAAAGTGATTCAATCCACTTGGAGTTCCTACAAATAATGCAGATCCTTTGGTTTCTGCTAAGGTTGGTTGTATAATTTCACCCCAAACATTCTCTTTCATAAAAGCATATTCATCTAAAACTACCATCGTGGTTGATACTCCACGAAGTGAATCGGGTTTGTCTGCCCCTTTGAGTTCAATCTTTGCCCCATTACTAAGAGTAATAGATAGTTCAGTTTCATTAATACTGACTTCTTTCTTTGTAAAAATGTCTTTGAGGATACTCCAAGATACCATCTTAGCTTGTCTGTATGTAGGAAAGATAATCCATCTTCTTTCATTTTCTTTAAAAGGTTTTGACAGTAGAAATAAAATTGAGAAATAACTTTTTCCCCATCTTCTTCCACATGATAAGATTTTGTATCTTGTCTTATCGTTAAGGATTTCTTTTCTTGTGGCATCAATCTTCCAATCCATCTATATCAAATACCTTAATCGGTTCTTCTGAAATATCCTTGATCCCTATACTTTGACTTGGTTTGCCCAAGATTCTATCTGCCAAGAAGTTTACAGCAGTCATATTCCCACTTAATGCTTCTTGATATACTGTGTTTACTACATTCTCCAACATAGTCTTTTTAGTCTTTCCAACTGGTTGATTAGCTATTTCTCTAATATGATCATTTAAAGCGAACTCTTTCGGTGGTCTACCTTTAGGATTACCTGATTGTCCTTTAACCCAACCTTTTCCAGTTACTCCACCTTTGAGTTTTTTATCGTTGTTCTTTGGTTGTTTAACAACCTTTTTCTTTTTTGTTTTGACTGCAGCCAAACTAATCACCCCACTATTTGAAGGTTATGTTCGTTATTAAAACGAAAGGGAAGGTGTTACCCTTCTACTATATAGGGTAAAAAGACTACAAGAAACCCTTAGTAAAGTCTTATAAATGCTTGTAAGTGTTGATATTGTTGAGAAAGATTTTTTTTTGAGGACTACAAAAAACCCCTCGATTGAGGGGCTTTCTGCACTTAACTGATATTAAGAGGTATTACTATTAATCTACAAATGAACTTCCTAACACTTTCTTGCAATTAGCATCAAAATCACCATATCCACGAAAATAGTCATGTAAACTATCGTAAACATTATTATCATCACTTGCTAATACATCTGCAACTACATATAATAAATTTCTTGCATAAGTATAAGTATTATAAGTGTAATAAGTAGCAGTAGTATCTACATCAAAAGTAAAAGTATTGTTATCTCCATGACACCCATAAAAATCCCTATTAGCATTGTAAGAAAATTTTAAAGAAGTCCCTGTATAACTTACATTACCACCCCAAGTATATCTAACACCACCTGATGATCTTGGTTTGGTACAATGGCTTGAAGAAGAATGATTTTTTACACCTAAGTCATCTACAAGTCTTGCTATTGCTTTCAATGAAGGCATTCTACCTTTATTATTTGTTTTTTTGTAAAGACCTTTTATGACCTTTAAATTATTTTTGTTTAATTTCATTTTAATCTCCTTTAGTTTAATTAACACTATAAAATATTGATTTCTACAATAAGTGTCAAGGAAATAAGGAAATTATTTTCTACGAAGTATATGCTTAATTATAGTGGCTTGTTTAGATAGTTTTTTGATGGCTCGATTATAGTAAGTCTTACAAGCCGATTCTGATATTCTCATGTTAAATGCTATGTCTGCAAAAGGTTTCTTGTATATGGTTCTGTCATAGAAAGTTTGATATTCTTGATCTGTTAGCTCTCTACCTGCTACTACTCCAGTAAGTACATATTTGAGTTCTTGCAGCATTTGTGCTTGTTCTTGTTCTACTTCATCTATTAGGTCTTGATAACTTCTTGCAGTATTCTCTATGTTATTTTTCATAATAATTCTTTAGGGATAAGCTGCCAAGCCATGTGAGTTAGGGCAAGATTTCCTTTCTAAGTTTTCTCACAACCATCCCTAATCCTTTTTATAGCCATGTTTTTTGGCTTTAGTTATAATGTCTTTTACTGATATAAACATCTTTAATCTGTGGCAATACAACTGCATAGACTCTTGCAAATTAGGTTCTAATTCTCCTATTGCACTAATATATTCAATTTCGTATAGGTTGTTTACCTTGCAATACACTAATATGCTGTTAAACTCTTTTACCTCCATTAAAAGTCCTCTTGCAACTCAGGAAAATGTTGATCTAATCCTTTTCTGCGTAATCGTTCTATGATTCTTTTATGTGTTGATACATTTTCTTTTAATTCTTTATATTGAAACTTAATCCATTCTTTTAATAGATATTGTGAATCATCTACTTTTATCATACCCATTTTATCTTGAATTATTTGAGGTACTTCACCTTTATATCCATTACAATAGAATTGTATAGCTTCTTCGTCAAATTCCCAAAAACCATCATGTGTACAGCTTGTACTTATATAATACCATAATGTTTTTTCCATCGCAGTTAGTTTTCTAAACCAACTCTTTGAATTAATGTCAGCATCTAAAAATCGTTTTCTCATCTTTTATTCTCCTGTATTTTAAGTAATAGTTTAAACATCTTCCATCCCCAATTCAAGTCTGAAATGTTAAACTTATGTTCTACATAACCATTTACATCTTTGTCTAACTTTAATATCGTAGCACCTTTAATCTTATACCAATGGTCGTAATTATGATATTCTGTATAAAGCTGTCTATAAGCTGCAGCTTGAATTAGATATTCTGAATAAATATCAGAACTGGTTTTCCAGTCCGCTAAAATTAGCTTACCATTTACTTCACATACAGCATCCATAGTTCCGCCAAACTGATATTCTTCTGATACTAATTTTAATTCAGTTTCATAAAACTCCACATCGTTATCTTCAAACCATTTATGAAAACCATAATAAGCTGTTTTTGCTTGTGAAACTTCATTCGGTGTGTAACCATCTAAACAAACTGAACCACCATTAATATATTCTTCAATCATTTTATGTGCAAGAGTGCCAATGTTACCTGCTTCTTTAAGCAGCTTTAATGAATCAACACCATTTAAACAATGTTTTCTTGTCCACCCTAAAAGATTTCCTTTATTCCACCCAAGATTACCATTAATAATAGTAGTAACAGATTTAAGTCTTTTTCCTGATTGGTTTTTATAAATTGTATGTGCCACTTTATTCTCCCTTTTCTTTAATTGATACTATTCTATCAAATAGAGAATCTATAAGTTTTTCCTCAGATACATGAGTTTGAAGCATATCCCAATTATAGTCAAAGCCACAATAAGTATCATCTCCAGCGTAAATTCTTTCATCCATAGAATCATATTTATCTTTTTTTATGCCATAACCCCATATTAAAATACCTAAATATTCTAAATCTAATCTTCTTAAATGATTTAAATGTCTTATTTCATTTTTTAAATCATAATTAATTGTTTCAATTTTTTCATATTCAATAATTAGGTCTTTTGTTTTTTTATTTTTACACTTTTTAAAATAATGATTTGATTCATTTGATTTTTTTTCTAATTGTTCATATTCTTCTAATAATAAATTATTTTTCTGTTTTAATTTTTCAATAATTATATTTTTGTAATTATCACTCATTTGTTTGTAATCCCTTCAGGTATATAATATTGCATAATCCAGTTTTTACAAGTCGATTTTTGCATTTTATTATCTGTAAACAACCACCAAGCACCATACTTTTTTCTTGATTCTTCTTGTAGCTTTTGTCCTTCCTTATTATATGGATTTACAGCTTTTACTTTAGACATTCTTTCTTTAAGAGTACCTGCGTATTTTCCCCACATATCATAAGTTGGATGTGACTTTGCTTTGCGTTGTTGCCAAGCTATTTCTCTTTTACTTAGTTCCATTTTTTTCTCCTTAATCGTTATCTAATTGATCTTCAGAATTTCTTAACTTTAAATCGTCTATCTTTTGATTTAATTCTTGCATTTCTGACAATATTGATAGCCAATCAGTAAATTGCATTGTGGCATAAAATTGTGCATTCATCTTGAATACATTAACTGGTGTTTTTGCTACTGGACAATCATCATTAATCTGTTCCCACCATTTAGGAATCATTAGCTTCTTTTGGTCTTTAATTTCAAAGTGAAATTCATATACAGCAGAATCAGGATTAATATCTATAATATCTCCTTTGATTGACATTCCGCCTGATTGCGGAGTTCTTCTAACATTAGTTCCTAAGTATCTATTAATTAATTTAGCAACTTCTCGTTCTGCTCTTTTACCTTTGGCTTGTGAATTAATTTTTCCCATAATTGTATTCCTCTACACTTTCTAAAAGTTTTTCAATTTTTCTAAATCCTAATACATGACTATCTGTTGGAAAGAAATAATCCCAATGTCCACCCCTATTATTCTTCCAAAATGCAATAGCTAAAGCCATTTTACCTGAACTCTTTTTAAACAATATTCCTGCAGTTATTTCACTTAATGGTTTGATTTTAGCTACCTCAAATGTTTCATTGGTGTGGTTAAACTCACGATTAGGATTACTGAATGCTTTAGCAATCTCTTGTGCTTTTTGGTTTAATTTATGTACTCTATCTTTTGTCATATCAGGAGAAAGGGACAGCTACTGATCGATTGTAGTATGTTAATTAAACAAAAGAGTATAAGAAGTAACTGCCCCATTTTTCTCAAATTAAAATTAGTCCCACAAACATAAATGTAAATATTCCAAGAAGCAACCATATAATTGTAAACATAAGCATGATTATTATTTGTTTATTGCTCATCATTAGAATGGCAACTCGTCTTCATCTATATGTACTGGTTCATTCGGTTTACTTGCAGCAGGTATGGTAGATGGATTTTCACAAGATTCCACCCAACCTTCTACTCGCTTAAAGTTGTTTACAAATTCATCAGTAGTCCAAGATTGACCATTTTCAATAAAAAGTTTTACAACATTGTTAAATATCATACCAAATCTTGCACCATTGGTGTAAGTAGTATTAGTAGTATTAACTTGTTGTTTTAGTGCTTTATCTTTTTGAAGTTGTTGTTCAAACTCATTTACACTTTTCTTTACATTTTCAAATTGAGGATTAGCAGATTCTTTGCTTACCTTTTCAACTTTCCAATAATTACGAAGCTGTCCTTCATCGGTTGTGAATTGTTCCCAACTTAATAAGAAGTCATCTCCAGTTTTAATAAGATCAAGTTTTCTTTTTAGTGAATCTGTAGCATCTAAAGTTAATGTTTTACCATCTTCTAACACTTCATACTTAAAGGTGTTAAATTTCTTACCTTGCCATTCTTTTTCTTCGTAGACACCGCTTGAATTTAAAGTCAATCTAAGTTGTCCACCTAAGTTTGCTTTTAGGTCTTTTAAATTTACAAAAGCCATATTTTCTCCTATTCAATGTGTTCAGCAGATGTTGGATTCGGTATTAACCTCATTTCTTCTTTAGGTCTTTTTGCCATTTCTTCTGCTAAACGATTTTTCTCATTTTCTACTTGTTCACGAATTTGTCGCAAATCGTGTCTAAGATCATTTTCATTATCATTGTCAATTCTATTTCGTTCCATTACTTCAATCAACAATTCTAATTCTTCTAAAGTAAGTTTTACAAGTACCATTCTTGCACCACCTTTTTTAAAAACTCCCACATAACTATCATAAAGATAGTGTAAGTTATAATTTCTATTACCATTTGATTCTCCTTTGTAATTAACATATTTGAAAAGAACCTAATTCTTTTTTTTTGTTTTAGTCAAGTTTTATTTTTACTTAGTCTTATAATTATTCTTATGCTTTAACTTTATATTTATCTTTGTCTTTGTCTTGCACCCTTAGTATAACCCTTTGATAAGACTTGTTATCCACATAGTTATTAACATTTTGTGTATAATCCTATAACCCTTTATATAAC
>VTLG01014208.1_pt1 | contig 15493 bp, 19 predicted proteins | sample 4694571 | NCBI WGS metagenome assembly VTLG01 (sample SAMN12604809, study PRJNA352737) | marine metagenome | biome: ENVO:00000447; feature: ENVO:00000209|ENVO:00000569|ENVO:01000036; material: ENVO:00002151; isolation source: viral sequences binned using virsorter ...
AAGGTCTCACGCATTTGTTCTTTATTGGTGCTGCGTTCTGCACTACCAATAGTTTCCATACCACCTAAGATAACATCAATCTTCTTACTGGTATCATCTTCATTCCGTGCCATGTTCCAGAAAGGAGAAGTGAACTCAGGAAAATCGGTAATCATACCAGAACCAATTGATCTTTCATGTTCATGATCTAATTCTTTTGTATTGAACTTATTAGTCCAATCATCATAAGTTTCAATATCCAGTTCAGGTAAACCAAGATGTTCGCATAATTCAATCTCCATTTTTTTAAGATCTTCTACACCACCTTTCATTTCAAACTCAAACATAGGGAAGATAGTTTCATGTCTTCCTTCTACTGGGTTTGGTTCTGCTCTGTATGAAGTGGAGACACAGAAAAACCCTTCTACTGAAGGGTTGGAAAGTAATTCATATTCTAACCACATCTGACCTGTCTGTGGTAATGGCCAAACTTGACCATTATAATTGTATGTTGCTACTGTCTCTGGGTCTTCACAAGCAGCAAGGATACTCAAGCGATTCTGAGTATGAACTTCTAGGAAATTTTTAGACAAAAAAAATGACCTTAATAGGTCAACGGTCTTACTATATTTTTTAGGGTCAATCAGTGCGGTCATTTTATTTCTTGACAAACTGATTTATTTAGACAAATGAATTATTGTAATTTAGACATAAAAAAAGAGGGGTGTTGAACCCCTCCCCTCTTATTAATCAAGTGGAATTACTCCACCATCAGGATCAGTTTCCAGAATTTGAGTAGGTCTTACACCAAACTCAAAAGGACAGTAGTCAGCATCATCTAACAATTTATAGTGCATTGCTTTGACACAATCCCAGAAGTCATTAAGTTCTGACTTTATATCCTCTACACTTTTAAGAGGATCGGATCCTTCCTTTTTAACTTTATTTGATGGAATATAAACATGAACTTTGGTCCTCCTTCCTTTCTTTTCTTGAGAACCCCTTGCATCTTTTAATATATGCGTAAAGTTTCTAGGTCCATAAGTTCCATTTGCTTCAGCACGAACAAGTCTTCCTGCAAATCCTTGCCCATCAATTTCACCATCAGAAGTATACTTACCATCATCTTCTTTTAGATACTTGGCGGCATCTTCATCTGTAAAACTAACAAATGTTCTGTCAATGTGTCTTGCATGAATAACATCATTAGCAATGTTCTCCACCACTTTATCAGTAAAAGAGTGTTCAATACCATCAATCCACTCTATTACTTGTTCTTTAGTGACTTGTCTACCTGCTTCTGCTTCTCTTTTAGACCATTTAACGGCACGAGTTAAAAAATCTTTTCGAGTTGCCTTGGAACTTGGTGGATGATTGTTTGCACCTAATCCAATCTCATCATAAAGATCTTCAATATCATAACCATCATTAATCTCATAGTAATCAAATGCCCATGAAATTTGACCTAGATCTTTTAAAACATAGACACGATGAAACCCATCAATAAGAAAATAAATTCCCTTCCATTTTACAACAATAGGAAGAGGCTCATCATATCTAATACCTTTTATAAATTCGCCTGTTAATTCTTTTAGTTTCTCAATAATAAGACCACCTGAACGTGCCTTATTTTTAAGAGTTTTGCCACCTGTATCAATGTTGGCAATTTCCTCAATAATAGTATTCTTGTAAGAAGCACATCGGAAAATACGCCTTCGTAGTGCTCTACCAAAAAATAACTCCTTATTTGGAACTTCGCAAATTCCAATGGGAGTCTGTGCAATTAGTTCTTGCATGATAATAACCTTTGTATAGTATGGTTAGACCGAATCAATGAAGTTTGATTGACCTGTATTAAAGATACATGATTTTTGATATCTTGTCAAGTTGATTGCGAATTGTTACTATACCTAAATATTTAAAATATTTTATGACATGAAAACCTTCCAAGAATTTCTAGAAGAAGCAGTAAGTGCTACACGTAAAGGTAGAGCACTAGGAAGCATGTCCGGGTCTGATAGACCTCAAGCAACTAAAGCAATGGGATCTGGTGGTTCTGGGCAACGTGGTGGAATGACCATGACTCCAGTAACCAGTTTAGGAAGGAATTATAAAGGAGATAAAGATAAAGTAAAGAAAAAATATGATATTCAAGTTAAAAAGGATCGCAAAGCAGCCGCATTAGATAGAATTAAAGAAAAGATGTAATATCCTTTTTCTCACCAATACCCCTAATTGCTTTATCAATTCTGTCTTGGGTTATCTTATAGTATTTTTCGTCAAGTTCCACACCAATAAAATTTCTTCTGGTTCTTTTTGCTGCAATACCAACTGAACCACTTCCCATACATGGATCGAAGACAATATCTTCAGGCTGAGAACTTGCTTGAATTAATCTTTCCATTAACTCAATTGGTTTTGGAGTAGGATGTCCTTTATATTTCTCTGTTGGATATTTCCAAACAGAAGATTTGCATCGTTCCCTAATATCAAAATATGCTCCTTTTTTTCTAGCATATACACAATTTTCAATACTAGACAACCATAGATATTGTCCATTCATAGGTGAAGGATTACTTTTCTCCCATATACAATGTCTCACAGATAAACCATGATTAATAAGTCTCTCACGAATATTAGATATCTGAACTGAACCACAAAATATATAAACACTACCTGAAGTTATACGAACAACTTCATCAATAAAATCATTTAAAGAAAATGTAATTATATCTGCATGACTTTTATCAAGGTTACGAAGTCCTCCACTCTTTCGATTTACCTCATCGTATGGTATATCAGTAAGAGTTAAAGTTACACTATCATCTTCCATTGTAGGAAAGATGTCCATGCAGTTATCATTATAAAGCTTTATATTACTCATATTTTATATGATAGCATAAAAAAAGAGACCCTGCAAGAGGGTCTCTTTGTTGTAAGAGGATATATATCCTTCTGTCTTACATAAGGTTCTTAACAGCAACACGTCTGTAGTAGCGGTTGTTGTTGACAGTAAGTAGTCCGTTACCGACTGTTGTTCCTTCAGCGAATGGGTTTGCAACAAGACCATATCTTGTCTTAAATCCGATTTTAGGCTGGAAGGTGTTTTCTCCCACTGCACGAACCATCTGTAGAGGAACGTATGGGCAGTAGAATAAACCAGCGTCATAAGGAGAAGAACCCTTATAACCAACAACGTAATACTGGTTTCCTGGAGTTGCGTTAGCAGAAGTCAGGTTAGCAGCATATGGGTCGATGTATACTCTATACTTACCTTGAAGAACACCAGCAAATGTATTGCCTGTGTCATCAACGTTAAGGTTAGCGTTAAGTGCAGGAGTATAATCCAGAACGCCAGCCATGGTGAGGGCGGATGCAACGTCTGCAGAGCAGAGGATGATGTTACCCTTTCCGCGACGAGTTCTTTGTGCGATTGCGTTAGCGTCGCGCTCGATCTGGAATAGAAGTCCTTTGAACTTCTCAACTGACCATCTACCGTTGGAGTCGATGTCTAAGTCGAATATACCAGCTGTTGCGGTATTTTGAACAGCACCTTGCTCTGCAACCTTGTAGATAGTTCTGATAACTTCGCGGTTAATTTCAGCGAGGATCTCAGTGCTAAGGATGTTAGCAAGTTCTGCTTCAGCGTTAAGACCATGAATTGCTTTCAAGTCTTGAGCGAGTTCTAGTGAGTACTCGGCTTTTAGTGCTCTGGAACGTGCAGTAACAGTGACTTTCTCGATTGAGAATGCCATCTGGTTGAACTGGTTGTTCGCACCGTCGCCTAAGTTCTCAGATGTACCCGTATACATGCCTTGACCAACATCATAAGATGTGGATGTGGCAGTACCAACTGGGTTAAGAACTGCGGGGTTGGATCCAGATTGTGAAGTTGTACCCATACCAGAAACACCATTGGTGAATTCTGTGGTATTGAACTTCGAAGTCTGTCCAGAGAATGCGGAATCTGCTTCGTTGAATAGTGCTTCGCTGCTCTGTCCACCTGACATTCCGGTGTACTTAGAACGCATTGCGAAGATAAGTCCAGTAGGACCACTCATTGGCTGAACACCAGCAAGGTCATAAGCGACCAAGTTAGGCATTGAACGACGAATGAGGCTAATCAACACAGGGTCGAAACCTGCTTGTGGTGCAGATGCACTCGAACCAAAACCGCCTTGACTTCCTGCGGTGTTGGCATGGTTTGTTGGAACAGTTTCCATCAAGCTTAAGCCTGATCCGAACTGTTGTTCCTCTCTGAGGAATTTCTCTTGGTTTTCTAACAGGACAGCAGTAACTGCTTTACGATGATTGTCTTTGATTGGATCAAGACCTTCATACTCTAGAAGCGGCTTCCACTTTTCCTGCAACTGTTCTGATTGGAACATTTGCTTTTTACCTATGTAAAGTTTGTTTTAATGTTAAATTCAGGGGTGACTATTTAATCCTTGAAAGTGTATTCAGATAAGCAGACATTGATGCAGAATGTGATTCAGCACCTGAGTTGTCTACTCCTTCTGAAAGAGTTTCAGTCTTAGTAGTCGTTGGAGCACCTTTAGCAGGGAAATAAGATTCCTTCAGCGTTTCCAACTTTTCACGATATTCTGTGTCACTTTCAAACTCTACACCTTCAGCAAGTGAAGCGAGCTTCTCCTTCTGGGTCTCTGCAAGACCTTCGGAGACATCTCCAAGAATACCATCAGCAACAGACTCACCGAGTCTCTTGTTTAATCCGATGTTCTTTTCGATTTGCTCATTGAGCTTGGTTTCCATGTCATCAAGTTTTTCTACCATACTATGGAGGACATCATATTTTTCTTCAGGGATTGATACATAATGTTCTTCAAAAAGACTCTTCATTCCTTCGAGGAATGATTCTGTCATCTCGGTCTTAAGTCCGGCTTCTACAGCTAACTGATTCTCAGCGAACCATTCGTCAGCAACGTACTCAAGATAAGAATCTACTCGCTCGGCGAGTGATGCTTTTGCTGTTTCTACTTCTTCAGCAAGTTTAGCATCAAATTCTGCTTGAATTTCTTCCTTAACTGCAGCAACTTTAGCGTTGATTGCTGCTTCAAAGATAGTTTTTGCTTTTTCTTTGAATTCTTCTGAAAGGTCTTCGCCACCGAGGAGAGCATTGACATCTTCTTCCATGTCATACTCAGCAGTAACTGTTTCAGCAGTTTCTTCAGCGTCAACAACCTTATCCTCTTCAACTACCTCGTCGGTAACTGTAGGAGTTTCTTCAATAGTTGCTTCAGCATCCATTTCCTGTTCCTCTGATTGTGCGATAGCACCTTTTAACTTTTGCATGGGGTCTGCTTTACCAGCATTTTTGTTAACCACGTCTTTGACTTGTTTAAGCGTACCACCAGCAGGCTTCAATTTGGCGGAGTCATTAGTCGGACTATAATTCTCCGGTGTAGGACCACCTAAATCTTCCACTTCAGCACCTTTGAGTTTCCCCATTGGTTCTGCTGGAGCGGCGTTAGCATTCACTGCAGTCTTAGACTGTTCCATTTCTTCTAATTTTTTACCACGAGCCATTTGTAGTTTCTCCGATTTACGCTTTAATTAAATCTATATTTATTTAGAAGTTTTATAAGTTTGATAAGAAATTATTAAACAAGTCAAGCTTGTTCTCATCTAGTTTTTTCTGATCAACGAGGGTATTTATCTGGCGATAAGTCTTTTCTGCGAACTTCTCACGCAGAATTCCTCCATCCCACACCCACTCTTTTCCTTCCATAATTCCAGATACAAATGCATCAGGAGCAGAAGGATCGGCGACGATATCAGCAGCAGTTGCTAACATGAAATCTTCACCAACTACACTAAATCCCTCACGAGTTGGTTTTAATGATCCAACACCACGAGATGAAACACCTAGTTTTACACCTTCATCTAAAAGATTAGATGCAATTTTACCCATTGGTGTGCCAAGAATTTTAGCTTTACCAACATAATTAGAACCACTCTCTTTTAAAGAGACAATTTTATGAGAAACACGGTCTAAATTAACGGTTGGACCGTCAGGATGACCAAGTTCTCCCAGTGCTCTTCCAGACTGAATATGGTTTTCAGTGTATCGAGCAACTTCTTTGCGAAGAGTTTCCATTGGATACATTCTACCATTACGGTTTTTAATGTTTCCTTGTAGAAAAACCCCTTCAATATAAAGAGATTTTTTACCGTTGCGATTTTCAACGATAAATTCTACCTGTTCGATTTCTTCCGTAATAAGTTTCATCAGCCTTCGCCTGTAATTTGAACTTGATGACAATGTATGTGTCCTCCGGCAAGATTATGTGCTCCGGAAGCTCCTATCACTGAAACTTTATGAGCTGCAATAGCACGGGCATCACTAAAATCACCATCTGCAGCAGTACATTTACTTGTGTCTGCAGCAATTGTACACCTAGTCATAAAGTATCCTTCAGTAATTCCTCCAGTTCCTGCAGTAGTATCTACAGAAATAACTCTGGAATGTTTAGTGAATGAAGTAATACCTGCATCACCTGTACCGGTAACTGAAATGTAATTACCAATTCCAAATGGACATTGCTGTCCTTCTGGGAAAGTAACAATCGTTTCAGTCGCATTAGTGGTAATTCCAACGACTCTTTGGGATGCTTTAGTCATCCCTAAACTCATGGTTCCACCAGATGGAATATAAAGATTTTGTGTAGTTGCTGAAGGAGTGCTCCCTACAGTAACATGACAATCTGCACCTACTGCTACAATCCGAATAGTATCGGACTGAACATCAAATACATCAGTTTGAACCGCAGCTGCCGCAGGACTTGGAATTGATACTGAGGTTCCTACCCCAACTGATCTATATGCCATTATAGTTCCATAAGTTCATTTACCTTTATTTATAATTCAAATTTCGCCGTCGGCTACTGCCACGACTTCTTCTTCATCACTCACACTATCTTCAACTTCTTCTGGTTCAGATTGATCTGCACCAAATAATGAATTAGCTGTAGTAGAACGATGTGTATCAACTCTCTCTGCAGATTTTGCAAAAAGAATATCTTTCATTGTATCGCTGATTTGAGATGCAGAAGCATCATCAATCATCATATCCATTAATTCATCCATGTTCTAATACCATATATTGTGTATGGGTCTTTAGTATTTATACACTATTGAGTTGTATGGTGTGTGAAGTTATAATCCTGGATCATTTTATACAACTCTTCTTTTAAAAAAGGAAGGTAATTTCCCTCTTCTGGAGGTCTTCCAGGACCCCCTGCATAATTATCAAGATAAAAACAAATGAGACTATACATTAATCTCACTTCTTTTATATCCATTTTTAAGTTAACTTCCCAGGTCTTATCATAACTATTCCACTTGCTCCAGTCGAATCCATCTTCATGCGTTTGAGAATAAACATCATGCTTTAATCCATTCTCTTCTGGCATTTAGATCACTCCACCACCTGGTTTTGACTTTGGTTTATCTATTTCTAAGTCAACTGTTGCAGCATTTGCATTAGTAGCAGCATCAGTTGCAGCAGGAGCTTCCATATTTTGTTCCTCTGGTGGAGGTGGAGGTAGTAGTCCACCACTACCTTCTGGGTCAAGCATCATTTCTGCAGGATCAGGAATAATACCATCCTTAATTTCCTGATCGATTAACTCATCTTGTTCCATAATTTCTTCAGTGGTTTGACGTAGAACCTTACGTCTAACATAATCTTGAGAGAAATATTTTCCAACATATGGTTCTGCAGTAGCAACCATTGCTAATCTTTCATTGAATAATTCTGCTTCTTTTAATTCTGCAAAATGATTATCATATAAGAAGTCATATGTAATATGCTCTTCCATTACCTCCCAATCTTCGGGAGTAATTACGTTCGTTAGGAGTAATTGGGTCTTCAGTATGTCATTAAACATGTAAGAGAATCTCTTTCTCAAACGTGCAACAAACTTACTAAATTTAACTTCGTCTCTTAAGATCTCAGAAGATCTGCCCAAGTTAAACCCACCATCTCCTTCAATTCTTGAGAGTGGAACATTAAGTGACTTAAAGAGTTTCTTCTTAAAGTATTCGATGTCGGTGATTTCTCCGAGGTTTTGTCCACCTGGGAGTGTTGAAATTTCTGTTCCACGTCCTCCCTCTCTTCTTGGTAGCCAAAAATCCTCTAACATACTCATATATTTCTTATCATCACGAATCTCACCAGTCGATGCATCATAAACTAATTTGTTACGATACCTCATCATGACATCACGAAGGTATTGTTCTGCCTTAACTTTAGGCAAATTACCAACATCAATATAGAAAATTCTACGTTCTGGTGCTCTTGACAGTCTATAAATTACAAGACTATCCTCAATCATACGAAGCTGATTGAGAGATTTAATTGCTTTATGAAGATATGAAAGAGTTGATCCCTTATTTCTATCTACTAATCCAGAGGTGACATATGTAATGGAATCTTTTGTCATTTTGATTCCACCCATACCACCTAAAGCAGCAGGACTTTGGGTTGGATAAGTCTGTTTAGGATTAAAAATGAAATACTCCTCAAGTTGAGGCATTTCATAATCCATTGGATTATCTGTCTGTGCATTCGCTAATCTAAATTTATCATCCTTACTTTTCTTTTGCTTACGCACATAACGCATTTTCATTGCGTCAATATAACGTAATTCCTGAATCCCCTCCTGAGGATTCTTCATATCAATTACTTTATTATAATATAATCTACCATCAATATACCAATTCCTATAAATCTCATGTGCTTTTCTATCAAAGTCTAATAGTTCAAGTACAAATTTAAAGGCTTCTCTTATCTTAGTTTTAATTCCATCACTAGCATTTAAATTATCAAGATCTATTTTTACAGGACTATCATTAGTATCTGCAACAATTGCTTCATTTACAATATCTTCAATTGCACTATCGCACTCTGGATGGAGTGCCATTTCCCTATATCTTTTTATTAAATCAAATTCTGTTCTATAGACACCTTCAATGTCAACATAAGATCCAAAAAAACCGCTACTCAAATAGTGATCGTTGCCATCATCGCTGCTAGGAGGAACAGGCGAGACAACATTCGGAGATAGCGGTTCAGTATCCTCAATCGAGAATCCAAATAACTTGGCCATAATTTATTAAACTAGTTCTTTATACTAGTTATTTAGTCTATCCAAATTAGGCGTTATCTCTGGTATATGCGCCTGGTTCCCAGTATTGAACTTGGAACTCTACACTATATTCTTCAATTGCATCTGTATTCTCGTAAGAAAGATCAATTGCAGAAATTGTAGTGGGGAATATATCAAAGAAAGTATAAGTTTTTAATGGAGCAATTGCCGATCCATCTACTGCTGCTGAAGCACCTGTAGATGATCTTCCTTGATCAGCACCTCTTCCGAGTTGATGAACTAATGCATATGTCATATATGCACTTGGATTAGATGCACCAGTGGCATTACTATTCTTACTAATTCCTTGCATCCATGTTTCAAATGCATTGCGAATTAAGAAGTTTTCGTCATTAATAATAGTTGTAGACCATGTTTCAAATGTTCTGTCTCCAGCAACTTTTAAAATACGACCTCTAAAGGGTATTTCGACTGGAGTGACCTGAGAAGCTGGTAAAGACGCAGCTTTACATAAAAATTTAAAAGTATCCGCTTCTTGGTTGTCACCAGTTCTCCAAGTATTTGTACCAGCAGCCTCAGGGAATGATGGTATCTCAACTTCGAAGAGATTCGGCCTTGCACCGCCTCCTGAAAGCTTTGACTTGAAAGCGGTAATTGTTCTGAGTGTAGACATTAATAGTTCCTCCTATGGAATTGATATGAAATTAGATTAGATTAATTACCCTCTACCAGCCACTTCTTCAAAACTTACACCTGTTCTGGTAGCAACAAATGTTAAGGTAATGTAGTTAATAGATTTGGTTGGCTTCAGGAAGATATCTGCCCTGAATTCATTGTTATCAATCACATCAGGAGTGTTATTTGATTCGTCGCAAATAACTGAGAAGTCATAAACACCTCTCTTCGCTTGAATGTCCCTCAAATAAGGTTCAACAATGTTAATAAAGTTAGATCTTGTAGTCTGATCATTAAGTTCAAATAGTTGTGACTGAGCAGTTCTTTGAAGTGCTTGTTCCACTGTAAGGAATAGTCTACGAACATTAATCCGATCAAATGCTGATGGATAAGAAAGACCAGTCTTATCACCGAATAACATTACCCCAGTGCCAGATTGGTTAATTACTGGGTTAACCCTTTCAGGATAAAGAAGATCTCTTTGTGCCTTAGTAGGATTATATGCAAGTTTAATTGCATTGTTTAGAATACCACGTTGCTGACCTGCAGGTGAGAACCATGGGAAAGCATTGATATTTGTTCTAACCATTAATCCTGCTATGTCACCATTACATGGGATATAACGGAATTTGTTGTTAAAACGATCATATGTATACTTGTAACCACTATCAAAGATTCCGTAAGAGGAAGATGATAGAGCACTAAAGAACCGAAGAACATTATTTGTTTGATCGGTAGTATTAGTTAGATCCACAACATTTGGTCGATGTGGAGAAATACATGCTACACAATCTTTTCTATCTCCCGCAATAGAAAGTAATTGATTTGCTTTTGCTTGAGAATCTGCTTCTACTAGGAGTCCAGGACCCTGTAAGAGATAATCAACTTCAATCTCATCTCTATTACCGAAGAGACTATATGCAGTGTTTAGATTTCCAAGAGTTGCCTTAAATCCACCAGCAGTAGAATAATCAACACCGCTAGTAAGAGTATAAGTTTTATTTCCTAGAGCATTAAAGGTTATTCCTTGTGCATCCTGACCCCAGAGACCACCTCCAGTGGTAACTTTAGTATAAGATGTTGAGAATCCAGTTGCTCTTGGATCTGTTCCCCAATAAGAATCTTCTGCACTTGATTGATTATATCCTGAATAGATATACTCTGAGTAATCTGCAAGATAATTCTTATAGTAAATCTTTTGTGGAGAATTGACTTGAGAAATTGCATCCCCTGCCTTAGAAAGGTTTGTATGCTTCTCAAGTAGGTTTCCTTGAATACCAGTTACAGTTCCAAGGTCATCAACGATAACAACGTGCATTGCATCGTTTGCACCACTACGTGCATTAACATAAGGAGTAGTAATTGGTTTTGGAGCCAAAGACTTCCAATAAACTAATGAATTAGTTAATCCAAGGGTTTGCTGATCATACCAATCCGTTACGGTAACTGCAGAAGTTCCTGCTGTAGCATTTGTACCTGTTGGACCTGTATTAACTCCAGCATTGGTAACAAACCACATTGTATCATCTTTAAGGAAGGAGCTCAGACTATTTCCTATTCCATAAGGAATATCAGTCTCAGTTCCTGCAGAAGAAACTCTAGAAACAATTTTAACATCAACACTTGATACACTATTAGTAGAGTCTGTTACAATACCTGTAACTATTCCTTTTAAGTATCCTGTAAATCCAGAAGTAGTTCCAACTCCAGCAAGAGTGGTGTTAGTAATCGCTTTAGTAACTCCATACCCAATATTACACCAAGCACTAACGTTAGTAGTTCCAATACCAATTGTTTGGTCTGCTAAATCATCAATTGTGCAAACTTTTAAGTTATTAGCCCAAGTTCCAGGAGTTTTTGCTGCATAACCATACTCAACTGAAGCTCCTGCCCAGTTAGTTTGATAATTATCATAATTCTTAATCTTTGCACTACTAGTAGCAGCATATCCGACTGCCGCATTAGCATTGTTAAGAGTTCCTCCGTCGCATCTTACGACTTTAAGGACACCCCCATATGAAAGGTATGACGATCCAGTCATCCAGTATTCATACTGAGCATCAGTAGATATTGGTTTGCCGAATGTATTGATAAATGCCTGTTCAGTAGCAATATTAACTGCTTCTTCTACCGGACCAATTTTAAAAGGACCTGCTAGAGCACCTATGTTGTCTAATACATTATCGGCTCTCCCGACTGTTAAATCAACTTCCCGTGTGATTACACCGGGAGATAATTGAGGAGTCGCCATGTTTTTGTTCTCCGAGTCTCAGTTTCTCTAAAAAATATTTATTAAAATATCAATTTACGAGAGATATTCCCACATATATGACCTATCTCCATACTCATCAGCCTTAAACCACGTATCTCCATCATCATCAGTAAAGCTTTCATCTTCTAATCCATCTGACATAAATCCAAATGGAGCCATATCTTGTTCTATTTGATTTTTCTGTTCATCATATAGTCTCTTTCTTACATCTTGATCGGTTAATTCTTTAAAATAGTCTTGTGCTACTAACCATGCATATATTACAAGACACATTGCAAGGTCATCATTACAACCTTCTTCTGCTTCAAATGAATTACTTTTTTGAATAAAAGTAGTTAATTCACTTAAAATATCATAATCACAGAAAGTTAATTTATCAGATTCAATAATAGTCTTTAAATTAAGAGCACCGACCTTTTTAACAGTCTTGGACATCTTCACCCCAAGTTGAGTCTTCTTACCAGAAAATCCCTGGCCAACAACTTGACCAGCACGTCCTCTCATAGATGCCATTAAAAGATTTGCATATTCAAGATCATAATTTAAAATAGCTGCTACCTGATCACCAACATCATTAACTTCACAAAGAATAAATGCTTTATTATACTTACTACATATCTCATAGATTATATTAGGAAATAACATTGGTTTAATTTCGTTATTTCTATACTTTGCTACTACCTTATGTGGGAAAGTGGTTATATCAATTATAATAAATGCAGAATAATCTTTAACTACTCCACGAGCAACGTCTACTGTGCAAATATAATCATGCTTTTCTTTCGGTTCTTCATATACATCTAAACCAGCATTTCTTTGAATAGGATTTTCATAAACAAGATTCCTTAATTTACTTGGTGCAATAAGAGTATCAACAGATCCTAGGAATTCACATTCAAACTCAACTTTAAATTGTTGTTCTGAAGTGTTTGCAATTGTTTGTTGTCTCCACTTCTCATCCCTTCCGGGAACTTCTGACCAGTGAACATCTGTATGCACATATTCATTTTTACCTCTCTCGGCATCGTGCCACATACGGTAGAAATGATTCATACCATGTGGGGTTGAAACTATTATGACTTTCGTGGATTTACCAGAAGTGATAGTAGGATATACAGAGGAAAAGAATGCGTCAGCAATATGATTGGGAACAAAGGCAAACTCATCAAGAAAAAGAATGTTGAAAGACATGCCTCGGACTGCTGAAGCAGATGTTGATGCTGCGAGTATCTTTGATCCATTTTCTAACTCCAGAGAACCTCTATTCCAAGACAAGACACCTTGTTGCATCCACTTAGGAACATTCTCATATGCAGTCTGTAAACGACCTAAGAGTTCCCTAGCAGTTGCTGCCTTGTTAGCAAGGATACCAATATTAACACTATCATTAAAAAGTAAGTAATGTAAAAGATATGATATAACAGTTGTAGATTTACCCGTCTGTCTGGGCATCTTACAAATATTAAATCTTTCTCTATGAAAGTTATTAATTAAACCTTCTTGAAAGTCATATGGTTCAAATGGCATTAAACCATGATCCAAAGTAACAATCTTTACGTGATTCTTAGCAAAGTAAACTGGATTAGCTTTACATCTCATATACTCCAGAATTTGATCTTTATCAAACTCAACAGTAGTATTCGCTTTTTTTAAATTGGGATTACCAAGATAAATTTCATCAGCCATAATAATCTCCTACATCATTTCACCAAACAAATGATTGTTTACTTTATTTAACATAAATTTTTTATCATGATCTATTGTTTTTCTTGTCATATCTAAAAGTTTTTGTAGGTTCTCTGCTCTCTTCTTCAATTCTTCAATTTCTTTATTTTCTTGCTCCCCCGACTTGGAGGAGGGGTTCTCCTGGGTCATTGTCCGATACTTGGTAGCCCCACAGCTTAGCACCTGGATAAATTTTCTGCAATTGATCTTGTACTGCCTTGCGGGATGGTTTAGAGACTTGTGGGAAGAACATTTGGATGTTATAACTACTTCCTCGCCAAGCCAAATATACAGTTATTATATTTCCTGTTTTAGATGGGATCCGAATAGACTCTTCTATTGGATCTTCGTAATAGATGTTTGATTGTGGAACCTTCATAGGTTCTGGTTTAACAATGTCAATTATTTCAGCATAAACTTTTCCATCAGCATCTTCGATGGATAAATCTTCTTTACAATATTGTTTAAAAGATTTCATCAAATTTCGATAATTTCACACTTATATTTAGGGAATCCAACGTGTTACAGTCAATTCAATCGAATTATCCTCCATTTCCCATTCTTCTTCTACTTGAAACCCTTCATCTTTAATAGTATTGTGAATAGTCATTCTTGCATACTGTTGAGTAACTTGTTCAATAAACCTACTCACAGGAACATCTAAATCCCAAGTATCAAGTTCAGCAACTAACTCATAGTTACCTGTATTTTTATTCAAACGAAATCCAATATCATTTCTAATAGCCACTTCTGCAACAAACTCTGGATGCTCTTCTGCATGAGATGGATTATTAATGACTAATTGTTGATTCTCTTGAATATCATGTCCCATAAGTTCAAGTGCCTCAACCAAATATGGACGTTCTTTAATTTTGGTCTTGATGCATGTGAAGTGTGACATTTTCTTCAGTAGTTTGTTTTTGTTCATAATATTCAGATTTATATTCTACTTTTTCGACTACTCCTAATCTTTCCTCAATTCTTTTGGTTAGATTCTCACAGTCATTACCAACAACACCCATAACCTCTTCGGTTACGGTTCCATCTTGTCTAATATTAAATTTTATAGTTTGTTGTACCATAATTAAAAAGAATGATTGTGGACCTGTAAATCACCTTGATCAATACTATCTACATGATCTAGATGATCAATACGTTCAATATGACCATGATCAATACTAATATGAACATTACTCTCTAGGATCTTAGCGATCCTTTCAAGACTATCCGCAATTCGTTCCAAATCTTTTTTCATAATAAAAAATAATATTTGTTAAGGTATTTAGGAAGATATGGACATACCTAAATCCTCCAACATTATACTACAATTCTCTCTTGTTTTCATCTCTAACCTTATTAAATATTTACACATTTGTTGTAATGTTTCTACATCACCACATTCATCAATCTCTCTGGACATCTTTTCGTATTCAAATTCTTGAGAGGTATTGTGAAGAATAATATCATGAGGATTCATCATTCTCCTCCACCACCATTGCCACCGCCACCGTTGCCGTTGCCACCGTTACCATTGCCACCATTGCCATTACCATTTCCATTACCGTTACCGTTTCCATTATGTGAATGCGAATGTGCTGATCTTATCCAACCTCCAGGACCTACAGTTTTGCCTTTAGGGATTGTCTTACACTTCTTATCTTGATAGCACCAATACTGCCCATCTGGACATTTCTTTGCTTCTGTTGCTTCT
>VTLG01001234.1_pt1 | contig 15492 bp, 13 predicted proteins | sample 4694571 | NCBI WGS metagenome assembly VTLG01 (sample SAMN12604809, study PRJNA352737) | marine metagenome | biome: ENVO:00000447; feature: ENVO:00000209|ENVO:00000569|ENVO:01000036; material: ENVO:00002151; isolation source: viral sequences binned using virsorter ...
GAGACAGAAAGTGGCCACATAAGAGAATTAGATGACACAAGCGGACACGAAAGAATACACGAAAGACATAGAACAGGAACATCCTACGAAATAGACAAAGATGGCAACAAAGTAGAAATTATAAAAGGCCAATCTTTTCGTTTAATATCAAACAAAGAACAAGTACAAATACAAGGCGACTCTGACATCTCAATAGACGGCCGCCATAAAATTTATATAAACAAGGCCAATACACTTGGTAACAACTACGATATACAAGTAGGCACAGGGGCCAACGTAAACATACAAGTAGATAAGGGAGATGTAAACCTGGTCACCGTAGATGGTAAGATTAATATGAATAGTGGTGGTGACTTTAACCTAAAAGTAGGTGGTAACTATCATCTAGCCGTTGATGGTAATATTACAGAGTCGGCCAAACAACAGACAACAAATATAGACGGCGAAGTAGAAATCAATGCTGGCGAGGTAGATATAAACGCAGATCCAATTCATCTAAACTAGACAAAAAAACTCCAGAAATAAGCGCTTTGGCCAGCTGGAAACAAAAGCTAATCTATAAATGTAATAAAGATGTTAAAGAATATAAAGAAACGAATATTAAGAAACTGGCCACCATCAACGGACTCTGTAATTGACTTTATGGTCGATATGCTACTCCTGTTTTGGGATATTATATCTTCACCCATTCTTATAGTAATGAGACTATTACGTATATTCTTTAAAAAGGCCTTTGGTGAGAGATTAAAACGTTTTATTAAGTGGTTTGTGCATAAGGTGTTAAGGATTAAATAATTATACATAGTGGTGTTGAAACTCCAGGAAAAGCTTAGAGTCCATACTGGAGCACTTAAAAGCCTTCCTTTACGTCAAAAATTTCCTCGGACAAAAAACGGCCTCCAGAGTTGCCTATATAACAATACTATGATATTATAACAATATGAGTGATGTAATAGATATATTTAAAACACCTTTGTATTTCGCAAAGTTAAAGTTAGATAATAAGAAAATGGCCTCTTATTGTACATCTATGTCTCAAAAGCATAAGGGTCGTAAACTTTCTAATTCTGGTGGTTGGCAATCAGATAATCTATCTGGTGAGATACCTGTTTTAAATAATTTGTTTCTTAATATCATAGAACACTCAAATAAAATGGCCGATATAATTGGTTTAAAAAAGCCTTTAAAACTTGATAATATTTGGATTAACATAAATGGTTTTAAAGATAGTAATATTACACACGTTCATAATCATTGTTTGTTGTCTGGCGTCTATTACGTAAAGACATCTAAAAATTGTGGAGATTTAATGTTAAACAACCCAGCGTTACCATTAATTGAATGTGATTGGAATGGTTATAGTATAAAAGGCAACTATACTAACTACACAGCAGCAAAACATACAATGCCTGCCTATGAGGGTATGCTTTATATCTTTCCATCTTGGTTGGAACATTATGTTTCGCCTAATATGAGTAAACAAAAACGTATCTCTATTTCTTTTAATATTATTCGTTAAGTGGCCTCTAGTCCACCGACTCTCGGAAAACTCGGAAATTTTCTAATTGACTCTAAGCCAATTCTGTGATATATCCTAAATATAGATATGATAAAACTATCCGATAATGCCTTATTAAGGTTAAGAGAATTACGAAAAAAGAATAATAAACGATATGTTCGTTTAGATATAAAAGGTGGCGGTTGTGCTGGCTTTGAATATCAATGGTCATACGCTGATGAAGAACAACGTAATGACGCCGTAATTGATGATGTATTATTAGTAAGCCGTGACTATGAATTATATCTTATGGGTTTAGAATTAGATTATAGTTTTGATGACTTTGAATCTATGTTTAAGTTTAATAATCCAAAGGCCAAGTCCACTTGTGGATGTGGTACTTCATTTAGTATAGGTGTATAATGGCAAGTATTGTAGAAAATAAAAAGTATGGTGAAAATCATAAAGTACAACTCAAAGATAAACCCACAAATGTGGCCTTGTTTCGTAAAGAAGGTTATAGACCTGGCCAAACTATCTTTTTAATTACACGTAAAAAAGTAAAAGTAAATAAACAATTACCACTTACTGATGGTAATAAATCTATTACATTAAAAGATGATAAAAATAAGATAGTAGAAATTACAGGTAGTGAAAGTTCTATTAACGGTTCATTTAATCATTTTTCTACAAATGCTAAATCAAAGACAGGATTGTTAACAGAGATAAAAGAGTTTGCTTCTTTGTTTATGTTTCAAGCGTTTATTGAAAATGGCAAAACACTTACAGAGGAACAAGTAAGAGCACTTATTAAAAAAGAGAAAAATTCTTATGACCAAAACTTTGATAGTTTTTATTATGAAAGTGCTAAGAAACAATTAGATGAATTAAAGAAATATAGATTAAGACCTGGTTATAATTATGAAAGACAAAAGGGCCCTTTAACAAATGAGTTATACAAAGTGGCTCGTAAGTTAACAGGTAAATTAGATGATAACTGGAATCCAGGTGATGTATGGTTAATTAAAAAGAATTACAAGATGTCTATGTTAACAAATAGTAAATCAGCCGCTGAATTAAATAGTATGTTAGTAAAAGCATATAATAAAAAAGATATAATACCTATTTCACTTAAACAAGTAGAAAAACCAAAAGCGTCTTCACAAGTAATTGACCCTAGTAAACTAATGACAACTAAATTAGATTTAGATTTAAGATTTGATAGAGTTGATTTATCAGAAAGTTTTAATAACTTTATTGTTATAACTAAATCTGGTTTTGCTGTTCGTGTTGGTTTTAAGGCAAGTGCTACAACACTTAACGTTTCTTTAGAAGGCCGTTTTATTGGTGCTGGTTTTCAAACAGGTGCCGTTGACGCCAGAGCCTATACAAAGTATTCAGATGAAGTATTAAAATATAAGTTAAGAGGTGGCGCTGTTGATCCGTCTAGTTATAAAACAGCACAAAAAGAATTAAAAGAAATGTTTAGTAAATACAAAAGATTATCTAATACTATTTCTAATTACAATGAGGCTATTGCCTTATTTAAAAAAGGTAACAAACTAACACAAGATAGATTTTCTAATTTAATGAGTTATATGTATTCATTCTTAATTAAACCTAAAAAGTTTGAAGATCATATGAAGTTTAATTATTTTACATCAAAAAAACTAACAACAGATAGTAGTATATATTTAATCATACAATAGGAGATTAATATGTTTAATCCTAATAGTATATGGGTAACAATTGCTCTATTGATTATGTTAATGCTTTTAGCATTATTGGCTGGGCCTAATGTTTAGTTGGTGGGAAAAAATTATTGGTTATATTCTTGCTGGTTATATGGTCTATATTATAATCTGTATGATACTAGGCACTTTTGATATTTTATAATATAAAAGTTGTATAAATAACTATACCACACCAAGAAAAGGTGCCTCACCTCCACATATAGGCACCTTTTCACTCACACAACAACATAAGGAATTTTGGTACAGACAAGTTGAATCGAACAACTGACTTCTGAGCCACATTCAGGCGTTTTACCACTAAACTATGTCTGCTCGTCTATCTATGATAGATAGCAAAAGAGTCAGCATAGGCCATATGGCAGAAAGAAGAAACACGTCTATAGCCAGGTTTTGATTTACCTCTATATCTAATTCTTAAAGGTTTTACTTTTTTAGAAAACTCTTTAAAGAAAGATAGATACTTCATAGGTATACCCTTAGCAACACTAGCCTCGTATTTTGTAGATAAGTATTTTTTAGCAATCTTATTACCTACATCTTTCAGTTCTTTATACTTTTCTGTATTCATTATTTTATCAGCATACAACATTTCTTTTAAGCCCTCCTCGGCAAATTCTGACCAAATACCATTCATATTATTTCAAATACAATGGGCCAGTCCATTGTATATAATAGTTACCAGTTAATACATTACCTCTAGCAGAGTTTAAAGCAGGAGCGTTATAACCAGCCGCTTTTAATATATCACCTTTTTTAAAATGTTTAAAGTCTTCTTTTACAATAAAACAAAATACGCCGTTTTCTTGTACAATCTTAATGTACTTTTTACCAGGCATAACTTTTGTATTACTATCCCATTTATCAGTTTGTTCTAAACTATAACCAGATAATTCTTTTGTTCCGTTACTAGTTGACATTCTTACATAATCAGCTTTAGCACCAGCCATTAAGAATTTAATACCTTCGTCAAGTGATTCACATTTTTGAGATACTTTTATCATTATTTTACCTCCTTATACTTTTCTTGTGAGTATAAAGCAAGAATAAAACTCGCTACACCTAATAAGGCCATAGAACCGCCTAATAACCATTGATCGGCTTCGATAGCACCAGTAGCACCTATCATTGCCATAAGACCGATAACAGACATTGTTATCGTAATATATTCATATATTTTTTTCATAGTGTTTTCCTTTGTTTTTGTTGTCATTACTCGTCCAATATACCATAGATTCGCTATGAAATCAAGCGAAAAAAGCACTTTTTTTCATTTTTTTTTCAAAATGTTCTCTTTTTGTTCGCTTTTTTAGCGCTTTTTTTCACTAATAAATAGATATAAAAAGAAAAATTATGAATTATTGTCAAAATTGTGGTCATACAAGTCATTGTGGCGAAAAATGTTTACAGGATTACGGCGAATCAGAGAAAACCGTATGTTGTACTCATTGTCGTTGTGATTTAGATGATAAAAAAGCAGAAAATACAGGATTTTTAGACATTGATTCGTTTAACGGAGCATAAAAATGGCAAAAATGAGAAAATTCCTGTTTTGGAACGAATCAGGAGATGAAAAAGAGAAAGAAGCGCTAAGTTTAAAGAAGGCCGTAATGTCGGTACAAGGCGATTACAAAGATAGATTTATAAGTGTTGAATATATTACTAAAAAAGGCAAAAAAATTGCTCAATCTGTCGAAATTCCAATGGGTAGAAAAATTAGACAATCAATTTTACAAGAAAAAAGAAGATTAGCAAAAAAAGCAGCGTTGGAGGCTAGAAGATAATGGCAAAAATGGCTAAAAACTATGTTGCTCATCAAAGTATACCAAAAAAGACTTCTCAAGCGTCTAAAAAACGTAAATGTAAAATGAGTTCTATGAACAAACATAAAAAAAGAAGTCTAAAATTTTATAACGGTCAAGGAAGATAATGCCAGCAGCTTGTAGAGAGGGCGATAGTTTATCAACAGGTCATATTTGTAGTTCTACAACTACATTAACGACACCTGCTCAATCTACCGTTTTTGCTAATAGTATATTAATGGCTAGAATAACAGATAAAACGGTACCACACCCTTTCCCACCAAACCCTCCTTGTGCTAATCACGTGGCACAAGTAAACGCTGGTTCTTCAACGGTATTTGTAGAGGGTTTAGCATTAGCAAGAATAGGTGATAGTGCTGATGCTGGCGCTATGACTAGCGGTTCTTCTAACGTATTTTCAGGATAGTCTTATAAATATTAAGCGATATGGCAAACTATGACGCTTCACAAACCAATAAAAGTAATCAAAGTGTAAGGACTTTTAAAGACCTAAATTTAGATTTTGCTAGAAATACGGTTACAAATGATGTAGTTAAGATTGAAGATGTAGAGGCCATAAAAAGAAGTGTTAGAAATTTAGTAAACACTAATTTTTATGAGAGACCTTTTCATCCTGAATTAGGTTGTGGTGTTAGACAATTATTATTTGAACCATTTACACCAGTTACTAGTATTTTTATAAAAAGAAAAGTTGAAGAAGTAATTACTAATTATGAGCCAAGAGCAAGATTAGATCAGGTAATTGTAACAGAAAGTCCTGATAGAAATGCTATTGAGGTAAGAGTGATTTTCTATTGTATGAACATAGCAAATCCTGTTACGGTATTAACAACTTTACAGAGAATAAGATAATATGGCTTCAAACAAATTAACGGTATCAGATTTAGATTTTGATAATGTAAAAACTAATTTAAAAACATTTTTACAAAGTCAATCAGAATTTCAGGATTATGATTTTGAAGGTTCTGGTTTTGCTGTCTTACTAGACCTTTTAGCTTACAACACACACTATCTAGGTTTCAATGCTAATATGTTAGCAAATGAAATGTATTTAGATTCTGCCGACATAAGAAAAAATATTGTGTCGTTAGCTAAAATGTTAGGTTATAGACCAACATCAGCAAAAGCACCAACAGCAAATATAGATATTACAATTAATAACGGAACAGGTGCTACGGTCACAATGGCTAAAGGCACGGTTTTTACATCAACAATTGGTGGCACAGCATATCAATTTGTTACAAATGCTGAAACAACAATATCACCACTTGAAGGTGTTTATAAATTTTCTAGTGTGCCAATTTTTGAAGGCACTTTAACTACATTTAAATATACCGTTGACAGCTCTGATCCAGACCAAAAGTTTTTAATACCTAATGTAAACGCTGATACTACAACTTTAAAAGTAACGGTTCAAAATTCTTCTAGTGATACTACAACACAAGTTTATAATTTAGCAACAGGTATTGTAGGATTAGATGACACATCTAAAGTTTATTTTTTACAAGAAAGTGATGAGGGTAAATTTGAAGTTTATTTTGGTGATGGTATTATAGGTAAATCTTTATCAGATGGTAATATTATTATATTAGAATATGTTGTTACAAATAAAACAGCTGCTAATGGTGCTTCAAGTTTTGCTTTATCAGGTGCTATTGGTGGTTTTTCAAATGTATCTATTAGCACCGTTTCAAATGCTCAAGGTGGTTCTGAACCACAAACAAAAGAGTCAATAAGATTTAATGCGCCTTTACAATATTCAGCACAAGATAGAGCAGTTACAACAAGTGACTATGAAACAAAAGTTTTAGAATTATATCCTAATGCTCAGGCCGTTTCAGCTTGGGGTGGTGAAGATGAAGAAACACCAATTTACGGTACGGTAAAAATTTCTATTAAGGCAGCTTCTGGTTCTACATTAACAAATGCTACTAAATTAGATTTAGTAACACAATTAAAAAAATTCAATGTTGCTTCAGTTGTTCCAGAAATTGTTGATCCAGAAACAACATCTATTTTATTAACAAGTAATGTTAAATATGATAGTAACGCTACAACAAAAACGTCTGATACATTAAAATCAAATATTATAACTACGTTAACAAATTTCAATACAAATAATTTACAAAAATTTGATAGTGTATTTAGATATTCTAAAGTATCAAAAGCAATTGACGATACTGATACATCAATTTTATCAAATATAACAACACTAAAAATTAGAAAAGAATTTACACCAACGTTAAATAGTTCAACTCTATATAACATTTACTTTAGAAATGCTTTATACAATCCTCATAGTGAACACAATAAAGCAGCCGGTGGTATTTTAGAATCAACAGGTTTTAAAGTAGATGGTGATACAACAAATGAAATGTTTTTAGATGATGATGGAGCAGGTAATGTTAGAAGATATTACATAGTTTCTGGTGTTAGAACATATGCTAACAATACACAAGGCACAATAAATTATTCAACTGGTCAAGTTACTCTAAACTCATTAAACATAGCTTCAATATCAAATATTAGAGGCTCTGCTTCAACCATAATTGAGTTAACGGTAAAACCTGACTCAAATGATGTTGTGCCTGTAAGAAATCAAATATTAGAAATTGATACTGCTAATTCATCAATTACGGTAACTGCTGACTCGTTTGTTGGAGGTTCTGCTGACGCTGGCGTAGGATATACAACAACAAGTAGTTACTAATGGCCTCATTTAAAGATAAAATATCCTTACTTATAGAGAAACAGGCTCCTGAGTTTGTTTTATCTGATCACCCTAAATTTTTAGAGTTTGTAAAAACTTATTATACATTTATGGAGTCGGCAGAGTTGGCCGTTACAAGTATTGAGTCAACAGATGGTATTCAATTAGAAACAGAAACAGCACAGGAAAATAATCTAGTATTAGACGCCTCACGTTTAGATACTGATAGAACACAACTGGATGCTGGCGATAAAATTATTTTAGAAGATTCATCTTTTGGTAAATTTACAAGAGGTGAAACTATTACAGGTGCCAGTTCAGGTGCTACGACAACGGTTTTAGCCGAAGATTTAACTAATAATAGATTGTTCATATCAGCACAAGATAAATTTGTAATGAATGAGATAGTAACTGGTGGTTCATCTGGTGCTCAAGCAGTTATTAATAATTATAAACCTAATCCCGTTACAAATATACAAGAGTTATTAAACTTTCGTGATCCTGATAAGGCGATCTCAAATTTTTTAACAAAATTTAGAAATGAGTTTTTAAATACTTTACCAGAAACATTAGCTTCAGGTTTAAATAAAAGAAATTTAATTAAAAATGTAAAAACACTTTATAGAACAAAAGGTACAGCTAGAGGTCACGAGTTATTTTTTAGATTACTATTTAACGAACAATCAGAAACAATTTATCCTAGAGAACAAATGTTAAGAGCTTCTGATGGTCAGTTTGATACTAAAAAAATAATGAGAGCTATACAATCAACTGGCCAATTAACAACAGGTGATACATCAGATTTAATTGGTAGAACAATTACGGGTGAAACTTCAGGTGCTACAGCTATCATTGAAAACGTATTTAAGTTTCAAATAGGTGAAAATTTAGTAACAGAGTTTGTTTTAAATGAAGATACTATTACAGGTACTTTTCAAACAGATGAAGTTGTTAGAGGTACAGAAACAGATGAATCAGATATTTTCATTAAGGCTACCGTGACAGGTATACCAAACGTAATATCAATTACAAATGATGGTTCTCTCTATACAACTGGCGAGGCACTAGGCGTAACTGGCGGTGGATCAGGAGCTTCAATTAATATTGATGATATTGGCGGTGGGCCTATCACACAAGTTTTTGTTGATAGTGTTGGTTCTGGTTATGAAATTGGTGATGATATAGTATTTACAAATACTGGCACAGGTGGTGGTTCTGCTCAGGCAAAAGTTTCACTAGTAAACGGTGGTATTGTGGCTGAAGAAGGAACAAGTGATATGACAGATGGTGTTGATCATTTAGTTTTAGAAGATGAAACACAAAGAGGTGACCCTTTTACTGGTAATAAAATTGTACAAGAATCTGGATCAGGTTCAGGTGATATAACAGATATTAGAATTATAAATGGCGGAAATAATTTTCGTTCATTACCTACAGCTACCGTTTCAGAAAGTAGTGGTGGTTCAAGTGCTTCTATAAAACTTTTTGGGCCAGAAATTGGTAGAGTTCAATCATTAAAAATTATTGAATCTGGTGCTGAGCATCAACAATCGCCATCACCACCTACTTTATCTATGAATGGTAAATTTATTGTAACAGGTGTTTCAGGCACATTTACAACAAGTGATACTATTACAGGTATTAGTGATGACGGTTCAACTACCGTTTCAGGTACTTTTGTATCATTAGATAGTGACAGAGGTTTAATTACATTAAGTGATCTAACAGGTAATTTTGGATCAGGCGTAACTATTACAGGCTCAGAATCAGAAGCTACTGCCACAATTCAAGCTGGTAGTTTAGCAACAGCAACAACAACGGTTTCAGCAGTAGCAACAACTTCAGGCACTTTCTTAAATGAAGATGGTCATATTTCAGAAACAACAATGAGAATACAAGATAGTTTATACTATCAAGATTATTCATATGTAATTAAAGTTGGTAGATCAATTAGTGACTGGCGAGATAGTTTTAAAAAGACGATGCACGGTGCTGGTTTTTACTTTACAGGACAAGTAAACATAGCCACACAAGTTAATAATAGAATTAGAAGCTTTACAGGCGTTAATAGTAGTATTGATTATGAAGGCATAGCGTTAATAATTAACACATTATTTTCTACAATATTTGGTAGAAGACTAGGAACAGAAACAGATGGTACATCATTAAGAGCTAGTCCACAGGCTGGCGTTGATCCAGACTTTAATGATAGTACAACTGAACACTTTACTACAAATACTAGAGATGTAACTTTAAAACAAGCAATAAAACTTCAATTTATGAGTACGCCATCACTAACGGTCAGAGAAAACACTACAAGATTTGGTATTGCTGGTGCTGGCCCTCGTATGAGAAGTATCAATAGATTTTACAGATTATATAGTGGAAGTGATAATCCACAAACAGCAGGCGCTGGAGCAGATAGTGTGGTTAGATCATACGTACAACCACTAACTCTGGCTGACTGGAATAAACAATTTGTCATTGGTACAGGAATAGATAGCATAGATGGCACAACTCACACAATGGGAGATATAAACACACCACAACTAAAGACGTATTTAGCTTTTCCAACGGAAATTACAATAAGCTATAGTTAACAGGTATAAATATAAATAGATTAAAGAGGAATTTATGGCAGCAATAATAACAAACAAATTTAGGATTCACAACCAAGAGCAATTTGTAGAATCTTTTTCAGAGTCTTCACCAAATGTGTATTATTTGGGTATAGGAAGACCACAAGCGTTCGGAACATCAACAAGAGGTGATAGTCGTACAGAGTTTGAAGGCTCAGACACTTCACCACCAACACCAATTGATTCAAATTACGAAGAATTTAATACTTTTAACGATTTATTAGCTGCTAAAAAAGTTACAAGTTCAGAAACTTCAATTTGTATACCTAGACGAAATTGGACAACAGGAACAACATACGATTATTATAGACACGACTATGGTCATTTTGTAACTGGTTCAACTTCAAGTGTTCAAACAGCAAATAGTGGTGCTACTACTTTGTTTGATTCTAATTTTTACGTAATGACAGATGATTTCAATGTTTACAAATGTATAGAAAACGGTGGTGATTCTGCTTCTACGGTAAAACCTACTGGCACATCTACATCTATCTTGTCAACAGGAGATAATTATAAGTGGAAATATATGTACACGTTATCTGCCTCACAACAAACTAACTTTTTATCTACTGATTTTATGGCAGTAGCGACTAACTCAACCGTCTCAGCGGCTGCTGTTGATGGTGCTTTAAGTCACGTTAGAATTAAAACTGCTGGTTCAGGTGGTACAAATGGTTCACATACTAGTGTGCCAATCAGAGGTGATGGTTCGAGTGGTGCTGCTACGGTAACAATTTCAGGTGGTGCTGTAACAGCCGTTACAATTACTACAGCAGGAACAGGTTATACTTTTGCTTATATTAGAGTTGCTGATATTAATACAGCAGGTGGTGGTTCTTTATCAGGCACAGAGTTAGATGTAATTATCGAACCAAAAGGTGGTCACGGTAAAAATGCTATTGAAGAATTAGGTGGTTTTTTTGTAATGTTAAATACAAACTTTGAAGCTTCAGAGTCAGGTAATACAGGTGACTTTACAACAGCAAACGATTTTAGAAAAGTTGTTTTAATGAGAGATATTGAATCAGGCGGTTCAGCTGCTAGTGCTACAACTTTAAGAGGCACAAAAGCTATATTAGTAACTTCACCATCAGGAACATTTACAGCAGATGAAGAAATAAATCAGGCTTCAACAGGTGCTGTAGGTAAAGTTGTTGAATGGGATAGTTCAAACAATATTTTATATTATATACAAACAAGATTTAATGATGAGGGTGTTGATAGTAATGGTAACTTAACAGCCTTTTCAGGAGCAAATGCTATAACTGGTCAAAGTTCAAGTGCTTCAGCAACACCATCAACTTCATCTACCACGGTTGATAATGTTGTATTCACAAGTGGCTATAACGCTGGTGAAATTGACGCTGATACTGGAGATGTAATGTATATTGAAAACAGATCACCAATAACAAGAGCTTCAGATCAAACTGAAAACGTTAAATTGATTATTGAATTTTAGAGGGAAATAAATGCCAAGTCCAACAGACTTTAACCTCTCGCCTTACTATGATGACTTTTCCGAAAGTAAGAAGTTTCATAGAGTCTTATTCAGACCAGCTTTTGCTGTTCAGGCTAGAGAGTTAACACAATCACAAACGATTTTACAAAACCAAATCGAAAGAGTTGGCGATCACCTTTTCAAACAAGGTGCTATGATTATTCCTGGTCAAGTATCTATTGATACAGACTATTATGCTGTAAAATTAACAAGTATTGATTCTTCAAACACATTAGCTCAATTTACAACAGGCACAATTTTAACAGGTGGCACTTCAGGTGTAACTGCTGAAATAACTAAAACGGTAGCTACAGACGGTACTGATCCAGATACAATATTTGTAAAATATTCTAAAACAGGTTCAAATAATACTGCTGATGTTTTTTCAGATGGTGAAACTTTAACAGGAACAAATAGTGATAGTGTTTCTTTATCTTGTGTTGTTGATACAACTGCTACAGGTTCAGCTGCTGGTGTTCAAGCAGGTGTTTATTATATAAATGGTTTTTTTGTACAAGTTGACGCTAGCACTTTAATTTTAGACAAATACACAAATACACCATCATTCAGAATTGGTTTTACGGTTACAGAGTCTTTTGTAACACCAAGTGATGATTCAAGTTTAAATGATAACGCTGCTGGTTCATCAAACGTAAATGCTCCAGGTGCTCACAGATTTAAAATTTTATTAACATTAGCTAAAAAAACTTTATCATCAACTGAAGATGAAAACTTTTTTGAAATAGCTAGAGTTGTAAACGGTAATATTAAAACAATTGTTAGAAATACAGAATATGCTATCTTAGAAGACACACTTGCTCGTAGAACATTTGACGAATCTGGTGACTATGTTTTATCAAATCCAGATTTTGATGTTAGAGAACATTTAGCTTCAGGTAATAATAGAGGTATTAATTCAGCGGCTAATGGTGGTGACGCAACGAAATTATCTTTAGGTGTTTCGCCTTTTAAAGCATATGTAAAAGGCTATGAGGCAGAAAGAATAGGAACAACTTTTGTTGATGTTGATAAAGCTAGAGATTTTGAAACAGCAAATAATAATAAAACAAGATTTAATGTTAAAAACTTTTTTAATGTAACAAATGTTTTTGGTTCGCCAGATATAGGATTTGTTTCTGGTGATGTAGAGGCATTTAAAACTATAAACTTATATGATACGGCTACAAGTGCTAGAGGCACAGAGCAATCAACGGTTGGTACAACCGTGCCACAAATTGGTCGTGCTAAATCTCGTGGTTTTGAAACCGTATCTGCTACAGATACAGACGACATAAACGCTACAAGTTCAATTTATAAACACTTCTTGTTTGACATAGAAATGTTTACACACTTAAATGCTTTAGGTACAGCCTCATATACAACAGGTGAAGTTGTATCGGGTGCTACTTCAGGTGCTACAGGTATTGTACAAAGTGTAACGGCAACTAAAAATACGGCAGTTTCATCAATCACAGCTTCAGGCACAGATATTGAGGGTGCTTTTTCAGCGGCCGTTGTTACATTAACAGATCACGGTATTACAGATGGTCAACAAATTCATTTAACAGGTGGTAGTTTTGAAATAGACTCATCTGCTACAAGTGATACTACCGTTTATACTGCTAGAAATACAACAGCAAATACTTTTGAATTATTTGACTCTGCTGGTACAACAGCAATAAATGTAACATCATTTAGTTCAGCTCCTACTTTAGAACATACAACAATAGTCGTTGCTAATGTTGAAGGAACATTTAGTGCTGGCGAAGTAGTAACAGGTCAAACTTCAAACGCAGCTTTAACTTTACAATCAAATGCTTTAGGTTTTAAAGCAGTAGGCACAAGAGATATTACAGCAGTTAAACAAATTGGTATGGCAGGTTCGCCAGCTTACACTGCTGATACATCATTAACATCAACTCACGGCACAAATACAACATTAACAGGTAACGTCACGGTAGCTAATTCAGACGCTACTGTTTTTGGTAAAGGTACAAACTTTACAACAGATATAAAAATTGGTGATTCAGTTTCATTTACAAATGACGCTGGTACAACATTAACAGGTATTGTAAAATATGTTGTGTCACAAACAGAATTAGAATTAACAGCCGCTGTTGGTAGTTCAGATGTTACTACAGCTGCCGTTTTAACTAGAAGAAGAGCTAAATTAAATAATCCAGAAAATAATATTTCTATATTTCAATTACCATACACAACGGTAAAAACATTAAAAACTACAGCAAATAGTGGAGCTACTGATACTAACTTTAATGTTAGAAGAAACTTTACAGGAACATTATCATCAAATGGTGATGTTACAATTACCGCTGGCACAAACGAAACATTTGCTTCTTTAGCAAGTGATGATTTTACAGCAACTATTATGACACTTGGTTCAGGTGGAACAGGTGCTGTAGGTGACGTATTAAATTTATCAGGTAATAACCACGAGGGTGACGCTATATTTAATTTAACAGGTTCACCAACTGGTAAAACTTTAAACCTTGACTTTGGCGCTAACTTTCAAGGTCATAAAATAAAAATTTTAGCAACGGTACAAAGAACGGTTGCTGGTTCAAAAACAAAAACTTTAAACTCAAATCAAACGGTTGCTATATCAACGCAGGCCACAATTGAAAGTGGTGTTATTGGTTTAGGTAAGGCGGATGTTTTTGCTTTAAACAATGTTTATATGTCATCTGGTTTTGGTTCAGCTGCTTCTTCAAGTGATACAGATATTACAAGTAGGTTTGAATTAGACACAGGTCAAAGAGACAACTTCTATGACATAGGTAGAATTAGATTAAAACCTGGTGCTTTAAAACCAACAGGTAGATTACTTGTAGATTTTGACTTCTTTGCTCACGGTTCAGGTGATTACTTTGATGTAGATTCATATTCAGGTGTTGTTGATTACGAAAACATACCTAGTTACACTTCAGATACAACAGGTACAAAATTTGAATTAAGAGACTCATTAGATTTTAGACCAAGAGTTGATGACGCTAGCACAATTAATTCAGGATCAAATGATAGAAGTTTTGACGGAACAGGTTCATCAACGGTTGATGTTGTACAATTTAATTCAGATATTACGGCTGATTTAGAATTTTTCCTAAACAGAATTGATAAAGTTTTTATCACTAGAGAGGGTGTTATAAAAGTATTAAAAGGGTCATCTGCTTTAAATCCTTTAATACCAGATGATTTAGATGGTCATTTATTATTAGCGACCTTAACAATACCAAGTTACACTCTTAATACAGATGAGGTGGTTGTAGATAAAGAAGATAATAGCAGATTTACAATGAGAGACATTGGTGCTTTAGAAAACAGAATTAAAAATGTGGAATATTACACACAACTCTCATTATTAGAGGCTGATGCTCAATCTTTACAAATACAAGACTCTGATGGTTTTGATAGATTTAAAAATGGCTTTGTTGTTGATAATTTTTCAGGTCACAATGTTGGTGATGTAGGAAATAATGATTACAAACTATCAATAGATAGAGCGAGAGGTGAGGCAAGAACACCATTTAATGAGGATGTTGTAGAATTAGAAGAAGT
>VTLG01001951.1_pt1 | contig 15492 bp, 14 predicted proteins | sample 4694571 | NCBI WGS metagenome assembly VTLG01 (sample SAMN12604809, study PRJNA352737) | marine metagenome | biome: ENVO:00000447; feature: ENVO:00000209|ENVO:00000569|ENVO:01000036; material: ENVO:00002151; isolation source: viral sequences binned using virsorter ...
CGGTAAAGATGCTCTTAATAGTTCTGGTACTGGAGATAGAAATATTGGAATAGGATTGGATGCGGGTGATGCATTGACGACTGGCTATGATAATATTCTAATGGGGCAAAATGCAGGTGGTGCAATTAATACAGGTCATAATAATGTTGCTATTGGTCAAGGTGCAGGCGATGCGATTACTGAAGGAACGTATAATGTATGTGTAGGTGGAAATGGTGCTGGTGGTGCAATTACAGACGGTATAGGTAATATTGCAGTAGGTGGAAGTACACTAGAACAATTACAGACTGGTGATTATAATATAGGTATTGGTTACAATGTAGGACAAGTTAATACTGGAGCTTCCCACAATATTTCAATGGGGTATACCGCTGGTGATCTTACAGGTACAGGAAATGTTGCTATTGGGTCTTATTCATTAAGTGGAGCTAATAGTGGTGGTTACAATATTGCTATAGGATATGAAGCAGGCAAACTTGTAACTACGGGGACAGATAATGTAATAATAGGACATGCTACTGGCGATGCTATTACCACAACAACAAAAACTGTACTAATTGGTAAAGAGGCAGGTTCTAGCATAAATCATACTGATGCTGATGGAACAGTTGCCATAGGATATGAAGCTGGAGCTTCGGTGAGTGAAGGCCGGTATAATACTATGGTTGGTTATACTGCAGGCAATAATACTACAACCGGTGATAAAAATACAGCAGTAGGATATGAATCACTTGGTTCAAGTGCTGGAACTGCTCATACTGGTGATAATAATACCGCAGTAGGATATCATGCACTTTATGAAATGGAAGGAGCTGGAGCAGATAATACAGCGATTGGATTTGAAGCACAAGATTCACTAACAACAGGTACACGGAATACATCTTTGGGAACATATGCGGGCGATAGTATTACAACTGGAACTAAGAACACTATAGTTGGTTATAATGCAAACACTTCTGCAAATAGTGGTATAAATCAAATAGTAATAGGAGATAGTGCAACAGGACAAGGAGACAATACAATAACATTTGGTTCTGGTTCTACAGATGTTTATATGGCAGAAGATTATCAAGCTAAAGTACATACTGGAGCATTACACATTAGTAGTTCAGGTGCTAGATATTCAAGTATATCTGCTTCACTTCATGTAGAAGGTAGTGGTTCAGAAGTTGTTGCAGTAGATGGAACAAATGGTAGATTATTTAGTGTTACAGATGAAATGTCAGGTAGTATATTTAGTGCAAATACAATTGCTGGTGTTCCTGTTATTGAAGCGACATCTAATTATGAAGTTAAGTTAGATCCGTTTGGAAATGGAGCTTTATATTTTGGTAATTGTCCAGCTACTGCGGATAAGAAATTTAATTTTTATGCTAATGTAGATGCTTCAACAATGGATATGCAGAATTTAAATACTGGAAATCCTAAAATATTAGATATGGGTTTCGGTGGTGAAGCTCCTGATGATACTACAAGTTATTTTTTACGATGTACTGATACTGCTGCAAATAGATATTACATTTATTCTAATGGAGATACTTGGTCAAGTGATGGAGGTGCTCATGATTCTGATGAACGCTTAAAAGAAAACATTGTTGATACTACTTCAAAATTAAGTGATATAAACAATCTGAGAGTACGGAATTTCAATTGGCGTTCTGTTGATTCTGGAAGTGGAAGATTAATACATAAATCAGGAAGTGTTGCTACTCAAAAGAAACGTGTCGGTTTTATTGCACAAGAATTTGAAGATGTCTTTCCAACTCTTGTAGAAGAACACGAAATGCATCCAGCTTCTGGTTCAGAAGATGCAATTAATAGGAAAGGTATAAAAATAACTGCACTTATACCAATTTTAGTTAAATCAGTTCAAGAACTAACATCCGAAGTACAATCATTAAGAGCAGCAATAACAGGAAGTACAGATTTGAATCAATTGAAAGCAACTGTTTCTGGCAGTACTTTTGTATAAGGAGTTATAATGGCTTTTTTCCATAGCCCAAATATAGTAACAGACGGATTAGTACTTTGTCTGGATGCTGCTGATAAAACAAGTTATTCAGGTTCAATACATGGTGGTACTATAGCAACTTGGACTGATTTAAGTGGTAATGGAAATAATGGAACTTTTAATAATACAACTTTTGATAGTGGAAGTGGTGGTAATATAAATTTTGATGGTACAGATGATTATGTTCAAATTGGAGATTCATCTACAATGGCACTTGGAACAGGTAATGTTACTTTTATGGCATGGGTTAAATTTAATAGTGTTTCAGGTAATCAGGTGATTATTGGAGATGAAGGTGGGTCAGGAGATACTTCTCAAAATAATTTTCATCTTTTTATGTTATTTGATGAGAGTAGTGTTGGTCAAATAGCTTTAAGAGGTCATACTCTAAGTCCCAATCAATATAATTTTATTTTATCATCTACTAATAATGTTGTTAGTGCTGGTAACTGGTATCATTTAGTAGGTGTTTTAGATAGAAGTAGTACATCTACTTCTAAAATTTATGTTAACGGTGTTGATAAAACTGGTTCTGCGACTAATTTTGATAGTGGTGCAAACAGTATGGATTTCAGTTATTGGTCATTAGGAAGAAGAACAAACGTAGGGGATTTTGATTTGAATGCAAAAATTGCATCAGTTATTCAGTATAATACGGTATTATCTCACACAGAAGTATTACAAAACTTTAACGCCCAACGTGGCAGATTCGGGGTATAGATATGGGTGTACAATATAATCCAGGTGTTGTAACAGACGGATTAGTTCTATGTTTGGATGCTGCTGATAAAACAAGTTATCCAGGAAGTGGAACTACTTGGACTGATTTAAGTGGGAATGGTAATAATAGTACTCTAGAAGCCTCGGCAATGGGTACAGTTAGTGCTAGTTTACAGACTATAGCTTTTGATGCCGCCGTAGACGGTGCCAATAATGATTCTGAGAAGGTAACAATACCTGTTGCTAATCTTAAAGATTATACTAAAGGTTCTCTTGAATTTATATATAAAATGGATAGTGATGGGTATGTATCTCCAGGTCTTTTAACTTTTGGTGATGGAAGTGCTAATAATTGGTTATTGTTTCAATCGAATAATGATGATTTGGTAATAAAAGTTACGAGTGGCGGTTCTACTACAATAAACCTTATAACTGCAGATACTGCACCAACAATAGAAAGGGGTAAATTTTTTCATGTTGTATTTACTTCTGATGCTAGTACTAATAATGTTTATGTTAATGGGGCTAAGCAAAGTATTACTGTCTTAGACGGATCAAATAATGGAACTTGGTTTAGTGCAGCTCCAAGCCCTTCTTTTGCAGAAATAGGTCATTTAAGAAGAGCCCATTCTAGCCATGGATTAAAAGGTCAAATACCAATATGTCGTGTTTATGATAAAGCATTATCAGAGAAAGAAATATTACAAAACTTTAATGCCCAACGTGGTAGATTCGGAGTATAGATATGGGAGCACATGGAGGACCAGTAATTGTAACAGACAGTAGTTTAAAATTACTATTAGATCCAAAAGATGAAGTTTGTAGTACTCGTGTTCGTAATTCTACTTTGACAGATTTATCAGGTAATTTAAATTCTGGAAGTCTTTATTCTGGAAAAGGTTTATATTTTGATGCTACTTCTGAATTGGAAGTAGGTGCTTTAGACAATCCACCGAGAAGTGGTGTTACTCTTATGGCATGGGCATATCCAACTAGTTCTTCACCAGTTGTAGGTGGTGTTATTGACAGTCAAGGTGGTTGGTGTACAATGGCACGAGTTGGTAGTTCTTTAAATTTACAAACAGGAGAAACACCTGCAGCTTTTAATCATGGAGCAATGAATATTGGTTCATGGAATCTATTAGCGTCTACTTATGATCAAGCTCATGTTAAAAATTATATTAATGGAGCATTAGCAGGATCAAGTACTCATGCAGACGGTACTATACAAGGAAATAGTTGGACAATTAGTTATAATGGGTGGAGAGGTTATTTGTCAGATGTGAGAATTTATAATACTGCTTTATCTTTAAGTGATATTTCTACAATATATAATAAACCAACTACAGTATTACCTGGTACTATATCAGGTTCACAACTTGTAGGTTGGTGGCCACTAACAGATGGAACGGGAACAAATGCATCAGATAGTTCAGGAAATAATGAAACAGCAGCTTTTACAAATAGTCCAATGTGGATAAGTTCATCTGCTGATCTCCCACAATCTGCATTAGGATATGAATATTCAGGATCAGTATCAACATTAAATCCCAACAAAGGATGGTTTAATTTGAATCCAAGTGGTAGTTATAGAGGTGGTGATTATATTCTTAGTCAAGATATAGCTGAACTAGATGGGGTAGCCGCGATAACATATGAATGTTGGGTAAATATTAGTAGTCGTCCAGATGATTGGTATTTTTTAATAAAAAAACATGCAGGTATGGGGATATATAAAAATCCAAGTGGAGATTATCCTTATCTGGAAATGTGGGTAGCTTCAGGAAAAAGTGCACAAAGTCACGCAGATATACGATACAATACTTGGCAGCATTGTGTTGGAGTTTATGATGGAACTAATAATATATTAACATATATTGATGGTCAATCGAGAACAAATGCGACTACTGCTGGTCCAAGTACAACTACAGATGATTCAAGTGTATTAAGAATTGGTCGTGAAAGTGCTACAGATAAAAATGCATTACATGGAAAAATGACATCTGTAAAGATTTATGATAGAGCTTTATCTGCAAAAGAAATATTACAAAACTATAACGCACAACGAAGTAGGTTTGGAGTATAAAAATTAAAAAGAAGTTTAATAGAAATAAATAATACTTATATATAAGAGGTTATATGAAATACGCATTTCTAATTCCAATATACAATACAATTAGTGGTAGATTATTACCACAATTCTTAAATTTACAAGAGTGGTGTCCACAATTAGATGGAAAGATATACACTATAGTAGGTAGAACACATGCAGACGCAAGAAATTGGTTATGTACTGATGGTGGTGGTTTTCAAAATCCAAATAAATTAATAAATAAGGTAGATTACTTAGTTTGGATAGATGCTGATCAAAAATTTGATTATACACAATTAAATACACTATTAAAACATGATTCACCATTTTGTGCGGGTTGGTATGTAAAAGATTTGAGTAATATTGCAATGATAGCGGATTGGGACGAGAATGATTTTAAAAAACAAGGATTTATGAACTTTTGGCACTCAAATGAAGTTAAAAAACAGAAAAAACCATTCGAAGTTGATTATTGTGGGTTTGGTTTCACTAAAGTGTCTACAGATATACTAAAAAAGATGGAATATCCGTACTTTAGACAAAGATTGAGTGAAATTGGTAAATATAAAGAGAATGTATCAGAAGATGCATCATTTTGTCTTGATGTAAAGGATAAATTGGGTATAAGACCAACAATATTACCACAGTTAAGAATCAACCATTTGAAAGAATTATACATTTGATTATATTTATATTAAACGGAGATATTAATGACTTTTAGAGTAGTAAAACAATTATTTCCTTCACCGAGTTCTAGTGTAAGTGGAAGTGTTACATTTACAGATCCAATTTGGGCATCCAGAAATATGTATATTGCATCTTCTAGTGATATGCAATTATGGGAATACAATAATGAGAGTGATGCTAATACAAAGGCCGCACAATTAAGTGGTTCAGATTCAACAGGTAGGAAATACCAAGTCATTGAAGTTTAAAAAAAAAGTTTTATTTTCAAAAATTAATTGATATTTATATAAACCATATTAAACATAATTAGGAGAAAAAGTTATGGCAAAAGATACAAAAGTTGTAGAAGCAAGTGATGAATTGAAATTCACAGATGAAGAGCTTCAAGAGTTGCAAAGTCTACAAGAAGGATATCAAGAAAAACAAGCAATATTAGGTACATTGTCAGTACAAAGAATATTGTTAGATCAACAGAGTGATGCATTAGAAGCTCGACAAACTGAAGTTGAGACTGAATACGAAGGTGTACAACAGCAAGAACGTGATTTAGTTCAGAAGTTGAATGAGAAGTATGGACCTGGCTCACTTGATCCAGCTACTGGAGTATTTACACCAGCACCTGCACCTGAAGAATCTTCTAATTAATAATTTAATTAAAAAAAAGTACCTAAATAGTCTATTTTAGGAAAGTTACATTATACTTATAAAAGAATAATTGTATGTTATTCAAAGCTTTGATTTAATATAAAAAATTAATTGGGAGAAATAAAATGGCAGAAAGAATTGTTTCGCCAGGTGTATTTACCCGTGAAAGAGATCTATCATTTTTACCACAAGCAATAGGTGAAATTGGTGCAGCAATAATCGGACCTACTAAAAAAGGTCCTGCATTTGTACCAACTCAAATATCATCATTTTCAGAATTTGAAGAAATGTTTGGTGGAGTTGATAATAGATTTTACACACCATACACCGTAGAACAATATTTAAAAAGTGCAGGAGTTGTAACAATTGTTAGAATTCTTGGTTTAGGTGGATATCAAGTAGATACAGTAAGATTATTAGCACATTCTTCTGGAGGAACTACACACTCATTAGCAGTATTAGCTCCTTCACGAGGTTCAAGTGGAGCTGGTGATCTTTCAAAATCAAGTGTAAGTGGAGATTGGAATTCATTTTCTTTAACAGTAAGTGGTAGTAATGTTTCAGCAGAAACATATACATTATCATTTAATACAAGTAGTGCAAATTTTATTACAGAAGTATTAAGTTCTGATCCACAATCAGCAAAAAGTGGTAATTCGGATTCTTCTGTATATGTATATAGAATTTTTAAGGATTCTACTCATATTATTGGAGATTCGGAATTGCATACTGGTGGTTCACATAATGTTTATGCTACAGCTTCAATAGCAAATGATTCTAATGGATTAGATTTTAAAACTGGTGCTACTTCAATTGACTCACTTGGTAACGAATCGTCTTATACTGGTAATCAAACTTATAATACCGCTAGAACACCTTATATTCAATCACAATTATCTAATAATGCTAGATATAATTTATTTAGACTATATAGTCGTTCACACGGTGATGATATAAATTCAAGAATGAAAGTGGCTATTTTGAATATTAAAAGAGCAGAAGATGTACCTGGTTCTGAATATGGTACGTTTTCAGTACAAGTAAGAGTACATAATCCAAATGGTCTAGATGACGATAATATATTAGAACAATTTGATGCTTTGACATTTGATTTAAAATCACCAAATTATTTTGCTAAGAGAATTGGTGATAGGCATGTAACAATTGATTCAAATGGAAAATTGACTTATTATGGTGATTATCCTAACTTGAGCAAACACATAAGAGTTGGTGATTTTACAAAAACAGATGATAATTTAGGTCAGTATCCAGCTTCATTAGTCCCTATGGGTCATGCAGCTTTAAATAATACAGTTCCAGGAACTACAACAGTACCATCAGCGTCATTTAAGGTAAATCAAAATAATAATCAAGGTACATTTGATTCAAATGTATTTTATGGATTTGATTTTATTGATAAGTATGCAAGAGATGATAATAGTAATTATTTAGCAGCAGTACCATATAATTTAGGTACAGGAAATAATGTAACTATGTCACTTGAAGATAATTTTGGACACGATGACGCTTCTGTGTTGGGATCAAAATATACAGGTGGTGGTGCTAGATTATCGTTAAGTGGTTCTGCAGTTGGTCAGTTAAAATTCATTGTACCATTTCAATGGGGATTTGATGGTCGTAATCCAGCAACACCTTATTATACTGGAGTAGATATTGTAGCATCAAATACAATGGGATTTGATTGTTCAACAAGTACATCTAGTGGCAGTCTTGCTTATAAACGAGCTATTAATGCAATAAGTAATCCTGATGAGTTTGATATTAATTTACTTGTAACACCTGGTATAATTCACAGAATACATCCAAGTGTAACAAATCATGCAATATCAAAAATTGAATCTAGAGCAGATGCATTTTATATTATGGATTCATCTACTATTAATGATACTGTACAGGCTACTATTAGTACGATTAGTGCATTGGATACTAATTATGTAGCGTCATATTATCCATGGATAAAAATAGCTGATCGTGATACATTACAACCAGTTTGGGTTCCGCCGTCAGTAGTATTACCAGGTGTAATATCTTATACTGATAGAGTATCTCATGAATGGTTCGCACCAGCTGGTTTGAATCGTGGTGGTTTGACATCTGTACTTGAAGCTAAAATAAGATTGACTCATGCTGAAAGAGATGAACTTTATGAAGGAAGAGTTAATCCAATCGCTTCATTTCCAGGTCAAGGTGTAGTAGTGTTCGGACAAAAAACATTACAATCCAGACCATCAGCACTTGATAGAATCAATGTTCGTAGATTATTGATTACATTGAGAAAATTCATTGCGAGTTCTTCAAGGTACTTAGTATTTGAACAAAATACTCAAGCTTTGAGAAATCGTTTCTTGAATATTGTTAATCCATATCTAGAGCAAGTACAACAGAATAGTGGTTTGAGTGCATTTAGGGTTGTTATGGATGATTCTAATAATACACCAGACGTTGTAGATAGAAATCAATTGATTGGACAGATATTTATTCAACCTACAAGAACTGCAGAGTTCATTGTATTGGATTTTGTTGTCCAACCAACAGGAGCTACGTTTCCTGAATAAGTTTAACTTATAACAATACACTATCTTATACTGAAAAGCCCCTCTTTGTGAGGGGTTTTTCTTTTTGTAATTTAACAAAAATTTGTTTAGATGATATTTATTTATGAGTAGAAATAACGGACTTTTTAGGAGAATAAAGAATGGCTACATTAGATCCTTCAGAAATTATGTTCACACCGTTTGAACCGAAAACAAAGAATCGGTTCATCATGTATATTGAAGGTGTTCCAGCTTATTTGATTAAGACTGCAAACAGACCACAGATTCAGTTTGAAGAAATAGTTTTAGATCATATTAATGTTAAACGGTATATAAAAGGTAAAGGCGCTTGGCAACCTATTGATGTTGTACTTTATGATCCTGTTGTACCAAGTGGTGCACAAGCAGTTATGGAATGGGTGAGACTTTCTCATGAATCTGTAACTGGAAGAGATGGATATTCCGATATGTACAAAAAAGACGTTACATTTAATATGTTAGGTCCAGTTGGTGATGTTGTTGAAGAGTGGGTACTAAAGGGTACTTATATTGAGACAGCTAACTTTGGTGATTTAGATTATGCATCAAGCGATCCAGCTGAAATAACTCTAACATTGAAATACGATTACGCTATCTTACAATTCTAAGGAGTTAATATGGGTTTTTTAACAGAAATGTTATCAAGTGATGCTAAAATATCATCTAAGAGAACAGTTGGTTTTGCTGCTTTTTTTATGTTAATATGTAGTTGGGGTGCTGACACCTTTACTACATTTGAGGTAAAAGATAAAATATTAGAATGTTTTATGTATATCTCAGTAGTTGGACTTGGTGTTACAGCAGCTGAAAAGTTCGGTAAAAAATAAAATAGTTTTATAACAAAATAAGTTATATATATAATCACACATTAGAAGGAGTCATTTATGGCTGATTTTAAATTTCCCACGGAAGTAGTTGAACTACCGTCAAAGGGACATTTCTATGTTGATGGTCACCCGTTATCTAAGGGCAAAGTAGAAATAAAATATATGACCGCAAGAGAAGAGGATATACTCACATCTCAGAACTTGATTAAACAAGGTACTGTAATTGAAGTATTATTACAATCATTAATAGTAGATAAAAAGATTAAAGTAGATGATATGTTAATTGGTGATAAAAATGCAATTATGGTATCGGCTCGTATTCTTGGATATGGTAAAGAATATCAATTTACATGGGATAATGATGAACAAACGGCAGATTTATCAAAACTTGAATCAAAAGTAATTGATTTTAGTAAGTTTGCAAAAGGTATGAATGAATTTTCTTTTGAGTTACCAAATTCAAAAAGAACTGTTACGTTTAAACTTTTAAATGGTAAAGATGAGAAAAATATAGAGGCAGAAATAAAAGCAAAACAAAAGGTATCTAAAGAAAGAGGCGCAGAACTTACTACACGATTAAAACATATAATACTTTCAGTTGATGGTAAATCTGAAAAATCATATATAAATAATTTTGTGGATAATGAATTTTTATCAGTTGATTCACTTGAGTTTAGAAAATACCTTACATCTATAACACCAGATGTTGATATGACTACACAAGTTGTTAATTCAGCTGGAGAGGAGATAGAGGTGACGATTCCTGTCACCCTACGATTTTTTTGGCCTGACGCCTGAGTATAAACTTCAAATACACGAAGAAATATTTCAGTTAATATTACATTCTAAAGGTGGATTCACATTTGGTGAAGTCTACAACCTACCTATATATTTAAGAACATTCTATCTTAAACGGTTACAAACTTTTTATAAAAACGAAGCTGCTGAACTTAAAAAGGAAATGGATAAATATAAAATTTAAAATTAGCATAATTGATATTTATTATTGAGTTATAACACTTAATTTTAGTCGGAGATTTAAAATGCCTAAATATAAAAATTTAACACCTCAATTGATAGAAGGTTTTTTAGAAAAAATGTTTGGTGCAATAGCTACAAGTGCTGGTAAAAAAGTTGCAAAAGATATGGCTAAAAAAGATCCAGAAGTTGGTAAATTACTTTCAAGAGCTTCTGATTTAGTGAGTCAAGCAGAAAAACGATTAAAGGGAATGACTCCAGCCGAAAAGAAAAAACATTTTGCTGATTTAGAAAAGAAATTAGGTTGGTAGGATGGCTGACGATTATAAAAAATCAGGTCTTGCATTTACAGGTTTAAGTAAATCAGAATTTAACGAACAAAGAGCACGACAAGACGAACTGTTAGGTAAAAATAAAGATATTTCCAGTGAATTAAAAGAGCACCTTGACACTCATGATAAAATAGATAACTTAGTTAGTAAGTTACTCAAAACTGAAGCACGAAGAGAAGCAATATTAAAAAATTCTACAGATTTAGCAGGTAATTTGAGTAAAGAGAAGCACGAAGAAGTTTCAAAAAATCAAGAAGCTTTAAATTTAAGTTATGATATGGAGCAATCTGTAAGAGCTCAACTGAGTGGTGTGACAGGTATGGTTAAAGGTGCTAGAAATTTTATTACAGTACTTATGACAAATCCGATGATAGCTATAGCAGCTGCAGCTTTAATAGTTGTTAAAGCATTAATAAGTATGGGTAAAGCTGCTCTTGAGACAAGAAAAGAATTAGGATTATCACTTACTGCATCAGCTGGTTTAGTAGCTCAAACAGAATTACTTGGTCTTAAAGCAAAAGTGTGGGGTGGAACTGTAGATGATATAAAAGAAGCTCAGACTGCATTAAGAAGAGATTTAGGATTAAGTGTTCAAGATGCAGCTAATCTTAGTTATCAATTTGCAAAAACAGCCGCTTTAACTGGTCAATCAGAGGATCAATTAGGTAGTACTCTTTCCATAATGGAATCAATTTCAGATTCTAGTAGAGAAGCACTTTTATCTCAAATAGAAATGACTGGAACGATGTTAGAACAAAAAGGATTGGCACCAGGAGATATATTCAAAGATGTTGCTGATAATGCTGAACATTTTGCTTCATTTGCTAAAGATGGTGGTGCTAATATTTTTGCTGCAGCAGGTGCCGCTAAAAAGTTGGGATTAAATATGAGTGCTGTAGCATCAACTACTGAAGCATTACTTGATTTTGAAAGTTCTATTGAAAAACAATTAGAAGCTTCAATGTTATTAGGTAGACAAATAAATCTTGATAGAGCACGACAACTTGCATTATCTGGTGATCAAGAAGGCATGATGCAAGAAGTGTTAAAACAAGTAGGTGGTGAAGCAGAATTTAATAGATTAAATGTTTTACAACGAAGAGCATTAGCAGAAAGTGTTGGTCAAAGTGTAGAGAATCTTTCAAGACTTGTTAGGAATAATACTGCGACAACTACTGCTGGAACTGTAGCTGGTAAAAAAGATAATAGTGAAAAAGTATTAACAGATCATACTGAATTATTTCAGAGTATGGATAAAAGTTTAAAAACTGTAGCTGATGAAATTTAATGGATAGCTAAGGAAGTATAATGGCAATAGTATCAATGGAATCTAATTTAGAGTCAATATTTATGAGTATGCAAGGATCTGGTATTGGTGGTGGTATAACAACAGTACCAGTTGAACAATCTACATTTAGAGTGTATAATTCAAGATTATATCAATTGCATGTTGAAGGTCGTGATTTAGTTCCTACTGTTTTTGGTAACTATTATGATAATAGTGGATTTACAAGACCATATTTACCACTTTCGGAATATTATACACAATTACGTGATGATAATGGAACTTTTGGTATTAGAAATGATAATTTGAAAGCTGATAATCAACCATATGTTATTCGTGGTATTGGTAAGAGGTGGGGAGTATCTAGTGTCGATTTTCCTGAAAGTATTAGTATTAAAACAAAAGGTAAATTATCAACTGCTTTAGCTCTTCAATTTCGTGGAGGACTTGCTAATAGAGATTCATCAGTATTTAAAGATAGATATAAGGCTGATGTTGCACGATTAAGTAAATTTGGAAATCCAAATTCTTTATATACTAAAAACCAAGTTATATTACAAGGTAGAAATCCACAAACATCAATTACATCAATAAAATATGGTTTGACAACAGTAGATAGTGGTAATTCACTTATAGATACAATTGTTAGTAAAACACCATATGGTGATTATTTTAGTTTAAGTCCACAAGTTTATAATCCAGATTCAGTTTATAGTGTACCAGGTGTTAGTGGTATGATGTTTAATAGAATGGCAATGGCTGGTACAGACGTTTTTAATATATCAGATCAAGTGGATGATGCAATAGGTATAATTAGTAATATATCCAGAAGAGCACTTGATTTGGCAGCTCCAAAAGTTGCACAAAAGGTAACACATAAGATAGGAGAGTGGGTAGATGATACTAAAGATTATTCAATTGATGTGGTGGATTATCAACTTGTAAATTTATCTTCAGCAAAAACTTTACGGGAACATCTAGATACTAAAATCGGTAAAGGGGAAAATCCACAGAGTTTAATGGAAAGAGCCGATGGAATAAAGAAAAAATTAAAAAAGGCTGATGCATTTAGAAAAGAAGCTGGTTTATTATTTGCACCTGAAAAAGCAGCTGCTGGTAAAGCTAAATTAATAAATTTAGATCCAGCTGCTTTTGAAGATATTGATGTAGATAGAGTAAATTTAATTAAATATGGTTCAGATAAAGATAAAAAAACAGGAAAATCATATGATAAATTAGATTGGATACCTTTTAAATTTTATGATACAGTTGGAAAAAAACATATAGTATTTAGAGCGTTATTAAGTGGTATAACTGATACATTTTCACCAGAATATTCATCAGAAAGATATGTTGGTAGACCAGATGCTGTTCATGTTTATCAAGGTACAAATAGAGAGATAAGTTTTACTTTTGATGTGTATCCGAAGTCTGATAGCGAATTAATGAGATTATGGGAAAAGTTAGATAAATTGTCAGGATTAACTTATCCTCATTGGACAGCACCAGATGCAACTGGTGGTCGAAGTATGATATCGCCACATACTAAATTAACTATTGGTGATATGTATAAGGATGCACCAGGTTATATATCTTCTTTAACCTATGCAGTACAAGATAATGGTACTTGGGAAGTCGATTTTGCAAAATTACCTAAGTATGTTCAAGTTAGTTGTACATATGTTTATATTGGTAAAAGATTTCTTGAAGCAGGACCTAATGGTAAACATTATGATTTACCATTTGTTGCAGATACAGTATATCAAACGAAAGGTGCTGCTTTTGTAGATAAGGTAGCAGGAGCAGTAGTTGATGCAGCATTTAGTAAAGATTTATCAATAGGAGATACAATGAAAAGTGCATTTCCTGATATATTGGGAGCAACTGGTAAATAGATATGAGAAGATATTCAACAACAAAAAAGAAAATGGATAAATCAGGATTAAGAGTTTATGCTACCACTTACTATCCTGAAATACCAATTGAAGATAGTGATCAGTTTATATTCACAAAAGAGGGTGATAGGTTGGATTCACTTGCTGATAAATTTTATGGTGATCATACATTGTGGTGGGTTATAGCAAAATCAAATAGTATAAAAGGAAGAATTGCATTAGAAACAGCTAAGTTAATAAGAATTCCAGGAAATATAACACAAATTATAGAGAAATTCAAAAATTTAAATAAACAAAGTTAGGTTATGATTAATTTAGAACCAATTTCTAAAAAAATACAAGAACGAATGTTTGAAAAAATGCGAGTATTAGGTAGAACATCGAAAGCTGTTCCTAATAAAGGCAAGAATGGTGAATTAACTACTGAAAAGATGTCATCACGTACTACATTTTTAAGAATGACATCTGGTCAAACAAATGCAGTTGTTTTGATGGGTGGTAAATTAAAAGATGATTTACAAACAACTGCTGGTTATAATGATATTTACGGACCAAGAACATATAAGACTGGTGGAATGAAAGGTACAGCTGTAGAGGCATTTGATGCGGATCTGGATTCCTTTACAGACTATCATAATGCTTTTGAATCTGATACTCTAAGGTTTTCTAATAATAAACGAAGGCCAATGCCTGGTATTAAATCTGCAGATATATCATTTAGAGGTGGAACTAAAGCAACAAGAGGTGCAACAATAAGTTGGACTTGTTGGAGTTATGAAGAATTAGATATTTTAATGCCACATTTTTTAACTCATGGTAAAACTGTTATGTTAGAATGGGGTTGGATTTACGATAAAAGTTCATTACCAAACTTACCATTTTTAGTAACTGATGACGCTGGAAATAGATTTATATCATCTGATGCATTTACTAATGTAAAAAATGATGTGATAGATGCTAATGGTGATTTTGATATGATGATTGGTGTTGTTAAAAATTTTGAATATACTACTCGTGAGGATGGGGCCTTTGATTGTACAACTGAACTTATGAGTATTGGGATTAATTTATTTGAAAACCCTACACCAAGTGATACAGTATTAGATCCTGGAATTACATATAATTTATCTGATTCTGAATTAAAAAATTTACCAACATTAGAAGCTAAATTAAAAGAAGTTGTTGATGATCCTAAATCAGAAAAAGGTAAAGCTAAAGTTTTAGATTTAAATACTAATGTTACATTAAAACTTTTTGTTAGGAATATTGATCAATACCTTAGACATCATTGGTATAATCAGAAGGGACTTTCACAAAATGATATAAGCTATGTACCTAATAAATTTATTTATAAATTTAATTATGGTGGTAGTACGGGAGGTTCTGGTGCAGCTGCAGGGATGCCAGGTACGATGGGTGGAAATCT
>VTLG01009937.1_pt1 | contig 15490 bp, 23 predicted proteins | sample 4694571 | NCBI WGS metagenome assembly VTLG01 (sample SAMN12604809, study PRJNA352737) | marine metagenome | biome: ENVO:00000447; feature: ENVO:00000209|ENVO:00000569|ENVO:01000036; material: ENVO:00002151; isolation source: viral sequences binned using virsorter ...
ATCTAATATCTTTTTGTTTTTCCATTGAGTACTCCTTTCAGTTGGAACTTTAAAGATACTACCAACTTGCTTGTCGGTAGTATCTATATAATACTATATTGTTATTGATTTGTCAAGCCGAGTTGTTTGGCTAGTTCTGTGGCTTGTGCTGATGAGATTGTAGGAGAGTAATCATCACGATTGTTTCCAGTTGCTTGTAGTTTAGTAATAGAGTGTGATACACCAAGCAATTGATTTCTTAATAAATAATAATGATCTCGTTGTTGCCTATCACTATTCCAATTACAATCATATACTACATACCAAGCATTTTCCATATTAACTTTTACAGGCTCAGTTATTCTAACTCCCATTGAATCAATAGCTCTATCCATATATATATCAGCCCATTCGTTATAGCAATTAAGTGTACAGAAATTACCACTACCATATTCATTTGCTTTATTAGATTGATAATACTTACTACCCTTACTACCCCTAATTTGATTTGAGTTTTTCTTTTCGGGACATTTAGGATTCTGACACCATTTAGTTTCTCTACTCATTGCATTGTACTCCCGTCTAGGTTGCCTATAAGTAAGTTCTTTAATTGACTATACTTTGTAGGGTTTAAAACATATAACCTTATATGCTCATCAGCTAATCTAAATTGACTGACACCCCATATTTTTTTACCTACACTTATCCATAACAATCTTTGGTATGAGATATTTCTAGGTGCTTTCTTAACTAGGTCGTGTGCTAAAAGATAGTCTTCGCTTTTAGTAGTTCTAGCTTTGCCTTTACGTTTATACATTGTGCCGTCAGTTTGTTTCCAAGTCTTACGATATTTGAAATCAAACTTACCTGTTCTATAACTTCCGTCTTTCTTAATAAACCCTGCTCTAAATTTTTTTGATTTAGTTTTACTTACAAGATTTTCTATGAAGCTAGAGAAGTCGCCAATGTGTACAGGTTCATATTTTATTATTGACATTGTATTCTCCTTGTTGATTATTTTTCGGGGTTGCAAGTTGCGATACCTTAGATTGCCTACAGCTGTATCTTACAACCCCCCTTAATTGTAAAAACAAAAAAGGGCAACCAACTCTCGCTGATTGCCCTTTAATAATACTACATTAATGTAGTTGTGTCAATCTATATACCTAATCTAGTTCTATCAAACCAAGTTAAGTTAGTAGATTTCTTTTTATCGTCTGTATGTTGATAGTCTTTGGATTGTTCAAATAAATAAAACTTTACATCAGGTTTATTTTTTTGCATAAGCTCAACATATTTATCTGCGTCTTGCCTATTAACAAACTGTTCATCTAAATTAAAAGTTTCATTATTACCAAACCTCATCATAACAATATATTTTCTAATCATATTATTTACAATTTGCTTTAGTTAAATCACTAGACCAATCGTGATTTTTATTTACAAACCATACATAAGATTTAGTTGTTATTGTTTCGCTATCTTTAATTTCTTTTAAACATTTTTTTCCAAGCATAACTTGTTTGTTTGAACAAGCTACAAGTGTTAAAAAAGTCAATAAAATCAATGCTTTTTTCATGTTTTCTCCTTCCTATTTTTTACTATTTTTATAATAGAACCAACTTTTTTTCGCCACATTTTTGACATGAGTAGTAATTCTATTATAACTGTTTGTTCTTGTGCGTTACTCATTTTACTTAACTCCAATGTAATTAATCTTTTAGTCATACTTAATCCATAAATAAATTATAAAACAAGCACCAAAAAATAAATGCCACATTAAAGTTTCTGTTAAAGTCATTTCCATAATATCTTTCTCTCAACAAAAAACTATGGGCAATAAATTAATATCGCCCATAGTTATATTTTAGTTTCCATCAACTATTGGTTTGTCTTGGTCAATGGGAATAACCAAATTGTGTTTTTCCCACATAGCAGAATCACTATTCCAATACACAAAACACTCCTTAGCTTTTGCTAACTCAAACTGAAGTTCTTGTGTAGGTTTGTTATCATTTTCAATACGAGCAAGGCAGTTGATAAGTCTTTTTCTTAAAGACCTTTTCCACTTTAACTCCCAACTTGTATCAATGATTGGTTTTGTTTCTGACATATATATATATCTCCTTGTTGAGAATTCTAATATAACAAAAAAAAAAGCCCCTGTCAAATCAATGACAAGGGCTTTCATATTACATAGTTCATATTTATCCTATACTAGCAATCATTTTAATCAAGGGCATAACAACAATTATAAAAAAAGGTATGCCCATAATTAGTGTGTATATTAAATACATAACTTTCTCCTTTCTGTTATCATAGGTGTACGTTAGCATTATGATATAAGTGTGTCAAGTGCATTTGACTTATAAAAATTATTATGTTATATTTAAACATAATCAAAAACTAACAAGGAGACGATTATGGAAACAAAAAAGAAAGTGCCAACCTTTCCGATTGATGCAAGGCAGTTGTTTAAAACTGATAGAGAGTATAATGCTTTCTTACACTTGCTACACTCAAATGGTGCTGATGGTATGATTATCAATGGTAGAGATGAAAAGACATATACCAAAGATAAGAAAGAGTTGATTACCTACGATAAAAATGGTAAGATACTTGATATACATACAACGCAAACAAAGGATAAGATATGACGTTAGATGAAGTGTTAGAACATCAAAAGGAAAGAACTAAACAACTTGAAGAAATAAGCAAAGCACATCAAAAACAAGTTGGCGATTTGATTTCTAAGTTAAAAGATAAAGAGCAGATTATTCTTTTACAGAGAGAAAATCATAAGAGGGAGATAGAAAAACAAAAAGGTTTAATTACTTATTTAAAATCTGAAATTGAAGATTTAGATAAATTAAGCCAACTACTAAAGCACTCTAATTTATTAGATAATGCTGACGAGAAAACATACAAAGAAGTTAGAGATATAGTAGATACCAATTATGTTCCCTAAAAATTAAAAGTTTCTCCCTCAGAGAAAACCCTAGCCGTTTAGTCTTTAATCGGCTAGGGATAGTAGCAATGTCTTAGTCTTTTATTCCCATTTTTTTTCACACGTATCGTTATACGATGTCTTAGTTTTTTATATACCATTTTTTTTTCGTGTCAAAAATTTGTCAAAATTATGGCAGAAATAAGGCAGAACAAAATAAGAACATCTACACACGAGAAAATGTTCTACTAATGTTCTTAAACCCATAATGAACACATATAAAAAGTTATCCACAGGAAATTTATTTTTGACATCTATTTGACACACTTACGCCATAGTTATATAGTGAAGTTAATTGTTCATTAAATCTAACAAAGGAGAAAAACATGAACACACTTAAAACGAGTACCAAACAACCACAAGTTGATTTGGCAAAAACTACTTGGGCAGATGTTCAAGCAGTTGCTAAAGGCGAAAAAATCGCAAACGGCAAAATGCTGTTTATTACAAGGAATTTATTTTCCATGTATAAAAACGGCAAGTTAGATGTGTCAAAGTATTTTGATAAAACGGCAAATGATAAAGCCGTTAAAAATATTTTCTTTGATACTGACAATAAGAGAAAAACATTAATTGCTAAAGACTTTGGGCAATTTGCAAATTTGGTTTTAATTCCAGCATTAGACCAAAATTTAGTAAATTTCCAAAAAGACTTTGCATATGAATATAGAGTGTTAATTGATGTAGCACCTGTAATTATGTTCGTAATGGCAAATGAGCAATACTTTAATGTTGAAAATATGCTTAACGAAGAAACAAACCCCGTTGAAATTGAACTAGCTTGGAAAATGTTCAAATACGAGGGTTTAACTAATGATAATGAAAGGATTTTCAGACATAATTTTGTCAAGAAAATGTTTCAAAAATCAGAACACGGAAAGCAGTACTACTGTACTTTTAGAGGTGAAAGGGGAATTTTAGCTTTCGCTAGAAGTTTTTTCACACCTAAAAAAGTAGAAAACGAAAATGTTCAAAATGCTACACACTCACCATTTATGAAAGCAATCGCAAAAATAAATGATGTTAAAGAGGGCATACTTGGACAGACTCAGACGTTAACGAAAGTTGCTCAAAGTGAAGTTGGCAAAAATGGAAATGCTGAAAAAAGATTATCAAATGAAATTGATGAACTTTATGACTTAGCATTAAAAAGTGTAGAATTACTTTCAGATAATTCTCACCCATATGCACAGGAAAAACTTCAACAATTATACTTTGATATACTTGGCGAAATGCAAGGGGATAATTTTAGAAAATATGAGAAAACAAAATATCCTAAAGCTAAGCTTGACTATATGCCAAGGATTAATTCAAAATCCTTTGATGTTATCGCAGGGGATTTTAACAAGTACGTATCAAATATAAAATAAGTTAACACACAGGGGTTATTAGGTACAAAATTCCTAATGACCCCTAGGCTTACCAAGTGTTAATCAAAATTTTCTTAATTTTTTGCTAGTGGGTATTTACAAAATACCCCCTAGAACCCCCCAAAGTAATTAAAGGGAAGCCCAAGGGCTACTTAAAATGTATAAAAAAATTTCTTAATACGCCCTATGCGTGTGCCACGGGGGGTATACTATATACTATATACCCAGTCACCAGAAAATCTCCAAAGTCCTTGTTAACCAACTCTGGGCTATATTTGTGGGTATAATATTCCGACAATATCCCTAGGAATACCCTAGGGGGTAGTTCTAAATATAGGTATGGTATAGATGTAAAGGCTCCCCTGGGGGTTCCTATGAACATTATACACCCCATATCCAATTTTGTCAATAATAAAATGTGTAAACTTTGTCACACTTAAAAATAATACTTGACAAAATTACGTATAGGCACTATAATGGTAAGTATATGTTTTATTTAAGGGACACACGCAAACATAACACTACAAAACACAGGGTCATCACAAATAGAACATATAACTAATTATGAAATTTGAAGCAAATATACCAAGTTACCTAAAAACTGGCTCAGGATCATTTCCTGTTGGTGACAAAGGTGCGTCAAAAAGAAAAAAGCCAACGAATTTTTATGAACAAGCCAAACAAGGCTTTGAAATGTCTACGACTACAGAAGATACACAAACATTATACACACCACAAGGTATGACTAGCAAAGTTGAGCCTAATTTTTTTGAAACTATGCAAGCAAAGGTTGGTAGTAAACCAATTAGACCAATGATGCCAGAGGAATTACCTGAATTAGAAGAGGATATTCCTGAAAACTTGCAAATGCAACCTGCAAGACCAGGTGGTAATGCTCAAAACGTAGATGAAAATGAAACAGACGAAGATACTTTTATCGGATAAGGTAAAAACTCTCCCATTTGGAGAGATAATGGAATTAATAAATGCAAGACATGGATTCTTCTATAACGAAAACTCAAAAAAGAAACTTAACAGATATGCAAGAAAAGTTTCTAGACGTATTGTTCGCAGAAGCGAAGGGAAACCCGAGAGAAGCAGCAAGATTGGCTGGCTATTCGGAAAATAGTTATAGTAAAGTTATACGTAATTTAAAAAAAGAGATTACAGAATTAGCGGAGAACCATTTATCAACGCACTCTGCTCAAGCAGCTAATAGGTTAATCACCTTACTAGATGAAGACGGCACTACTCCACAGGCAAGTATTCGTCTAGCAGCTGCTAATTCAATTTTAGATAGAGTTGGTCTTGTTAAGAAAGATCAACTTGATATTAACATGAAAGCTCTACACGGTATATTTATATTACCAGCAAAAGATGGAACCGATAAAAATAAAAAAGAGAGCTAAGACAGTTCCATTTGGTTTTAAAGAATCTAGCACACCTGGATATTTAGAACCAGTAAGAGAAGAATTAGATGCTCTTAATCAAGCAAAAGATTATTTAAAAAATTGTTCATTAAGAGAAACAGCATCTTGGCTAAGTAGAAAAACAGGAAGATACATATCACATGTCGGACTTAAAAAACGAGTTGAAAGAAGTGGAGCCTCCGAAGCCCAAGAAAGTAATTCAAAAGAAAGCCAAGAAGTCAACACAACAGATTCTAGCTCGCAGTCGTAAGAAAGTTGCAAAGGCAGAGCAATCATTGAGATCTGCCAAACGGTCAGCAGAAAATATTAAAACAAAACTGTTAACTATAGATAAATCTTTACAGGGTAAAGAGACTCAACTAATTACGGAAGATCAAATCGAGAGTGCTCCTAAAACAGTACAAGAGCACATAAATCAGCAAGAGGTTATCTTTAAACCTAACTCAGGTCCACAGACACAATTTCTTGCAGCTTCTGAAAGAGAAGTATTTTATGGTGGAGCAAGAGGTGGTGGTAAATCCTATGCGATGCTAGTAGACCCACTTCGATACTGTTCCAAAGCTCATCATCGAGCACTCCTAATAAGGCGGACAATGCCAGAGTTAAGAGACTTAATTCAAAAGTCTCAGCTATTATACTCGAAAGCATATCCAGGAGCAAAATGGAGAGAGCAAGAAAAAGAGTGGCGATTCCCATCGGGAGCAAAGATAGAGTTCGGTTACGCAGAAAACATGACAGACGTTTTACGTTACCAAGGTCAATCCTACACATGGATAGGAATAGACGAACTTCCACAATATCATTCGCCAGATATATATAATTTTTTAAGATCATCACTTAGAAGTGTAGATCCTGATATTCCTGTGTTTATGAGATCCACAGGTAATCCAGGCAACGTTGGTTCACAATGGGTACGAGAAATGTTTGTAGAACCAGGAGAACCTAACACAGCTTTTGATGTAGGAATAGATACACCTAATGGTAAAAAATACATTAGTCGTAGATTTATTCCAGCTAAGTTACAAGACAATCCCTATCTAATGCAAACTGATGATTATTATATCATGCTTGCATCATTACCCGAAGTACAAAGAAAACAATTTTTAGACGGAGATTGGGACGCATATGAAGATTCAGCATTTCCAGAATTTAATAAAACAACTCACGTGGTCGAACCTTTCGACATACCTAGGGGTTGGTATAAATTCCGTGCTGCTGATTGGGGTTATTCTTCTCCTGCTTGTGTGCTTTGGTTTGCTGTGGATTATGATAACAATCTCTGGATCTATAGAGAATTGTATACCAAAAAGGTTACAGCGGATCAGTTCGCTAGACAAGTACTTACTTTAGAAAAAGATGAGTATATAAACTATGGTATACTTGATGTTAGTACATGGGCTAAAAGAGGTGATGTTGGTCCAAGTATTGCAGAGACTATGATACAGCATGGTTGTAGATGGAGACCATCAGATAGATCACCTAAAAGCAGAATTAATGGTAAGTTAGAAATTCACAAAAGATTAGCAATAAAAGATAATCAACCAGGTATAAGAGTTTTTAAAACCTGTAGAAATTTAATTAGAACTTTAGGAATGTTACCAACAGATGATAAGAATCCTGAAGATGTAGATACAAATGCAGAAGATCATGCATATGATGCATTAAGATATGGATGTATGAGCAGACCTACACATCCTAAATATGCAGCAAGATTTAGAAGACCCTCTGAAGATTTTGTTCCACAAGATACAAAGTTTGGATATTAATGATAATAAAAAGAAAAATACCAGAGGTAAATAAAAAAAATTTTCCCTATCCCTTAGTTCGGATTTATTGGGAGGACATTATCGGAGAAACTACTTGGTCTGATATAGTAGATATAAAAAAATCTAAAACAGCAATATGTTGTAGCGTTGGATGGTTGGTAAATCAAAACGCAGTAACAACTGTTGTTATGGCAGATTTTAGTTTTGAAGATAATAACGACATAAAGCAAGGTGGTAACTACACAACCATACCAACTAAAAATGTTTTAAGAATAAAGAAGATTAAAATATAGGAGATAATATGGAAAGTAAATTCGATCCAAAAGCTAAAGTTAAACAAGGTCAAGTAAGTGATGCACCTGAAGGTAAACAGCCTAACAGGGAACATACTAATATTGACTTTTCTCAGCACACACACAGAAAGCAAGAACCATTTGCATACGATGTAGATGCACCTAGCAAACCTGGTGCTGAGCATGTACAACAGTCTTTGTTTAATATGGCTGATGAAAAAGATTATTAATAATAAGTGGTAATACAAGGAGACATAAACATGATGAAAAGATATATGCACGGAGAACTTGCACCTGATACACCAAAAGCTCCAAAAGAGCCTATGGCAATAGACCCTAATTCAAAAATAAATCAAGGGGCTACATCTGGTGATGGTAATGATAAGAAAGGTAAATCAAAATCAAAAGTAGATCCATCAATTTTTAGAATGGCTGAAGAAAGAGACTATTAGTTTAAATGGAAGAAGATAAAAATAAAACAACTGATCCAATCAGTGAATCATCTCCTATTGTAGGTCATATAAGACAAAAATTTTATCAAGCTGAAACATCTAGACTCTACGATGAGAAAAGATGGCTAAAGGCTTATAGAAACTACAGAGGATTATATGGTCCTGAAATGGCTTTTCGTCAAAATGAAAAGTCTAAAGTTTTTGTTAAAATAACAAAGACTAAAGTGCTAGCTGCATTTGGTCAAATTATTGAAGTTTTATTTTCAGGTGGTAAATTTCCATTAGGAATAACACCAACTCAAGTTCCAGAAGATATATCTGAATACGCACATTTAAAACCACAACAGCCACAAGCACCACAACAACCACAAGATCCATACGGATTTAAAGGTGATGGTAGACAAATACCAGCAGGTGCAACTGCAGATATGCTAATGCAAAATTTAGCACAAGAATATAGTAATTTAGGTTTTGAAGATGGACCTGCAAATGCTGGTGAACCTCAAATAGAACCAGCAGGTATTGGTGCAAAAAATTTAGAAAAATTAATACACGATCAATTAGAAGAATCTGAAGCAATAACAACTATGCGGCATGTATTCTTTGAAATGTGTTTATTAGGAACAGGAATTTTAAAAGGACCATTTAGTTTTGATCATGAATATCATTCTTTTGAAGAAGAAGATGATAAATCAATTTATATTAAAAAAATTAAAACAGTCCCAAAAATAGAAGCAGTATCATGTTGGAATTTTTATTCAGATCCAAATGCTACAAATATTAATGATTGTGATTATGTTATTCAGAGACATTCATTAAATAGACAACAGTTTTCAGATTTAAGAAAAATGCCTTTCTTTGATGAGCAAGCAATAGATCATTGTTTAGAAGAAGGACCTAACTATCAAGTTAGAGGATATGAATCTTCTTTATATGATAGAGAAACTGTAGAAAATATTTATAAAAATAGATTTGAAGTTTTAGAATATTGGGGTATAGTAGATAAAGACTTAGCTTATCAATGTGGAATTGAAAGTGATAAAGAAGTAATTAGTGTAAACGCTTGGATATGTGGTAGTAAAGTTTTAAGAATGGTAGAAAATCCATTTACACCTACAAGAATACCTTTTATGGTATGTCCATATGAATTAAATCCTTATCAATTTTTTGGTGTTGGAGTTCCAGAAAATATGGAAGACTCACAACAGATTATGAATGGTCATGCAAGAATGGCTATTGACAACTTAGCTTTATCAGGTAATTTAGTATTTGATGTTGATGAAACACAATTAGTACCTGGTCAAGATATGAAAATTTTTCCTGGTAAAATATTTAGAAGACAAAGTGGTCAACCAGGAACATCTATCAATGCAATTAAATTTCCTAATAGTACACAGGAAAATATGATGATGTTTGATAGATTTAGACAATTAGCAGATGAGGCTACTGGTATACCATCATATTCACATGGTACAACAGGAGTACAATCAACTACAAGAACTGCGGCTGGTATGTCCATGCTAATGGGTGCTGCAGCATTAAGTATTAAAACAGTTATTAAAAATATTGATGACTATTTAATTAAACCCCTAGGTGATAGTTTCTTTCATTGGAATATGCAATTCAATGCAGACATGCCACACATTAAAGGTGACCTTGAAATTAAAGCAAGAGGTACATCATCATTAATGCAGAAAGAAGTTAGATCACAAAGATTAATGACATTTATGCAAACAGCATCTAACCCAGCGTTAGCACCGTTTGTTAAATGGCATACATGTTTAAAAGAAATAGCAAAAGCATTAGATATTGATCCTGATCAATTAATAAATGATCCAGAGAAAGCAGCTATCTATGCACAAATAATGGGGATGGCAAATGGAAATCAAAGTAATACAGCCCCTATTGGAGAACAAGACCCTATGGCAACAGTTGGAAAAGTACCTGCTGGAGCTTCAGTCTCAGATCCAACAGGAAATGGAGGTGGCAACATCGGAATCGGCAATATACCGATGCCAGGGGAAGCTGGTTTTGCTTCGCCAAATACTAAACCTACCAACGGCAAACAAACGTCATAAAGAGGGTGATTAATGGCAATACAGTATTCTTTAAGTTACGATGCTGATGGTAATCCATCACTAGTTAAAAATACTGTACAAGGTTCAGCACCTGTAATTAAAACTGATTTTAATATTGGTGCTTATGAACCAAAACGAAGTGTATCAACTGATTATACATTTACATCAGAAGATCCATTTAATGAAGAATCACAATTAAAAATTTTAAAAACTTATATTGCTGAAAATGATTCTGATCCAAACACATTTAGTGGTGATGTAAGAAATAGAGATATGCTAACATCAATGGACAGAGATAAAATGTCTAGATTAAAACAATTTACAGGACAACAATCTGCAACTGATTACGAAAAATATGCAACAAGAAGTGCAACAGCAGGTGAGATAAGAAGCACAACAAATTTACTTGGATTATTAAGTAGTAATCCAATGACTACAATATTAGGAACAGGTGCTAAACTTGTTGAAAGTTATTCTGATAGGCAAATGACTAAGTTAATGAATAGTGCATATGCAAGTCAAGAGTATCAAGATTACATGAAAGATTTAGATAGACAATATAATGAATATCAAGATTATGATGTATACAATGATTATAGAGGTGGACCTAATTATAGAGATGAAAAAGGATATTTAGATGTTAGATCTGGTACAGTGTATGATGCAGATACTGATCCAGCAGATGAAGGAATACAACCATCTTCACCACAACAAGATCAAGGAGTACAAGTAGGAGATAACTATCAAGACAGTAGTGATGATACAGATTATGGAGTCGATATGGGAGGACCAGCATACGATTATTAATTATGGCAGTAGATTATAGAGGACAACCCTTAACACAACAAACAGCGTTTACAACAACAGGTATAATGAATAAAAAACCTGTTGCTCTTAAACCATTAAAAATGCCTACAGAAAAAGCTGTAGAACAAAAAGCTACTCCACAAAGAGTAGAACAACCAAAAGTTAATTTAGAGAATTTGAAAGATGATGATAAGCGAATCTTAAACATTCATTTAACACCATCTTTTAAAAATGTTCTTAGTAAAGTATTTGGACAGGATATATTCCCACAATTTGGAATAGGTGAAAATACCGTTAGTATCCCTCGAAGTATTATTATTGAGAGATTTGGATCTATGTCAAATTTTAGACAAATGGTTCAAAAAGATGGAAACAATAACAACGTGCCACCTAGTCAAGGTATAATGACTAGCCCACAAACTATATAAGTTTTAAGCTACCCTTATCCATAAGGCACTTAACCTAAGAGGTAAAAATAATGGAAGAAGAAAAAAAAGTTTCTGAAAAAACTAAAGTTAAAGTACCAGAAGCAAATCCTTATAGCAAAGTTAGAGAAACTGATGATGCTGAAACTGAGGCTTTTGCTAAAGGTGAGTTAACAAAGTTTCATAGGGAACAAAGAGAAAAGGAAGCAGAAGCAGCAACCGAACAGAAGGACACCGATGCATCTGAAGAGACTGCAGAAAAATCAGAAGTAAAGGCTACTCCCATCGCTGAACGCCCTGCAAAAGCTGAAGATCGTGCTTTTAAGAAACGTTACGATGATCTTAAAAAGCATTATGATTCTACTTTACATAAACACAAGGACGAAGTTAGATCTTTGCGTACACAATTAGAATCAAGTACTAAACAATTTGTGCCACCTAAATCAAAAGATGAATTAGAGGCATGGAGAAAAGAGTACCCTGATGTTTATGATATGGTTGAGACTATAGCCATGAACAAAGCTACTACTCAAACTGCAGAACTTGAAGATAAATATAAAAACCTTCAACTCCAGCAAGAACAAATTGCAAAAGAAAAAGCAGAAGTAGAACTTTTAAAATTGCATCCTGACTTTAGTGAGATTCGTTCAAAAGATGAGTTTCATAATTGGGCTGCAAATCAAGATCCTACTATTCAAGGTTGGTTGTATGAAAATACATCTAATGCTACATTAGCTGCTAGAGCAATTGATTTATATAAAATGGATCAAGGCATTAGTAAGTTAAGTAAAAGAGAAGAAAAGGATATTAAAAAAGAAGCTGCTAAAGCAATTTCTAAAACTAAAAAAAGTACTGAGTCTGAGATACCAAAGAAAAAAATTTGGACAACTAGTGAGATTTCTAGATTGAAACCTCATCAATTTGAAAAATTTGAAAAAGACATTGACCTTGCACGTTTAGAAGGTAGGATTGAACAAAGATAACAATCTAACTAAACAATAAGGAGAAGCATATGGCTTTTACAAACTCTGCGGGATATCAAAACCTTGCACAAGGTAATTTTACTCCGCAAATTTTTAGTCAGAAAGTTCAAAAATTCTTCAGAAGAGCATCAGTGGTAGAAGATATTACTAACACTGATTACGCTGGAGAAATTGAAAATTTTGGCGACACAGTAAAAATAATAAAAGAGCCTACAATTACAGTTAAAGATTATGCTAGAGGTCAAACAGTTGATACACAAATATTAGCTGATGACCAAATAACTATGACTGTCGATCAAGGTTCTTACTTTGCTTTTAAAGTAGATGATATTGAAGAAAGACAATCTCATGTAAACTTTGAAGCTCTTGCAACCTCTTCAGGTGCATATTCATTAAAGAAAAACTACGATTACAATGTATTGAAGTTTATTTACGACAATGCTAGTGATGGTACTGGTTCAGGAACTGATGGTTCACCAATCGATGGTGACGCAGCAGTAGACACTTTAGCAAATTTAGTGTCAACAGCTAAAAAGAACTTGGACAAAAATGATGTGCCAGAAGAAAATAGATGGCTAGTTGCTCCACCTGAATTCTTTGAACAATTAAGAAAAGCAGGCGGAAAACTATCTGACCAATCAGTAATGAACGATGGTGGTGCATCACAAATCAGAAATGGTAAAGTTACAGACAGACCATTATTTGGTTTTAACATGTACTCATCAAACGCAATTGCTGTTTCAAGTGGAAGTGCTGCATCTCATACTTTTGGATCTTCTGGATCTAATGAGTATGCTTATGTGTACGGACATGCGTCAGGAGTTGCAACTGTAAATCACATTGCAAAAACTGAATTAATCAGAGACCCTGATTCATTCGCAGACGTTGTCAGAGGACTACACGTTTTTGGAAGAAAAATTCTAAGAAGCGATGCAGTTCTAAGAGGCGTTATAACAATAGGTTAATTAGGAGGATTATAGAATACTATGGCAACTTATAATAAAACAGGTGCTGGTGGGACTACTGGACATCCGTCTAATGGTAGAACACCTTACTTAGTTGAAAATACAATTGATGTATCAGCAATTAATAGTAGCTCAGGAACAGCAAACGGAGACGTAGTCAACGCTTTGGACATTCCTGCAGAAACTTTAATCATGGAAGCTGGAATCGAGGTAATCACAGCATTATCTAGTTCTGCTACTATGGACTTAGGTATCACTGGTGGAGACGTTGACAGATATGTTGATGGTGACACTAATGCTACTGGTTATGCAACACTTACAGCTACAGCTAGAGTTGTAGTTGCTAGTGCAGATACTCTAGATATATTAACAGCTGGAGCAGATTCAAGTGCGGGTAAAGTTCGTGTTTGGGCTGTTCTTTGTGATGTATCAGGTATTGACGAAACTGACCACAATTAATAAATAAAAATTAAGGGGGGTATTAATATCCCCCTTAATACTTACCCCTTATAACAAATAGGAATTTTATGACAACTTACGATTTAAGAAAAAAAACTGATGCAAGCACAGGACAAAGAATTATTTCATTAGGTAATAATATAAGGGTAGATCATTTAGAAAAAAGAATTGATAAACAAGAAGAAAAACTTAACAAAATATTAGAGTTATTACAGAATGGCAACAACATACCTAACGCTAACAAATAGTGTACTTAGAGAATTAAACGAAACAGAGTTAACCTCTAGTACGTTTAGTTCAAGTCGTGGTATACAAACTGCAGTAAAAGATTTTATAAATAAAAGTATTCATGATATATACAATGAAACAGGTGAAATACCTTTATTATATTCAAGAACAACTCAAGATTTAACTATTGGCGATAATGAATATGATTTTCCTGCTGATTTTAGAAAAGCAGATATGGATTCATTTTCTATGGGTCCAAAAGAATTAGTAACTAATGGTGAGTTTACATCTAATATAAGTAGTTGGACAACTGGAGATGGTTCACCATCTTATACAGCAAGTGGTAATGGTAGATTAAATTTAAATAATTCAGCTGCATATCAAGCTATTAATACTACTGTAAATAAAACTTATAAAATACAAGTTAGAGTTTTAAGTCCAAATAGTTCTAGTACTGCATTAATTATAAGAGTTGGAACATCTGCAGGTGGAACACAAAATTTAAACACAACACAAGCTGTAACTAATTTTAGAGAAGGTGCTATATTAAATACTACATTTACTGCAACAGCACAAACTTCTTATATATATTTAGAAGCATCTAGTATACAATTAGATGTTGATTATGTTAGAATATCTAGAAGTGATATAGCCACTAGAAAATTAACATTTATATCATATGATAATTTTTTACAATCATACAAACCAACTGATGATACTAATGCAAGTAGTGGATATTCAACACCATTAAGAGTTTATATTTTACCAGATCATTCAGCATTTGGTGTTAGCCCAAGACCAAATACAAATGAATTTACAGTTAGCTATGATTATTATACTACACATACTGATTTATCAGCTCATGGAGACACTATGACATTACCTGATAGATTTAGTTCATTAATTGTAGATAGATCTAAGTATTACACTTATATGTTAAGATCAGATCCACAACATGCACAATTAGCTGATAGAGATTTTCAAAGAAAATTAAGATTACTAAAAGTAGATTACGCAACTAAAAATGACTATATGAGAAGTGATACAATAGCAGAAAGTATCGCTACTAATATTGGTGGAAGAGTAAATTAATAACAATGCCAACAACAGATTTAATATCTCCATTTGTTGTAAGTTGTGCGGGTGGTTTAACATTGAACAAAGATGTGTTCTCTATGCAACCAGGTGAAGCATTAATCTTACAAAACTTTGAACCCGATATTAAGGGTGGATATAGACGTGTTAGTG
>VTLG01011687.1_pt1 | contig 15488 bp, 24 predicted proteins | sample 4694571 | NCBI WGS metagenome assembly VTLG01 (sample SAMN12604809, study PRJNA352737) | marine metagenome | biome: ENVO:00000447; feature: ENVO:00000209|ENVO:00000569|ENVO:01000036; material: ENVO:00002151; isolation source: viral sequences binned using virsorter ...
GAAGGATTGTTTCAGGTTGCTGATGAATTTAATTTGATGAATATCCTTACTAGTAAAGTTAATGCAAAGACCTTAGAGAAACAGATGTTAAATATCTATCGTCTTGTTTACTCTTTTGCTAATAGGAGTTGGTATCATTTTCCTGAGAGAATGGTTCTTTCTGGTACTCCTTTAAATGAAGCACTTGTTTCCCTCCATCAGATTCTCCCACAGTTTCAGAAGGAGAATAAGGTTGAAAAGGTTCAGTGTATTATATTAACTGATGGTGAGGCAAGTTATCTTCCTTATCATAAACTAATAGATCGGAGTTGGATGAATGGTGGTGAAGAGCCTTTCATAGGATGTCGTAATGTTCATCCTGGTCGTACATTCCTACGTGATCGTAAGGTTGGTAAGACTTATGGATTTCAGTATGAGTATCATCAATTCACAGAGGTCTTCTTAAATAATCTTAAGGATAAATTCCCAACAGTAAACTTTATTGGTATTCGTGTTATGCCAAATAGAGAATCTAATCGTTTCATTAGACTTTATTATCCAAATGGTAATGAGACTTTGAGTAACGAGTGGAAGAAGAATAAGAGTTTTGCAATTAAGAATTCTGGATATGATGTTTACTTTGGAATGTCTGCTAATAGTCTTGCTGATGATCCAGAGTTTGAGGTTCAGGAAGATGCAACAAAAGCACAAATCAAAAGGGCATTTGTTAAGTCACTCAAGGTTAAAAAACTAAATAAAAAAGTACTAGGTGAATTCATTTCTTTGGTCGCATGAAGACATATCAGGAATTTATGCTAGAATGCTCTCAGTTAGATGAGGGAGGTCTAAGCAGAATCGTTAGTAAGGCAAAGAAGAAAGGAATTGCTGTTCTTTCTGGGGCTAGAGGTGACAAGTCTCCAAAGGAGAATAAGGCAGCAAGAAGACAGTTAGCAAAGGACATTCGTGGTAAGGGTCTTCCTGGTCCTACTAAGGCAACTGGAAGATGGGATGAGAAAGATAAGAAGACTGGAGAAAAGAAAAAGGTTACAGAACCTAGTCTCGTTGTCACTTCTGGTAAAAAGAGTAAGAGAAAATTTAAGAAGGATATCAAATCACTTGGTAAAAAGTATAAGCAGGATGCTGTTCTTATTGGAACTAAACCAGGTAAAAGTGCTACAGTATCAGCAACTAGAAAAGGTGGACTAGATAAAGACAAGAGAATTAAAGCAGGAAAAATGAGACCAGGTAGATCCTCACCAAAAGGTGATACCACGGTCAAGAAAAAACCCTTTACTTATGGATAAAATGAAGAATGATTTGGGGGTTGATCCCGACGAATGGTTTAGAGAATCAATTCCAATGAACGAACATCCACCTCATAGTGACGAGTTTCATAGTCCTTTACCAACTGGAGAAAAACATTTTGACTGGGAAGATACTGCACCATGTGAGTATGAACCTGATGTAGGAGAGTGGTTACCAGAGAATGGGGATGATTGGTTTACTGATAAACCAGAAAAGAAAGAAGAGACCATACATGAGAAGATGTATCAAATTGCTACAGCACGTTACAATCCTTTCTCTGTTGGTGGGTCTGAGAACTGTGATTCAGATATTTCATGTAATATAGGTGGATCTGAAAGAGTCAATCCTTTGGATTCCATGCCTATTGCCACAGAAAATCCAAGACCTGAAGAAGAAATTTACGACGATTTAAATGACCCTTATGGAGGACATTGAAGTGACACCAGCACCTTATGATGATTCTAATTGGAGACAAGAGTTTAAAGATTCTAAACTTCTTTCTAAATTTCAATTAGAAATATTGGAAAATGGACCTAGAAGCCTTGCTCAATCATGGATTCTTGGTGCAATGTATGGAGACTGGAAGAAGATGAAGGGTTACAAAGACCCTGAACCACCTGACTGTTCATCGTCTTTAAAGGAATGGGAGGAGAGTATTAAGAAATATCAATAAATGGTCATAAGGGGTTCACTGAACCCCTTCTTGCTTTATACTAGAGCCATTGAAACGAACTACATTATGGCATTTGTTGCTAACCCTAACATGACTGAAGAAAAGATTATTGCTGATTTGAAGAGTCTGTATGGGACTGAATTTACCTATCAAGATGTGAAAGGGTATTGTAAGTCACATTCGGTTTCTCTATCTACAGTAATGAAAAGAATTGAGAAACATAGAGTTGGTCGTGGTAGGTACAACCTAGAGGTAACTACAAAAGCAGTGGAGAACATTGAGAAATCATACAATGCACCTGCTGCAGAACCTAAATTAGAACAGAACCTTATTCCAGAAAAAGATGATACCTTCGTCCACTTTGGTCCTTTTAGCGATATTAAGGCCATTCTCAAAGCCAATTTGTTCTACCCTACATTCATTACTGGTCTTTCGGGCAACGGTAAAACGTTTTCTGTTGAACAAGCGTGTGCTCAACTCAAGAGAGAATTAATCCGTGTCAACATCACAATCGAAACCGACGAAGACGACCTTATTGGTGGGTTTCGCCTTATTGACGGTAACACTGTATGGCATAATGGACCAGTTATCGAAGCATTGGAAAGGGGAGCTGTCCTCCTTCTAGATGAGATAGATCTTGCTTCTAATAAAATACTTTGCTTACAATCTATCCTAGAGGGTAAAGGTGTATTTCTTAAGAAGATTGGTAAGTGGGTAAAACCTGCTGCAGGATTTAATGTAATTGCTACTGCAAATACAAAAGGTAAGGGTTCTGATGATGGAAGATTCATAGGAACCAATGTTCTTAATGAAGCATTCCTTGAGAGATTCCCTGTAACCTTTGAACAGGATTATCCTTCACCTGCTATTGAGACTAAGATTCTTAATCGCATTTCTAACGAGAAGGAGTTTAATAAGAGATTAGTAGACTGGGCAGATATCATCCGTAAGACCTTCTATGATGGAGGGATTGAAGAGATTATCAGTACCCGTCGTTTGGTTCACATTGTTCGTGCTTATGCTATCTTTAAGAATAAAGCAAAGGCAATTCAAGTATGTGTAAACAGATTTGATGATGAGACTAAACAGTCCTTCTTGGAATTGTATGACAAGGTAGATGCTGATTTTGAATTTGACAAAGTAGAGGAGGACGTTTAGAATGGCTTGGTGGTTAGTAGATTCTATAATGAACGGAACTTTAGATGAGGATTATCCTGTTAAGGAATATGTGGATGGGCATGGAGATGTTCATTCAGTGAGGTTAAAGGATGATTGTTATCCAACATTGGGTAGTACTATGAGTGCTGCCCAGGATGATGTTGATAAGCATTCTACTTCTTGGTATGATTACAAACGTAATGATCCTAATAGAGAGAATCCATTTACAGATCCAGAGGATAAAAAGAAAGCAGATGATCTTTATTCCTATCATTATCCACCACTAAATAACGAGGTTCAACAATCGGAGAATATGACGGCGCATTATTACAAGTACCATGAAGAGGAGATTCTTAAAGATATCGAGTCCTATGTATCAGGTACTTATAGAGGTCACTATACTGGGGATACTCATGAGTATCGTAACGTCCAAACTTTGGATTTGATGGCAGCTCGTTCACTTGCTTCTGCATTCTGCCAATCAAACATTATAAAGTATGGTAGTCGGTATGGTAGTAAGGATGGGAAGGAGAAAAAGGACTTGCTTAAAGTGATTCATTATGCTATGCTACTATTACATTTTGATGAGCATTATGGTAAACCCAAAATGACAACGGGTAATATTGATCACACAATGCCTTAATTATGAAACTTCGAGAAACCACTATGAAACTGTCTGATAAAACCCTGACATTACTGAAGAATTTTTCATCTATTAATCAGTCTATTCTTTTTAAGAAAGGTAGTTCTTTAAAGACTATCTCTGTGATGAAAAATATTCTAGCAGAGGCTACTATTGATGAGGAGTTTCCCAAGGATTTTGGTATATATGATTTGAATCAATATTTAAATGGTCTTGGTCTTCATAACAATCCTGAACTTGATTTTGCTAATGATGGGTATGTTGTTATTAGAGAAGGAAAGTCACGCACAAAATATTTCTTTGCAGATCCTAATGTAATTGTGACTCCACCAGATAAGGAGATTACACTTCCTAGTGAAGATGTGTCTTTTGAGTTGAGCACATCACAGTTAGATAAGTTGCTTAAAGCAGCAGCAATATATCAACTTCCTGATTTAGCTGTAGTTGGTGGAGAAGGGGTTGTTAAGATTCTTGTTCGTGATAAAAAGAATGATACATCAAATGATTACTCAGTTGTAGTTGGTGAGACTGATTCAACATTCTCATTTAACTTTAAAGTAGAGAACATTAAGATTGTTCCTGGTACTTATGATGTTGTTGTGTCACAGAAGTTATTATCACGATTTACTTGTCGAGATTATGATTTAAAATATTTTATAGCATTGGAACCTGATTCTACATTTGGTTAAATGAGTGACTTTATTTGGGTTGAGAAATATCGACCTAAAACAATTGATGAATGCATCCTTCCAGAAAGTATTAAGAAAACCTTTAGTGATTTTCTAAATAGGGGTGAAATACCGAATATGTTATTATCTGGCCCTCCTGGGGTTGGTAAGACTACGGTAGCAAAAGCACTCTGTAATCAGTTGGGAGTAGATTATTATGTCATCAACGGATCCGATGAAGGAAGATTTCTTGACACCGTTAGAAACAGTGCAAAAAACTTTGCGTCAACAGTCTCGCTATCCTCTGATGCCCGACATAAAGTCATCATCATTGACGAAGCAGACAATACCACAGCCGACGTACAACTCCTCCTTAGAGCGTCTATTGAGGAATTCTCAAGAAACTGTAGGTTTATTTTCACCTGCAATTATAAAAATAAAATCATCGAACCGCTCCACTCCAGGTGTGCTGTGGTCGAATTTAGCATCAAGGGTAAGGAGAAACCTCAAATTCAAGCGGAATTCTTCAAGCGGATTAACGGGATCTTGGACGAAGAACGGATTCAAAGTGATAAGAAAGTACTTGTTGAATTAATTAATAAACACTTCCCCGATTGGAGAAGGATATTAAATGAATGTCAGAGATACTCTGTTGGTGGTAAGATAGATAGTGGTATTCTCGCACATTTTAGTGATGTAAAGGTAAATGACCTTATTAAGAACCTTAAGGAAAAAAACTTTTCTGAAGTACGTAAGTGGGTCAACAGTAATCTGGACAATGATTCTAGTGTATTGTTGCGTCGCATTTACGATGCTTGTTATGAGTCCTTGGTTCCTTCCACTATTCCTGCTGCTGTTCTTATTATCGCTAAGTATCAGTATCAGATCGCGTTCGTTGCCGACCAAGAAATAAATATGTTAGCTTGTCTTACTGAAATTATGGTGGAGTGTGAATTTAAATGACTATTGATAACGATGTAAAGATTACAATCAACCTTTCTGAATTGGTTGATATTAGATGCGACTTCTTGGATTTAGATAAGGATGACCTAGATGATTATGATAGGGAAAGAATTGTTAATAATCTCAGAACAACTTTGACATGGGATACTCTCTATTATATGATTGATAATACTCTTTTAGAGGAAGTAGGTCAGGCAGAGAATCATTATGGAGAGATTGCTAATGATGCTTGGTTAATACAGATTGAGAAGAATAAGAAGCAGTTTGAAATGGTGGACTTAGTATCACCGTCTTGGACTATTAAAGTACCTAGGAGAAAATGAGTAAAGTTTGGAAATTAATCAAGAAGTGGATGAATTTAGATCATCACAGACCATGGGAAAAGGATCCACCAGAGTGGGAGGATACGGCACCATCAGAGTATGAACCATGAAAACTTTAATTACAAACCGTGACATTTACGAGGAGATACAAAAAGTGACTAAGAAATCAGAGAAACAGAAACATCAAGTTAAATCTAGATGGTATTATATTTTCTGGGGTACTGCTACAGTTGCTGTAGTTGCTGGACAGTTATATGTTGGGACTGGATATCGTATGATGTCAGGTGCTTTTCATCGGGTCCTAGATAGTATTTCAGTAGAAGTAGAAAAGGAACCTATGGTTATAAGATGAAACACCTTGAGTGGCCTACAATCATTTTCTTTGCAGTAGTTCATCTACTGTCTTTATATGCATTGCAATTCGCAAGTTGGGATGCATTCTTTTTAATGATATTTTTGGGATGGGTTACTGGATGTTTAGGATTAACATTAGGATATCATAGGTTACTAACACATAAGTCATTTGAAGTACCAAAGTGGTTAGAGAGAATCTTTGCTACTTGTGGTGCATTAAGTGCAGAGTATGGTCCAATAGAATGGGTTGGAATACATAGACAACATCATAAATGGTCTGATCAAGGAATGGATCCTCATAATTTTAGAAGAGGATTTTGGTGGGCTCATATGGGATGGATGTTGTTTAGAGTTCCTGGTGAGAAGAGAGTTAAAAGATATGCAGCAGATTTAAGACAAGATCCATACTATAGATGGTTGGATAATAACTACCTAGCATTACAAATACCTCTTGCATTTCTTTTGTATAGTCTTGGTGGATGGACTTATGTACTATGGGGTATACCAGTCAGGATAATGGTGGTATATCATTTAACTTGGTGTATTAATTCTGTTTGTCATACGTGGGGTACAAAACCATTTGATCATCCTCATCTAGCACGTAATAATAGATTGATGGGATGGATTGCTTTTGGTGAAGGGTGGCATAATAATCATCATGCATATCCTTCGTCAGCAAAACATGGTTTACAAGGTCAGTTTGACTTGACATGGTATATCATAGTATTATTAGAAAGACTTGGTTTAGCCAAGAATATTAAATTACCTACATTATGATAATAAGTGAAGTAGATGCCCTATGGGCTGCTAACGAATTTATTGATTACTTCGGACGATTTGAAACTATTGAGGATTATATTCGCTTTACTAAAGAAGCAGCAGTTGCTGAACGAGGTAAATCATTATTTTCTTTGAAGGATGAGTTCTTTAATGAGGACGTTCATCCTGAAGAGATGGATTTTGAGGTGAGATTTGTTGGAGAGAGATTTCAACAGTCTGTACCTCAAGCATATTATCATGAACTTTTAACAGCAACTTCCTCTGCAATTATTGAGAAGAATATTCCTGGTAGAGAATTACGTTGGATAGTATATGAGAAGAATAGTAAGAAGATTTGTGGGTTTATTCGTTTTGGTTCTCCAACTATTAATTCTAAGCCAAGGAATGAATGGTTAGGTCAATCAGCAAATCTTTCTATATTCAATCGTCATGCAGCGATGGGATTTGCTATTGTTCCATCTCAACCATTTGGATATAATTGTCTTGGTGGGAAACTTCTTGCATTGATGTGTGTATCTCATTTTGCAAGGGAGCATTTAAATGAAGTATTTGATAAAGATATTGGATGGTTTGAGACCACTTCATTGTATGGTTCTACGACCTCTGCATCGCAGTATGACGGTCTTAAACCGTTTATAAGGTATAGAGGTCTAACCGATAGTAAGTTCCTTCCTCTACTTCATGATAGGGTATTTCATAAACTTCATGATAGGTTTACTATTATTAATAACAACAATCCGGTAACTCCTACTTATGTTTCATCTAAAAAGATGAAGAGACAAACTAGGATGATTTCATGGACTAAGAATTCTTTAAAAGAATATGGTCAGATTGAGAAACTTGAAGAGTTGAATAGGGTACTTAAAGATGCATTTAGTCTTACTCAAAGAAAGAGGTCGTATACATCTGATTATGGTTATGGAAATGTTCGTGAAGTGTTACTTGGTGAGCAAGATAAATTAGTACGTGGTCCTAATTGGGATAAGTTTTATCTTGAGAATATCATTAAATGGTGGAAGAAGAAAGCTGGTAAGAGGTATGAGAAGATGAAGAAAGAGAATAGGTTCAGAACTGAGGTTGAACTTTGGACAGAAGATAATGACATTCAAATAATACGATGATTGAACTTCTTAAACAATTAAATTATTCTCCACCTAATATAAAAGAGTATAGTGGTAGTAGTCTTGAGATTGTGTTTGACGAATCACAATCTAATTATCAGATGCTTGTTAATGGTCATGAATGGACATCATATAATATTAGAACCCATTCTCAAGCATATGAGGCTTATTCTCATTATTATTTTGCGAAGGGTCATTGTATATGTACAGGACTAGGCCTTGGTGCTCGTGAATCTTGGTTACTGAAGAAGGATGACGTATCTAAACTTACTGTAATAGAAAAGAGTGAGGAGGTTATTGAATACCATAAGATTAATAATCCAGATTTATATAACAACATTGAAATCATTAATATGGATGCATTAGAATATAAAGGTAAATGTGATACACTTCTTTTAGATCATTATGAGCAAGAGTCTGTGAATTACATTTTGACCGATGCCTCTCAGATTTCAAAAAACATTGATTGTAATGTAATGTGGATTTGGACGTTTGAAGATTTTGTTACTTTATATCAGAGACATTTGAATAGGAAGAAACGTTCTCATTCATCTAAAATTGAGGTATACAATGAAATGAAAGAGGGTTATAATCTAGATAAATTACCTGAGGTGACTGAAGATTTATTGGATTTATTTTTCTTTATGTTCAATTCTAAGGAGGTTAGTGATTATGAATCTCTTGTTGCTTACTACAAGAATAATCCTAGACTTTTAATTGGAGAAGCACATGATTAATGTACGACAACATAAAGGTCAACCTCGTAAGGATTGGTCCAATGAACATTGGTTACAACATGCTTGGGTTATGGTACACTCTCCTTGGATTGATGAAGAAGAGCGAGAGTACTGGAGAGATAAAATTAAGGAGTTATCATGATTGAAGACATTGCTAATTGGGAGAAAGAATATCCTACTATGGAAGGAGTTAAACTTTCCAAAAGAGAAAAGGAACTTCTTGATGGTGACGCAATAAAGTCACATGAAGGAATGGTCTTTGGTAGGATGTATGCTGACTGGAAAAAGAGGAAGGGTTATGACTGAACTTAAAGACTGGTTGAATTCTATTAATTTTACAAAGGAGAATTTAATAGAAGAAGATCCTAGTGTTATTAAGGAGTACCCTCCATATATTGTCAATCGTTGTCTATCAGGTCATCTCGATTGTATTATGTTTGCAAATGAAATGAACAAGTATCATAACCTTGATAAGGATATGCAATATTCATTTTATCTAAATACTTTGAGAAAAAAGAAGAGATTCAGTCCCTGGCTCCGTAAGGATAAAGTCACAGACCTAGAAATCATTAAACAATACTATGGTTACAGTAATGAAAAAGCGGCAAATGCTTTAAAAATATTAACCACTGAACAAATTAATTTTATCAAACAACGACTTGATACTGGAGGGACACAATGACTGCAACAGCTGAGCCTATTGTAGAGTGGTCACAAGAAAAAATGGTGGAAGTTCTTTTGAACGAACCAGATGATTTCCTTAAAGTCCGTGAGACTTTAACAAGAATTGGAGTAGCATCTAGGAAAGAAAAGAAGTTATATCAATCTTGCCATATTCTACACAAGCAAGGAAGATATTTCATAGTACATTTCAAAGAACTTTTCGCACTTGATGGTAAACATGCTAATCTCACAAGCAATGACGTACAGCGACGTAATAGGATTGCTAGGTTACTTGCTGATTGGGGACTTATTTCAATAGTAAAGGAAAGTGCTATTGCTGATATAGCACCTCTTAATCAGATTAAGGTTCTTGCATATAAGGACAAAGGTGATTGGATTCTAGAGCAGAAGTATAACATAGGGAAGAAGACGAAACCACAAGAGGAGTAGATGCAAAGGATCATCTTTCGTATAGATCAGGATGGAAACGTTACTGAGGAGGTTCAGGGCGTTACGGATGGTACATGTGTAAATATTACTGAGGAGATAGAAGATAACCTCGGTAAGGTCCAAACACGTTCATTTAAACCTGAGTACTATCAGACAGTAAAGAAAGATGTCACACTTCACATGCGTCAAAACGAAAATTAAAAAGAAAGATTTCCTTATAAAGGCATTGAATACTCTTGGGTATGAAGCTCAGGAAAATGTGTTATTAGATAATCCTGATGACCATGATCATAAGCAATGGAATGTTGAAGTTGCTATTACTAATGATGTGGGATTTAAAAGATCTCAGGATGGAACATTGGAGTTGGTTGCAGAGTTGGATGCATGGAAAGAACCATTCCCCATAGAGAGATTTTTGCAGAAGGTTACTCAGGCATATGCAAGAAGTATTGTAGTAGAAACCGTACAAGATAAAGGGTTTAGTGTAGTAACCGAATCTAAAGGTGTTGATAATACTATTGAACTTGTTGTCGAGAAGTGGTAAATAATAGTAGTCGCCGAAAGGGACTACAAAACACAAACTCGCTTAACAAGGAGCTAAGAAAATGACTAACCTAGCAAGGTATCATGCTGCCAATCTTCCAGAATTGATGGAAAGATTAAGGCATAATGGATTTGGAATGGACGATTATTTGGATCGTTTTTTCAATGAAAGACAAGAACAGAATTATCCCCCTTATAACATAGTTCAGGTAAACAATGTAGAAACCAGACTTGAGGTTGCTCTTGCTGGATTTAAAAAGAAAGAAGTTAAGGTTTACACTGAACATGGTAAATTAGTTGTTGAGGGGAACAAGGAGCAGAAAGAAGATAAGGATCAATTAGTCTTTAAGGGACTTGCTCAGAGGTCGTTCCAAAGATCATGGGGTATCACTGATGATACAGAGGTACAAAAAGTTGAATTTGAAGATGGATTACTTACTGTTACGGTAGGTAAGATTGTTCCTGAGCATCATGCCCGAAAGGACTGGCTCTAAATACAATTGAGTTCGAGATGGAAAGGCAACCTTGACGGTTGCCTTTTTTCTTGTTATAATTTTTGTTTTGATAAACAGGTGGATAATACTAATATTCAAGTTGATAGATTAATTGCAACTGTTACTCTTCCTGTTTATCAAATGATGATTGGTGAGTATGAGAAATTTAATTTAAAGAATCTTATAATTGATTATAGAAAAAAGTATCCTAACGGTGATAGAAAGTTACCTAGTGGAGCCAAAGATAATGTAGGGGCATGGGTTAGTTCTTGGACAACTCATAAGGTAGATAAGAGATTTCAATCATTTGCGACTATTCAGGAGAGGATTCTCAAACGATTATATTTGGATATGACGGGACGTGAGTTAGATTTTGTATGTGATGAACTGTGGATTGCTCAATATGAAAAAGGTGATAGTACTACCATTCATAATCATATACCATTTCATTGGTCATCGGTTTTTTATGTGGATGTAGAAAGGGGATGTGCTCCTCTTTTACTTGGAGATGTTGAAGAATCAGTATTGGAAGTACAACCAAAGAATGGGATGTTAGTAATGTTTCCTGCATGGATTACTCATGCTGTTCTTCCTACTTTGAGTAAGAGAACTATTATTGCATCTAATTTTTATAGTAAATTGATTCTAAATAGTTAAAACTATTTTTTGTCATGGATTATAAAACTTCTGGAGTTGACATTGAAGCAGGTAATGCTTTTGTAGAAAGACTAAAGAAGAAGGCCCCAACCATCGGTGGTTTTGGTGGTATGTTTAAGGTTCCTCGTGGATACGAGGAACCTATTTTAGTGTCTGGTGCTGACGGTGTAGGTACTAAGATTAATATAGCAAGAGTTTTTAATGACTATACAACTATTGGTATAGACCTCGTTGCTATGTGTGTTAATGATGTAATTACTTGTGGTGCTAAACCATTATACTTCTTAGATTATATTTCTAATTCTAAATTGGATGATAAGATAGATGATATAATGGAAGGTATTATTAAAGGATGTGAGATAGCAGGTGTTGAACTTATAGGTGGAGAGACTGCTGAACATGGTCGTTTTTCTAATGGTTATGATTTAGCAGGATTTTGTACTGGTATAGTGGAGAAGAATGAAATTGTAGATGGAAGTATTATTAAACCAGGAGATAAAGTTATTGGTATAGAAAGTAGTGGACTTCATAGTAATGGGTATAGTTTAATTAATGATATGTTATGGAAACATAAAATCTATTATAAAGAGACTCCTGAGTTGATTACACCCACAACCATCTATGCCCCATTAATTCAGAAACTTTTAGATGAGTTTCCTATTCTTGGTATGGCGCATATAACAGGTGGTGGTCTTTTTGAGAATCTATTAAGATGTTTACCAGATGGATTAACTGCACATATTGATTATAACTCTTGGCCTTTACCAGAAATCTTTAATAAGATTATGCTTGCTGGTGAGATACCTGAGGAAGAGATGAAGAATGTATTTAATCTTGGTATAGGGTATTGTCTGGTGGTTCCTGAAGTGGTAGTAAAAGATGTTCAATCAATGATCGGGTTGCAGTCTTGGGTCATTGGTGATATAATACAAGGAGGTATGATTAAGTTATGACCATTAAAATTTTGGTTTTAAAATCGGGAGAGGATGTAATTGCTGATATAAAGGAAATGCTAACACCCGATAAAAAGGTTATGGGGTATTTTATGCGTAGACCTTGCGTAGTTAAATTAATACCTGCTGCTCCTTTAGATCCGGATGATATGGATCCAGATTCTGAAACTAAAGCAGAGATGTCAATTAGGATGCATCCTTGGGCTCCCTTAGCACAAGAAAAAGAAATTCCAATGACTACAGACTGGGTTGTTACTATGATAACTCCAGTAGAAAAAGTTACTAAAATGTACAAAGAGGATGTATTAAAAGCATATGGAGAAAACAACGAAGAGTCCGATCAAGTTACTGATCTTGACGACCCAGCTGATATTGGTCTCACAGATTGAGGAAGTTGGTGCAGCAATTCCAGGAGAACCTGATTGTAGATTAATAGAACCTTATCTTTTAGGAGATATGGATACTCTAACTCCTTGGTTAGTTGAGGCTACCAATCAAAATGAATTTATGATATCATCTGATAAGATCTTAACTCTTGTCGATCCTAAACCCACTCTACTTGAAAAATACGAGAACCTTCTTAAATAATGCGCTTCTATACTAATGTTCAACTTATCGGTAATCAACTACTGGTACGAGGAGTTGATAATGGAGAGAGGTATGAGCATAGGGATGAATTTTTTCCTACTTTATTTGTTAAGTCTAAGAAGAAGTCTAAATATAAGACGTTGAGTGGACAAGCAGTTGAAGCTATCAATCCAGGAACAGTCAGAGATTGTAGGGAGTTTTATAAGAAATACGAGGATGTGGAAGGATTCGAGATATATGGTAATGACCGTTACATCTACCAGTATATTTCAGAGAAGTATCCTGAGGATGAGATCAAGTTTGACATCAGTCAGATTAAACTTGTTACTCTTGATATTGAAGTTGCGTCTGAGCAAGGGTTCCCTGATGTTGAATCGTGCGTGGAAGAGATACTTGCTATCAGTATCCAGGACTATACAACGAAACAAATTATTACTTGGGGAGTCAAACCGTTTCAGAATAATCGGAAGGATGTAACATATCATCATTGTCCAACCGAATATGATTTATTAAGTTCATTTATTAATTATTGGATGCGGGATGTTCCAGATGTAATTACTGGGTGGAACATTCAATTATATGATATACCTTATATTTGTAAGCGTCTTAATAGGGTGCTTGGTGAGAAGTTGATGAAGAGATTTTCGCCTTGGGGACTTGTCTCTGAGAGTGAGATTCATATTATGGGACGTTCTCATACTGTATTTGATGTTGGTGGTGTAACTCAATTAGATTATATTGACCTCTATAAGAAGTTTACTTATAAAGCACAAGAGTCATATCGATTAGATTATATTGCTAGTGTAGAATTAGGACAGAAGAAGTTAGACCACAGTGAGTTTGATACTTTTAAGGATTTCTACACAAAGGGTTGGCAGAAGTTTATTGAGTATAATATAATTGACGTTGAACTTGTTGACCGTTTGGAAGACAAGATGAAATTGATTGAGTTGGCATTAACTATGGCATATGATGCTAAGGTTAATTATAATGATGTCTTTTATCAGGTGAGGATGTGGGATACGATAATATATAACTACTTAAAGAAAAGGAATATTGTTATTCCACCAAAGAACAGATCACAAAAGAACGAAAAGTACGCAGGAGCATATGTTAAGGAACCGAAACCAGGACGCTATGATTGGGTGGTCTCTTTTGACCTTAATAGCTTGTATCCTCATCTTATTATGCAATACAATATCAGTCCAGAGACCCTCAGGGAGACTAGACATCCCCGCGCAAGTGTTGAAAGGATCTTAAATGAGGAGATAGATGACTTTGATAGTGAGTATGCGACTTGTGCAAATGGAGCACAGTACAGAAAGGATATAAGAGGATTCTTACCTGAGTTGATGGATAAGATGTATGGTGATAGAGTAGTATTTAAGAAGAGGATGATTGATGCCAAGAAAGCCTACGAGAAGACACCCTCGCCTAATCTTGTCAAAGAGATTGCCAGGTGTAACAACATCCAAATGGCAAAGAAGATTTCTCTTAACAGTGCTTATGGTGCTATCGGCAATCAGTACTTCCGGTATTATAAATTAGCAAATGCCGAAGCGATTACTCTCTCTGGTCAGGTATCAATCCGCTGGATTGAAAATAAAATGAATGACCGCCTCAACAAAATCTTAAAAACGGAGGATACTGATTATGTTATTGCTTCAGATACTGATTCCATTTATCTTAATTTGGGTCCTTTGGTTGAACGTGTATACGAGGGGAGAGAGAAAACTAGTGAGGGCGTTGTTGGGTTCCTTAACAAGATCTGTGAGATGGAATTTGAGCCGTATATTGATAGTGCTTACCAAGAATTGGCCGGGTACGTCAACGCCTATGACCAAAAAATGCAAATGAAGCGGGAGAACATTGCTGATAGAGGTATATGGACTGCGAAGAAACGTTATATTTTAAATGTATGGGATAGTGAAGGAGTCAGATATGAAGAACCAAAGTTAAAGATGATGGGTATTGAGGCAGTTAAATCCTCTACTCCAGCACCTTGTCGTACTATGATTAAGGATGCATTGAAACTTATGATGAATAAAACTGAGGATGATGTAATTAATTTTATTGAGAAGTGTCGTAAGGAATTCAAGACATTACCACCAGAAGAAATATCATTTCCACGTTCTGCATCAAATGTAACTAAGTATCAGGGACATTCTACGATATATGCAAAAGGAACTCCTATACATATACGGGGTGCATTATTGTATAACCATTATGTCAAAAAACATAAGTTGGATAATAAGTACTCTCTCATCCAGAACGGCGAAAAGATTAAATTCTGCTACCTGAAGAAACCAAATATTATTCATGAGAATATTATTTCTTTCATTCAGGATTTTCCGCATGAAATTGGTCTTGACAAGTATATTGATTATGACTTACAATTTGAAAAAGCGTTCTTGGAACCACTGAAAGCAATCTTAG